>Ga0307487_1001870_pt1 | contig 14267 bp, 14 predicted proteins | sample CBIW12metaG_FD_203665 | JGI IMG/M metagenome (GOLD analysis project Ga0307487, IMG submission 203665) | Sea-ice brine microbial communities from Beaufort Sea near Barrow, Alaska, United States - CBIW 1.2 | ecosystem: Environmental > Aquatic > Marine > Coastal | place: USA: Alaska | collected... | reverse complement strand
CGACACCCACGTGTCGGTGACGACAACGTCGGCACCCTTAACCGCCGCAGCGGGGTCAGTGAGAATGGCAATCGAACCACCCGTGGATGCTGCGATCTTTTCGGCGTCGGCCACAACATCGGCCAGCGGCAGGTAGTCCTCGGGGCACGCAATGCGCACATGCATTCCGGCGGTAGCGCCAGCGAGGAGGTATGAGTGCACCATGTTGTCTGCGCCATCACCGAGGAAGGTGACAGTGAGGCCCTTGAGCTCCCCCTTGTGTTCACGAATCGTGAGCAGGTCGGCGAGCAACTGGCAGGGGTGGAACTCATCGCTGAGGGCGTTGATCACGGGAACCTGAGTTCCGTGCGCCATCTCAATGAGCCCCTGCTGGCCGTAGGTGCGCCAGACAATCGCCGCAACCTGACGTTCGAGAACACGCGCAGTGTCTGACGCTGTCTCTTTTCCACCCAGCTGGCTGTTGGCCGTTGAGATGATCAGCGGCGAACCACCGAGGTCAGCAATACCCACGGCAAAGGAGACGCGAGTGCGAGTGGATGACTTATCGAAGATCACGGCAACCGTTTGAGGACCGGCGAGGGGTTTGCGTGCCCATCGGTCGCTCTTGACCTGCTCCGCGAGATCCAAGATTGTGGTCTGCTCGAGCGGGCTGAGATCATCGTCGCGAAGAAAGTGTCGGGTCATGATGCCTCCGTAAGTGCTTCGCTAGATACTGCGTTCAACACCGTGGTGAACGTTTCGATAAATTCGGCAATCTCGTCGTCGCCGATAATCAGTGGTGGAGCGAGTCGAATCGTTGACTCGTTTGGCGCATTCACTATGAGTCCGTGCTCAAGCGCTAACGCCACTACTCGAGCAGCAACGGGCTCAGCCAGTCCAATGCCGATGAGCAAACCGCGTCCGCGCAAGTCGTTGATCAGTGGCGAATCCACTCTCGCGAGTGCACTGCGCAATTCGGCCCCACGCTGTGCCGCATTGGCAACTAGGTCATCGGATTCGATCTGTGCCAGTACCGCGTCGGATACCGCGCAGACCAGAGGGTTTCCGCCAAAGGTTGTTCCGTGTTGCCCCGGCTGCAGAAGTTCGGATGCCGCACCAAAGGTCACGAGGGCGCCGATCGGCACTCCCCCGCCAATTCCCTTCGCGAGGGTGATCGCGTCGGGCACAATTCCGCTGTCCTGGAACGCAAACCAAGACCCGGTGCGTCCGGCACCGGTCTGAATTTCGTCAACGATCAAGAGGACACCATGCTCGGTAGTGAGATCGCGGGCAGCTTCGAGGTAGCCAGCGGGCAGTTCGCGAACGCCCGCCTCACCCTTGATGGGCTCAACCACGAGAGCCGCGACATCCGGTCCGATCGCAGCGGCAAGCGCCTCGATCGTCGAGTCGATGTGTTCGACATTGGGCAGCAGTGGCTCAAAAGGTTCGCGAAGTGCGGCTTTGCCGGTGATTGAGAGCGCACCAAAGGAACGACCATGGAATGAATCCTGCAGCGACAGGATGCGCGGACGACCCGTTCGACGCGCGAGCTTGATCGCCGCTTCAATCGCTTCGGTGCCGGAGTTCGCAAAGAATACCCGGCCCTGGTCGCCAGCACCGGTAATGCGCAGGAGGCGCTCGGCAAGCGCGAGCTGTGGTTCACTCGCAAAGAAGTTGGAGACATGTAACAAGTTGGCTTGACTCGTGAGCGCGCCAACAATTGCCGGGTGATTGTGTCCGAGCGCATTGACGGCAATGCCGGCCAAGAAGTCGAGATATCGTTTGCCGTCGGAATCAAATACCGCGCAACCCTCGCCGCGGACCAACTCAACCTTGGGTACGCCGAACGTGTTCATGATGCGGTGGGCGTAGTCGTCTTTCCAAGTCATGCGGGAACCACCTCGGTACCAATTCCATCTTGAGTAAATACTTCGAGCAGGATCGAGTGCGGCGCACGGCCATCAATGATCGCCGCTTTGGGCACACCGGCGTCAACTGCGGCCAGGCAGGCCGTCATCTTGGGGATCATTCCCGATTCAAGACTCGGCAACATCTCGCGCAGTTCATCCGTATTGATGACCGAGACCATGGAGTCGCGATTCGGCCAATCGCTGTAGAGCCCAGCAACATCCGTCAAAATCACGAGCTTTGCCGCATCGAGCGCGATTGCCAGTGCTGCGGCTGCGGAATCCGCATTCACATTGAGAAGACCCGAACCGTCACCTTCGATGTCACCGCCATCTTGCGCGAGTGTAGAGACGACCGGGATATGGTCAGCGGCCAACACCGCAAGTACACGCTGAGGATCGACTTCGGTCACATTGCCGACGAGCCCGAGGTCGATACGCTCGCCCTCGATCTCCTTAATCATGCGCTCACCGGTAAACAGCGAATGCTCGTGCCCGGCAATACCGTTCGCGAGATCACCGTGTTCGTTAATGAGATCGACAAGCTCGGCGCCGACCTGATCGGTCAGCACGTGGCGCACAACGTCAATCGATTCTTCCGTCGTCACGCGGTAGCCGGCACGGAACTCCGACTCGATACCGCGGATCTTCAATTCCTTCGTGATCTGCGGTCCGCCACCGTGCACGATGACCGGGCGAACGCCTGCCAGACGCAAATAGACCATGTCCTGCACGAAGGCACGCTTGAGCTCGTCGTTGATCATCGCGTTGCCACCAAACTTCACGACGACGATGCGGTTGCGAAAACGTTTGAGCCACGGCAGCGCCTCAATCAGCACTGCTGCCTTCGCCATCGCCTGCTCGTGGGCTGGGCCGTGAGTGTACGCCGGCATCAGCTTGAGTACGCGCTGTTCTCATGCACGTAATCGTGCGTGAGGTCGTTGGTAAGAATAGTTGCCTCGGCGTTGCCAGTAGCAAGATCGATCAACACGTGAACCACCCGACCCGTGAGATCAACCTCGTCGCGCGAACGGTCGGGGGCTCCGGCGTGACAGACACGCACCCCGTTCATCGAAACATCGACCGCATACGGGTCGAACGCTGCATCCGTGGTTCCGATTGCCGCAAGCACTCGGCCCCAGTTGGGATCGTTGCCGAAAATTGCGGCCTTGAACAGATTGTTGCGCGCAACCGAACGCCCGACAACGACAGCCTCATCTTCGCTCGCTGCGCCAATAACTTCGATACGAATTTCATGGCTCGACCCCTCAGCGTCGCCCTGAAGTTGCTCAGCCAGGTTGCGGCACATGTCAGTGAGGATCGCAGAAAACTCTTCGCCGTCTGGAGTCACGCCCGAAGCGCCTGATGCCATAACGCTGACCTGGTCATTCGTCGACATACAGCCATCAGAATCGAGGCGATCGAAGCTCACGCGCGTCGCTTCGCGAAGTGCACGGTCAAGCTCAGCTGAAGCGACAACGGCGTCAGTAGTAATGACGACGAGCATTGTGGCGAGGCCCGGCGCGAGCATCCCAGCACCCTTAGCCATGCCGCCAACGGTGTACCCGGTGCCGGATACGACCGCCGTCTTCGGCTTACTGTCTGTCGTCAAAATCGCCCGCGAGGCGTCATCGCCACCATCGGAGCTGAGGGCTGAGAGTGCTGCAGTCATTCCCGCGAGCAGCTTGTCTTGGGGAAGCGGTTCGCCGATTAGGCCGGTTGAACACACAAGGATGTCGCCGGCGGAAGCATTCAGTGCGTGAGCGACATGTTCAGCAGTCGCGTGCGTGACCTGAAAGCCTTGCGGCCCTGTGAAGCAGTTTGCGCCACCCGCGTTGAGGGCGATCGCCGAAACAACGCCGTCGTCGATGACCTGCTGCGACCAGATGATGGGGTGCGCTTTTGCCCTGTTGCTGGTGAACACTGCTGCGGCATCGAAACGTGGCCCGCGGTTGACCACGAGCGCGACATCCAATCCGCCACTCGCTTTGAGTCCTGCTTCGACGCCCGAGGCATCGAATCCTGCGGCTGCTGTGACACTCATGGTGCTACTCCATCCAGCGCAAGGCCGAGGGTTTCATCGAGCCCCAACGCAATATTTGTCGATTGAATTGCGGCCCCTGCGGTGCCCTTAACAAGATTGTCGATCGCGCTGACCACGACAACACGTCGTGCTGCTTCGTCAATCGCTAGCCCGATCAGTGCGGTGTTCGCGCCGAGCGTGTCAGCCGTGCGCGGGAATGCACCCTCTGGCAGCACGTGTACGAACGGTTCGTCGGCATACGCCGTCTCCCACGCTTCGCGAACCTGGGCGGCCGTGACGCCGTCAGCAAGTTTCGCTGTCGAGGTCGCGAGGATTCCCCGAGACATCGGAACCAGCACCGGGGTGAACGAGACACTGACCGAAGCGGCGCCAGCTACCCTGAGGTTCTGTGCAATCTCCGGAGTGTGACGGTGTGTACCACCAACGGCATATGCCGATGCCGAGCCCATCATTTCACTGGCGAGAAGGTTCACCTTCAGAGCCTTGCCCGCGCCCGACGGGCCAACAGCAAGCATCGCAACGATGTCTTCGGCCTCGATGAGCGATGAACGGATGCCGGGGGCAAGAGCCAACGTGATCGCCGTGACATTGCAGCCGGGCACCGCAATGCGCTTCGAACCGGCAAGAACTTGCCGTTGGGTTCCTCCGGCGGAGTGGAGGAGTTCGGGCATCCCGTAATCCCAAGCGCCAAAGTAGTCGCCGCCATAAAACGCTGCCCAGTCGTCTTCGGACGTAAGGCGGTGATCTGCGCCGCAGTCGACCACGAGAGTATCTGGACTGAGCTCGGCGGTGAGCTCGCCAGATTTACCGTGCGGCAGCGCAAAGAAAACGACGTCGTGGCCGGCAAGAACCGATGGTTCAGTTGGTTGAAGATCAAGGTGCGCGAGCGAACGCAAGTGTGGCTGCACATCGATCAGACGCTGACCGGCGTTACTAAACGCCGTCACCGTAGTGACGTCGAACTCAGGGTGAGTGGAAAGCAGGCGGAGAAGTTCTCCACCGGCATAACCGCTGGCACCGGCCACAGCGACCGAAATAGACATGGATTTACCTTCGAGGTGGGTTCGGAAACGAAAACACTTGCGGCGGCGATTCACACAACCTGGTTGGTTGTGGCGAAACTCCGCCTATCGTCGCTCGTCAGCCCCGCGGAGAACCGGCGAAGACGGCACCACAAAGCTCAGCGAGAATCGCTGGCTGCAAGTGCGGAAGTCGGTCACATTCCTAGAATAGCCCCAGACACCGCGGCAGGCTAATCGATACCCTTGATGTGACGAGTCTCGTCTCGTCCTTTCTCCATGAAGGAGTAAGCATGTCTGATCTTGATGGCCTGATGAAACTCATTCTGATCGGTGGAATGGCCGCCAACGCGAAAGACGACAACGGAGCACAGTCACTCGAGAAGGCCCTCGCCGCTCACGGAACGAAAGCGACCGCGGCGGCGACGACTGTCGACGAGATCGACACCGACGACGGCGCCAAGATCGTCAAGAACGTCTTCGGTGGCAAACAGCACTCTGTTGCCTCTGAGGTCGCCAAAAAGAACCCCGACGCAAACGTCACCAGCGATCTCATCGGCAAAGTACTCCCGATCGTCGCTCCCATCGTTCTTTCGTGGGTCGGCTCACGGTTCCTCGGCAAGAAGGCAGCACCGTCTGCCGGCGCGCAACCCGACGCCTCGGCAACCGGCGGAATCGGCGGTCTCCTCGGCGGTTTGCTCGGCGGCTCTGGTGGTCAAGATGTCGTGGGAGGACTCCTTGGTGGTTTGCTCGGTGGAGGAAAGTGCTAGCGCGCGACTACTCGCGTAGCTCAGCGCCAACACGTTCGGCAGCACGAGCAACCGCAGCGTTCTTCGCTTCGGTTGCTTCGGCCTGAGTGAGAGTGCGATCCACAGCACGGAAACGGAGCGCAAAGGTCAATGACCTGCGCCCGTCTGGAATGCCGGTGCCGCGGTAGTCATCGATCAGCCGCACGTCTTCCAGGAGCTCACCAGCACCCTCACGAATGATGGCCAACAACTCGCCAGCCTGAACGGCATCAGGCACAACCAGCGAGACATCCTGCCTCGCCACAGGGAACGACACAATCGGAGTCGCCGCGACATCCGCTGCCGCACTCTCGATCAGCACCGTCAAGTCAAGCTCAACAACAGCTACCACTCGTGGCAAGTCAAGCTCCGCCGCCAAGGCCGGCAACAGCTCGCCCGCGTAACCAACAACATTGTCGCCAACGCGCAGCTCAGCGGCGCGGCCAGGGTGCATCGCCTGATGGCTACCCGTCACGACATCGATCTGCACCGAAAGAGTCGACGCCAACTGCTGAACCGTGCTCAGGGCATCAGCCAAGCCGCGAGAAACGGCCGACTGTCCTGGCTGGCGCGTCACTGCATCACCCACAAACAGTGCAGCAACATGCCACGGTTGCGCCGGAACACTTCCGTGCAGCTCCGACAATGCTGACTCACTCGGCAACTCGTAACCCACCGGGAGATCGCCACTGCCGTACGCGCGACCCGCCTCAGGCAAAAACACGGTTCCCACTTCAAAGAGTGCAACATCGGTCAGACCGCGCGACACGTTGCGGTGAGCGATCACGGTCAAACCGGGCAAGAGCGAACGACGCATCGATGCAGCATTCGGGTCGAGAGCATTCGCCAGCGTAATCTCGGCCACTCCCCCTGCCTGAGGCGAACCGAAGAGTTCGTTCGAGCCTGTCGAGATGAACGGATAGGCCAACACCTCAGTGAGGCCGGATGCCGCCAAGCTATTGGACACTGTGCGGCGCAGGCGCTGTGCCCGACTCAAACCGCGACCGGGAGGGGCTACCGGTAGCACCGACGGGATGCGGTCGTAGCCGACGATGCGAGCAACTTCCTCGGCAAGCGTTGTCTTGTGATCCAAATCGGGACGCCAGCTTGGCGGAGTGACACGCCATCCCGTTTCGGTGACCTCAACGGTCGTGCCGATCGCCGTGAGCGAATCGGTGATCTCGTCGGAGGAATACCGCACGCCGATGAGACCCTCAACATAGGCTTCGGGTAAATCGATCGCCAGTGGGCTGTGCGCTGCAAGGAGGTCGCTGCCGAGAGTATCGACGGTTCCGCCGCCCAACTCAACGAGCAATTCGACGACCCGAGCGGCAGCAGCAGGAGCGACCAGCGGGTCAACACCGCGCTCGAAGCGTCGTGAAGCTTCGCTTCCCAACTTGTGTCGGCGGGCGGTGCGCGCGATCGAAATCGGTTCAAAGTTGGCCGACTCAATCAGAACATTCGTCGAAGCATCCGTAATCTCGGTGCTCGCTCCACCCATCACTCCAGCCAGGCCGATGGGGCCTGAATCATCAGTGATCAGCAAGTCCTCGGGGTGCAACGTGCGCGACTTGTCGTCGAGCGTGGTGAGAGTCTCCCCTGCCTGAGCACGACGAACTGTCAGCCCACCCGAAACGCGGTCGAGGTCGTAGGCATGGATAGGTTGCCCGAGCTCGAGCATTACGTAGTTAGTAATGTCGACCGTCAACGAGATTGAGCGGATGCCGGCGAGCGTCAAACGCGTGATCATCCATGATGGAGTCGGCTTGGTGACATCCACGTTGCGCACGACGCGCGTAACGAAAGCCCGCACACCAGCACGGCCACGAACAGGCGCCTCGTCGTTGACCACGACCGAATAGCCGCTGGCGTCAGTGATTGTTGGGGCGTCTGCAGGATCAGTGAAGGCTGCACCAGTCGAGAGGGCAAATTCCCGGGCGACACCACGAATCGACATGGCGTAGCCACGATCGGGAGTGACATTGATTTCGACGGCGAAGTCATCGAGTCCGAGCAGTTCGACGGCACGCGTGCCAACCTCAGGGTCGAGACCAAGCGTCGAGAGCACGAGAATTCCGTCGTGCTCGTCGCCGAGCCCGAGTTCACGCGTTGACGCGATCATTCCATCGGACACATGACCGTAGGTCTTTCGTGCCGCAATGGGGAACGGGCCAGGAAGCACGGAGCCGGGCAGAGTGACAACGACCTTGTCGCCGACAGCAAAGTTGTGCGCACCGCAGACGATGCCACGAGGCTCGGCTTCACCGACATCCACTTGGCACCAGTTGATGGTCTTGCCATTCGACTGCGGTTCTCCAACAAACTCGAGCACTTGGCCGACAACGACCGGACCCGAAATTTCGAAGTCGTGAACGTCTTCTTCTTCGAAGCCGACCTTCACAAGGGCAGCGTGAACCTGCTCGTGCGTAATGTCTGCCGGGATCTCAACGAATTCCCGCAACCAACTCATGGGAACTTTCATCAGACCACCATTCCGAACTGCTGGGAGAAGCGAACGTCGCCCTCGACCATGTCTCGCATGTCATTCATTTCATTGCGGAACTGGAGCGTGCGCTCAATTCCCATACCAAAGGCAAAGCCCTGGTACTCATCCGGATCGATTCCCGCAGCTCGCAACACATTCGGATTGACCATTCCGCATCCGCCCCACTCGACCCAGCGGGCGCCGCCCTTAGCGTTGGGCTGCCAGACATCCATCTCGGCGCTTGGCTCGGTGAACGGAAAATAGTTGGGGCGCAAGCGAATCTGAGCGCCCTCGCCGAACATCGCGCGGGCAAGGTGCTCAAGAGTTCCACGCAAGTGAGCCATCGTGAGTCCCTTGTCGATCGCGATGCCTTCAAGCTGGTGGAACACCGGCGTGTGAGTCGCATCGAGTTCATCGGTACGGAACACGCGACCCGGAGCGACAACGTAGACAGGCAGCGGACGCTCGAGGAGCGATCGAATCTGTACCGGGCTCGTGTGCGTGCGCAAGAGCAAGTGTGAATCAACTGGATCGACGAAGAACGTGTCTTGCATCGCGCGTGCCGGGTGGTCTTCGTCGAAGTTGAGGGCATCGAAGTTGAACCACTCATTTTCGAGTTCTGGTCCCTCGGCAACATCCCAACCCATTGCGACGAACAGGTCGCTCATGTGTTCCATGAGCAGGCTGAGCGGATGCCGGGCACCCTTCACATAGCGAGTGGCGACGGCCGTGACATCCACAGCTTCGGCCGCAAGCTTCGCCTGCTCTTCAGCGACGGCCAGCTCGGCCTCGCGCGCACTAAACGCCGCGCCGACGCGTCCTCGCGCACCACCGACGATTTTGCCGGTGGCAGCTCGATCCGCTGGTGGTACATTCTTCATCTCGGCGTTGAGCACTGCCAGTGGCGATCCTTCGCCAAGATGGGCAGTGCGCACCGCTTTTAGGTCGGTCATAGTCGCCGCGGATTCGATTGCAGCAAGTGCTGCTTCGACCGCTGCGGTTACCGCTGGTTCTGTTATGGGGGTGGACTCAGACACAAGAACTGAGTTTAGCTGAACACGCTGCCGTCAGTCTCGCCCGAGCGTCAGCTACCAATTACTATTGCCAACTTCTCCGTGCTGGCTGCCACCACGAGGCATTGTGATGGCGCGGGTGCCTTCGGCTCCCGGAATCTTGGGGGTCTCTGGCGTGATCTTGCCGAGCTTCGGTCCACTGCGCTTAGCGGCGTAGCGAGCGATGAATGACAGGGTCAAGTTCATCACCAAGTAGATGACGAAGCCCACCGCGAACAGAGTGAAGAGGTAGCGGCTCCCGTAGAAGTTCTGAAGGTTCTTGATCGTTCGCGCGAGTTCGGGATACGAAACGACGTAGGCCAGTGACGTGTCCTTGAGGAGCACAACAAGTTGCGCGAGAATAATCGGCAACATTTGGCGGAACGCCTGAGGGAACTCGATGATGAAGCGAGTCTGCAACGACGTGAGCCCGACCGAGAGCCCACCTTCACGTTGTCCCCTGGGCAACGAGCTGATCCCGGCGCGCAACGCTTCACCAATGATTGCACCGTTGTAGACCGCAAGCCCGATGACGCCAGCCCAGTAGCTCCCGGTCGAGAACAACAGGAAGACGAACAGGATCAGAAGAAGAAGCGGCATTCCTCGGAATAGCTCGAGAAGAATCGAGGTGGGAATTCTTATCCATTTGGATGCGGCAGTGCGCCCAAACGAAAACAAAATTCCGACGACGATGGCGAGAATCGCGGCAGCCCCAGCCATGCGGAGCGTGTCTACAACTCCACCGCCGAATGCACCCCAGACTTCAGGGTCACTCAGTATGTCGAGCCTTGACGGGTCGAACATTCCAGGCTGCTCGGCACCGTTTGCATTTACCCGAGGAGCCGCGAGAGTGAAGAATACCCACGTCAGGCCAGCCAAAATAGCAACGGCGCTTATGACGGAGGCAATTGTCGAATTGCGCCGGGTCTTAGGACCGGGGGCATCGTAGAGAACAGTCATGCTCATCGCAGCACCATAACCTTCTTCTCGATCGCTCCGGCTATGAGGCCGAGCGGGACGGTAATAGCGAGATAGAGCGCCACTGCGTAAACCAGAGTGAGCACGACGACGTCACCGTTATCTCGCGCGGCTGCATATGTCGCTTTGAAGAGTTCGTTGACAAAGAAGATTCCGGCAACCGACGTGTTTTTTGTTAGAGCGATAAAGACGTTGATCAATGGGGGAATGACCATTCGCCCGGCCTGCGGCAGGATGATCAATCCAACCGTTTGAGTGAATCCCATGCCGATGCTTCGGGCGGCTTCAGCCTGCCCAACAGGGACACCGTTGAAACCTGAGCGCACTGCTTCCGCAACGAATGGTGACGTGTAGAGCATCAGCCCAAGCACTGCGAGGAGGAAAAAGTCTAGGTCCACTCCCAAAATAGGAAGCACATATGCGCAGAAGAACAGAACTAGAAGTAGCGGGATGTTACGCAGAATTTCGGTATACACAGTCGCGAACAACCGCAACGACGGTACCGGCGAAATTCGCATTGTTGCGATGAGTATCCCGAGAACAAAAGCCCCTAGACCAGAGATGCCCAAAAGAGCCAGTGTCAGCAGAAAGCCCTCCATATAGAGCGGCGTTATGTCGACAAGGGCGTCGATCGCGTTAGAGATGACGTCCATCCGGGCCTCCTGGAAATTAAGTGATCGTGACGTGGAAGGTGCCCGCCTGCGTTAGCCGCAGGCGGGCACCGGTGACGCTAGTTGCTGTAGCGGTCTACAGCGGGAGGGGCCGGGAGCTTAAGGACCTGGCCTGCAGTTCCTTCCCAAGCAGCTTCCCACGAACCGTCGTCATACGAAGCTTCGAGCACATCGTTGATGTAATCGCGGAACGCGTCATCGTCGTGACCAAGGCCGATGCCGTAAGGCTCTTCGGTGAACGGGTTGCTGAGAACTTCAAACTCGCCAGCGTTCTGGTCGGCAAGTCCAGCCAAGATCACGTTGTCAGTGGTGACAGCGACGACCGTGCCGCTGCGAAGCGGCTCGAGGCAGTTCGAGTACGTGTCGGTGGTGATGAGGTCGACGTTGTACTCAGCAATGTTCTTCTCTGAGGTCGATCCAGCAACGCTGCAGACAGCCTTGCCTTCGAGGTCCTCTGGACCAGTGATGCCCTCGGGGTTGCCTTCGAGAACGAGGATGTCCTGACCGGCGTTGTAGTACGGCCCGGCGAAGGAAATGACTTCCTTGCGCTTGTCGTTGATCGTGTAGGTAGCGATCACGATGTCGACGGTGCCGTTCTCGATGAACGTCTCGCGGTTAGCGGAAACGGTCTCGACCCATTCGATGTTGTCTTCACTGATGCCAAGCGATCCAGCAATGATCTTGCCGACTTCAACGTCGAAGCCAACCGGCTCGCCCGACGGTCCCTTGAGACCGAACAGCGGCTGGTCGAACTTAGTGCCAATAGTGATCTTGCCAGCATCGGCGAGGTCAGCCATCGTGGTTCCTGCTTCGAACTCAGGAACGACGACGTCGGGATCCGTAGTTCCCGGGTCTGCTGCGCACGCGCTTAGGCCGAGAATACCGACCGCGGCGATGGCAGAAATCATTAGACCTTTTTTGAGTCTCATGTGTTTCTCCTTGTTGCTGTGAGGATTACCCGCTGAGTTAGTGGGTAAGAATTTTCGAGAGAAAGTCTTGCGCTCTCGGAGACTGAGGGTTGGTGAAGAACTGCTCGGGCTCGGCCTCTTCAACGATTTCACCGTCGGCCATGAAAATCACTCGATCGGCGGCCTTACGCGCGAAGCCCATTTCATGGGAGACAACAAGCATGGTCATGCCGTCTTTTGCCAACTGAACCATGACATCCAAAACTTCGTTGATCATCTCGGGGTCGAGAGCCGAAGTGGGCTCGTCGAGAAGGATGATCTTGGGATCCATCGCGAGCGAGCGAGCAATCGCAACACGCTGCTGCTGACCGCCGGAAAGTTGAGCGGGCATCTTGGATGCCTGGTTGCCGATACCGACGCGGTCGAGGAGTTCCATCGCGTGCTTGTCGGCTTCGGCCTTAGAGAGCTTGCGAACCCGACGCGGGCCGAGCGTGACATTCTCAAGAATCGTCTTGTGGGCAAAGAGGTTAAACGACTGGAAAACCATGCCGACGTCTGCACGTAGCTTAGCTAGCCCAGAGCCCTCTTCTGGAAGAAGCTTGCCATCGATAGTGATGGTGCCATCGTCGATGGTTTCAAGACGGTTGATCGCACGACACAGGGTGGACTTTCCCGAGCCACTTGGCCCGATTACCACCACCACCTCGCCACGATGAATCGTGGTTGTGATGTCTTTGAGCACGTGAAGCTCACCGTAATGTTTATTGACATGGTCGATTACGACCAGAGGTTCACCGCTCTGTGCTGCCATCCTGCTAGATAATCACACCCGTGCAAGTACGGTCAAACGGCGCGCCTAGATGTAACACGCTCGTGACACAGATTCACTTGCTGCGTTGAGCGAATGCACTCTCATAGAGACAAACCGACGCAGCAGTCGCCAAGTTCATCGACTCGGCGTGACCATAGATCGGCACCGAGATCACCCAATCGGCAAGCGCATAGTGTTCGTCGGTCAAACCACGGGCTTCGTTGCCGAACAACCACGCGGTCGGATGCTTGAGCACACCGTCATTGCGTGCGGCGAGCAAATCACCACCCTTGATATCAGCGGCAATCACGCGAAGGGCTGCGCCCTTGACACGCTCAAGAACGGGCTCAAGCTCAACGTCAACGGCAACCGGCAGGTGAAAGAGTGAACCTGTCGTCGCTCGCACGACCTTCGGGTTGTAAAGATCAACGCTGCGGCCCGTGAGAATGACGCCATCCGCACCGGCAGCATCTGCGGCACGGATTATGGTTCCCGCATTACCCGGATCGCGAACCTCTTCGAGGATCGCGATGAGCTTCGGCGAACCTGACAGAAGGTCCTTTACTGAGGTGGGGAACTGACGACACACGGCAATCACGCCCTGGGGTGTAACAGTGTCTGCCATCGCCTCGAGTACCTGCTCGGAGACGAACTCCACCTCGATTTCGGCGACCTCAGCCAACCGCGCGAGCTCAGTGTGACGCTCAAGCGCAGTGGGGGTGGCGTAGAGCTCGACGAGAAGCTCTGGCCGATAGTTGAGGGCTTCGGAGACCGACTGGGGGCCTTCCAGAAGAAAAAGCCCTGTCTCTGACCTGGCGGTCTTCTTTGCAAGTTTGGCCACTGCTCTTACGCGTGGTGAGCGCGGATTATCAATCACAAGTCCAACCCTAGACTCACCAATCGCACATAAGAGAATCGGCACGCTGTCCCGCCCATATTGGACGGATCAGCGTGCCGATTGCACACAATGTTGTGCGACTACTTATGCAGCCGAACGGGGTGCTGACGTGTCAGCAGGAAGCGCCGCCTTGGCGGTTGCAACCAGCGACGCGAACGTTGCGGGCTCGGTAACCGCGAGGTCAGCGAGGATGCGACGGTCAACCTGCACACCAGCAAGGTTCAAGCCCTGGATGAGACGGTTGTAGGTAAGGCCGTTTGCACGCGATGCAGCGTTAATGCGCTGGATCCACAGACGACGGAACTCACCCTTGCGGGCACGACGGTCGCGGTACGAATATACGAGGGAGTGAGTGACCTGCTCCTTGGCCTTACGGTACAGACGCGAACGCTGACCGCGGTAACCCTTGGCGCGTTCGAGAATAACCCGACGCTTCTTGTGAGCATTTACCGCTCTTTTAACTCTTGCCATGATGTATTCCTTAGACCCTTACTTACCGAGAAGCTTCTTGATTGTCTTGGCGTCCTGCGGTGCAAGTACCTGATCCTGGTTGAGCGCGCGCTTACGCTTGGTGCTCTTAACCTCGAGGTTGTGTCGCATACCCGCCTGCTGCTTCATGACCTTGCCGCTACCGGTGATCTTGAAACGCTTCTTGGTGCCTGAGTGCGTCTTCTGCTTAGGCATCTTTCTCCTCTTTCTCTGGAATTTCTGCCTCACGAGACGGCTT
>Ga0307487_1001869_pt1 | contig 14272 bp, 10 predicted proteins | sample CBIW12metaG_FD_203665 | JGI IMG/M metagenome (GOLD analysis project Ga0307487, IMG submission 203665) | Sea-ice brine microbial communities from Beaufort Sea near Barrow, Alaska, United States - CBIW 1.2 | ecosystem: Environmental > Aquatic > Marine > Coastal | place: USA: Alaska | collected... | reverse complement strand
CCATTATAAAATCGTTTCCTGTTCCGTGGTATTTATAAAAATTAAGTTTCATAGCTTTATTTGAACAAGCCAAAGGTACAACAATATGACATATTTCTACATTGTTAATAGCCCGTTAAAGATTAGCAGAAAGAATTTGAAAACTTTAATTTTAGATTAACAGTTTCGCAAAAAAATTAAAAACAACATGAAAAATTTTGCCGCATTATTACTAATTTCAATGCTGGGAGGGGTTCTCACATTAGGTTCCTATAAATTATTTATTGAAGAAAACCATCCATTCTTTCAAGATGAAACTGTTACCGAAAACAATTCCGGGATTTTACCCGTTTCTTATGATCCCAATTTATATGGCACCAATGCCGATTTTACCAAGGCTGCCGAAAAGACCGTACATGCGGTTGTAAACGTAAAGAATTTGGCAGTTTTTAATAAGCCCAGCAGTATTTGGGAATACTATTTTCATGGTCAGGATAGCGGAAAAATTTTACAGGGTGTAGGTTCCGGGGTTATTATTTCTCCAGATGGTTATATTATTACAAATAATCACGTGATTTCCGGGGCAAGTGAAATTCAGGTGACATTAAATAACAATAAAAATTACAAAGCAGATGTTATTGGTACAGATCCTAAGGCAGACATTGCCCTTATAAAAATAGATGCCAGGGATTTGGATTTTCTTGTCTTCGGAAATTCAAATAACATCAAACTAGGGGAATGGGTATTGGCAGTTGGAAATCCCTTTAACTTAACTTCTACTGTAACGGCTGGAATTATAAGCGCTAAGGCCCGGGATATCAATTTAAATGATGGTTCCCCACAATCTTTTATTCAGACTGATGCTGCCATAAATCCTGGGAACAGCGGTGGTGCCTTGGTAAATATAAACGGGGAGTTAATAGGTATCAATTCAGCCATCACCTCCCAAACAGGAAGTTATATAGGATATAGTTTTGCCATTCCTTCCAACAACGCCCGTAAGATTGTAGAAGATATTATGGAATATGGCGATGTACAGCAGGGTATTTTAGGAATTCGCGGAAGTGATATGAATCCGGCAATTGCAACACAATTTGATATCAACACCAGCCAGGGAGTATTTGTTGCTTCGGTGGATTCAGAAAGTGGAGCCGCAAAAGCAGGAATCAAAACTGGAGATGTAATAAAACAGATAGACAATATAGAGATCAGGAAAATGTCTGATTTAACCGGTTATATCAACTCAAAAAGACCTGGTGAAACCGTAGTTGTAAGTCTGTTTAGAAAAGGAAATGAGCGCAAAGTAGAAGTAAAATTGACCAAATATGAAACTTTCCTAATTGAACCAATTGGGTTGGAGATAACCAATGCTTCTGAGAATGATCTCAAGGAATTTAAAACCAAAAATGGGGTAAAAGTTGTAGGAACAATCAAAGCTGAAAAACAATACCAGGCCTTATCAGGAGTAATAATTTCAAAAATTGACGGCCAGAAGGTTTTCAATATTTCGGAAGTAAAAAAGATTTTTAATTCAAAAAAAATATCAGACCCCATAAGTGTTACTTTTCTAAACCAACAAGGGGAAGAACAAACCTATATCTGGAGGTAAAACAATCTTGATTTTATCCACAGATATAAATCTAACAACGGGTGAATTTTTTTCTAAAAATACTTTACGAAAACGTTTGAAATCAATACTTTTGCGGTGTTTAAAAAAACTCAACGCTGTAAAATTATGGGAATAAACGAAGTTTACGAAAAGGAACTTGCATTTCAAACCGATAGGAGACGTGCCTCGGTTGAATTTATTAAAATTATAAGCGATTTATGGTACGACAAATCCATAGAATTGGTTCTCTTCAGGAACCAATTGATCAACCTCAATGTTAGTGATATATTAAACCTTCACGAATATGCCGGGGAATTTGTACAAAAACCAATTTCTATATTTGACTCGGTTGAAATTGCACAGGCAATCAAAGATTTGGATATTCCGCCAGCAAAACTGGATATTGGCAAACTCACCTATGAGTACCATATAGAGGAGACAGATTATAACAATCCAAAGGCATTCATTTCAAATAAACTTAAAGAAGCAAGGGAGTACAAAGAAGTGACGCCAAAAGATGTTGTACTTTATGGTTTTGGAAGGATTGGAAGGCTATTGGCCAGGGAGTTGATGACAAGAACCGGTAAAGGAAGTCAGCTAAGACTTCGGGGCATTGTTACCCGTGGAAAAATAGATGCCGTTGTACTTGAAAAAAGAGCTTCACTGTTAAGGAATGACTCCGTCCACGGTCATTTTTCGGGAACAGTTTCCATCGATGTGGAAAATTCGGCATTAATTATCAATGGAACTAAGGTTTATATAATTTCAGCAGATAAACCGGAAGATATAGATTATACAAAATACGGGATTGAAGATGCCCTTATTATAGATAACACGGGCGCCTTCAGGGATAAGGAGGAATTAAGCAGACATTTGGCTTCAAAGGGAGCCTCAAAAGTTTTGCTTACCGCTCCCGGAAAAGGGGTTCCAAATATTGTTTATGGGGTAAATCATAAACAATACGATCCAGATACCGATTCAATATTTTCTGCCGCTTCCTGTACCACCAATGCTATTGTTCCCGTTCTTTATGCAATAGAGGAGTCTTTAGGAGTGGTTCACGGGCATTTAGAAACCATTCACGCATATACGAATGACCAAAACCTTGTAGATAATTTTCACGGAAAATATAGAAGAGGACGGGCTGCTGGATTAAATATGGTTATTACAGAAACCGGTGCCGGAAAGGCAGTTGCCAAAGCTTTACCGGTTTTTGAAGGAAAATTAACATCTAATGCGATTCGTGTGCCTGTTCCAAATGGTTCCCTGGCGATCCTAAACCTGGAAGTACAAAGTGCCACTACTGTTGATGGAGTTAACAACATTATGAAAAAATACGCCTTAGAAGGCGAGATGGTGGAACAAATTAAATATTCTTTGGATAACGAACTGGTTTCAACCGATATTGTAGGAACCTCTGAGCCTGCTATTTTTGATAGCAAGGCAACCATTGCCACCGAAGATGGGAAAAACATTGTCTTATATATTTGGTATGACAATGAATATGGATATAGCCAACAAGTAATACGCCTTTCCAAGTATATTGCCAAAGTGAGGAGATTTACCTATTATTAGTGATAATAACAATTTTTTAGGCAGGACCCACTTTATAAGGTGGGTTTTGTCGTTTTTACAAAATTTTGAAACCCATTTTTTTCCTCAAACAGGATGTATTTATCAATTTTGAACAATTAGAAATAAAAGATGGTAAAAAATAGAATCAATGTTTTATTTTTGCATTTGATACTTTTAAAAAATAAAGTGCATTAAAAAACAATTTTGGCAATAAGTTTTTTGCCCAAACGTTTTAAATTTTATATAACCGAAACAAATTCCAAATGAACAAAGCATTACTTTTGATTTTATTATTCTTGTCTTATGCACCCCAGATTAACGCTCAAGATTTCAACAGCAGTGAAACCCCAATCCTGGATGGATTTACAACTTTAATAGAAAAATCCAACGATTATCAGGGCTATAAAGTAGTAGATTATAACGATTTGGTTAGTTTAAAGAAAAACACCATCGAGTTTATTGCTTTCCTAAAAAATGAAATTACCACCCAACAAAATTCAATTGATCAACAAAAGGATGAAATTTCAGAATTAAAGGCGAGCTTAGAAACTACAAAACAAAATCTAGCTGCAGTAACTGCTGAAAAAGATGCCATTACCTTCCTGGGAATGCCCTTTAGCAAAGGCAGTTATATGGCACTTATGTGGGGAATTGTCGCTTTTTTGATTATTGCATTGCTCTTTTTTATTTTTAGATTTAAAAAAGGAAATATCCAAACCACCGAAGCAAAAAAGAACCTTCTTCTAACTGAAAAGGAATTTGAAGATTACCGCGCAAAAGCTTTAGAAAAAGAACAACGATTGGGCAGACTCTTACAGGACGAAAGAAACAGGGCCAGCGACAAATAAGAGGTTCCGGGGAATCTGAAAATAGTGCCAAGATATTCCCCATCATTGCAAAGTAAATTTTTATTAAAATGCGAATTGATATTATTACCGTTGTTCCCGATATTTTAACCAGCCCGTTTGAGGTTTCCATTTTAAAACGCGCTATCGACAAAGGATTGGTTGAAATCCATCTGCACAATCTCCGGGATTACGTTACCGATAATTACAGACATATAGACGACTATCAATTTGGTGGAGGTGCCGGAATGGTGATGATGATCGAGCCCATTGATAAATGCATCACGCATCTCAAATCTGAACGGGAATATGATGAAATTATTTATATGTCTCCTGATGGAGAACGCCTAAACCAAAAGATGGTCAACACCTTATCTTTAAAAGAAAATATTCTTATTCTTTGTGGTCATTATAAAGGAGTAGATCAAAGAGTGCGTGATCATTTTATAACCAGGGAAATTTCCATTGGAGATTATGTGCTTTCCGGAGGCGAACTTGCGGCAGCCGTAGTTTGTGATTCCATAATAAGACTTATTCCGGGAGTGCTGGGAAATGAGACCTCTGCCCTGACCGATTCATTCCAGGACGATTTACTTGCTCCGCCTGTTTATACAAGGCCTGCAGAATACAAAGGATGGAAGGTTCCAGAAATTTTAACGTCCGGAAATTTTCCTAAAATTGAAGACTGGCGGGAGGAGCAATCCTATTTAAGGACCAAAAAACTAAGACCCGATTTGTTAAAAGATGAATAAATCATTTTTAATAGGGTTTATACTATTAAATTTCATAATTTCGCACCCCTAAATCAACCTCTGGCGAAATCCGTGAATGTTGGTTTGGCAAATATTTTAAACTATAGCTTATGGAATCGTTAATTAAATTCGTACAAGACGAATTCGTTACAAAAAAAGATTTTCCTGAATTTTCAGCAGGTGATACTATTACTGTTTATTATGAAATTAAGGAAGGGGCTAAAACCCGTACCCAGTTTTATAGAGGTGTAGTAATTCAGGTTAAGGGAACAGGACTTTCAAAAACCTTTACCATCAGAAAAATGAGTGGTACTGTAGGTGTTGAGCGTATTTTTCCAGTAAATATGCCCGCACTTCAAAAAGTTGAAATCAATAAGCGTGGAGCTGTAAGAAGAGCCCGTATTTATTACTTTAGAGGTCTTACAGGTAAAAAAGCCCGTATTAAAGAGCAAAGAAGATAATTACTTCATTCTCAAGAAAATAAAAAGCCCCAATTTTGGGGCTTTTTTGGTTTTATCTTTTTCTACAAAATATACTTTTGAAAAGAAAAAGGAATTCAATCTTACTTTTTTTTGAAAACAGAAAATTCATCTATAAAACAATCTTTTCTTTAAAAAAACATAAACCTCATTTTAAATTCAAACGTTAAAATATTTTACAAATTAAAATTTTCATCGTAAATTGTTGATGTATTTAAAATCAAATAGAATGACACCAGAATTTCTAGTATTTTAAGTACTTTAAAGTAAGTTCTTTGCACAGGTTTTTATCTTCTATTATATGTTTTATAAAATGAAGACAGTTATAAAAGGTAAAAACGTTTTTGATATAATTTGGGCACCTTCGTGAACAATTTATATCAAGTGAAATATCGCTCGCGGTAAGTTATGAAAATTGACTTATTTCGGATTTTTAAAGATCCAGCGGCAAAGCGTTATTTCGTTAGAAGCCATTTCAAAATACAAGGTATTTTGAAATGGCTTTTTTGTTTTAAAACCTCACTACATTTTTTTTAAAAACTGATACATTAGTTCGTGTTTTTAATCATCTAGACAACGTGGCTTTTATACCTTCATATTAAGATTTTATGTAAAGACAAAATCAAGTATTCTTAATTCTGTTGCCCGGAAAAAATTGGTTCCAAATATTTTAATTCTCTTTAAATCTATAGAACTTAAAAGTAAGGGATTTCGTTCAAAAAATTTAACACTCTACTTCGTATATTCTTATAACGAACAAATTTAAATTGTATATTCAATTAAATATTTAATTTAAAATTATGAAAAGAAAATTTTATTTAGCAAAAGTAGTATTATCTATTTGCACCCTGGGATTGATTGTAACTTCCTGTGAACAAGAGCAAATGAATGAAACTTTGGACGCCAATTCAATGCAATTGGAAGAAGCTCCTCCATTTAAAAATTATATGGTTATTACCGCAGATAGTGAAATGACCAAGAGTGTTGAGAATTATTTAAAAACAAGTGATGGGGAAATTGTAAATTCCATTCCTGAAATTGGAATTTCCATTGTAAGTTCTAAAGATGCGAATTTCATCCAGAACACACTGAAGAATAAAAACGTTACTTCTGTAGTGCCTGATTATGACATTGCATGGATTCCAACATCTGAAGGTGTAGAAGCTCATCTTCCAGAAGCTACTCCTAGTATAGGTAGCACAGAACCTTATTATTATTACGATTATTTATGGGGTCTTGAAGCAATAGATGCTCCACAAGCGTGGAATGCTGGTTTTACCGGTGAAGGTGCAAGTGTGTTTGTACTGGATTCAGGAATTGATGCTGAGCACATTGAATTAGCTCCTAATTTAAATACAGACCTCTGCGCCTCTTTTGTTCCTGGTGAACACTGGAATATTTTGACGACTACTCCATTTGATAATCATGGTACTCATGTAGCAGGAACAATTGCTGCTGCTCAAAATGATAAAGGACTTATTGGGGTTGCACCCAATGTCGAGTTGGTAGCAGTTAAAGTTTTATCTGAATTCACCGGCAGCGGTGCATTTAGTTCTATTAATGCAGGTATTGTTTATGCGGCCAATAATGGTGCAGATGTTATTAATATGAGTTTAGGTGTAACCCTTAATAAAAACGGAACACTTATCGATGCAGACGGAAATTCTTTTAGAATTCCTGCTAAATATATCCAGGAAGTAATCATTGCTCAACAAAGGGCTATTGATTACGCATTTAAAAAAGGTACAACAATAATTGCTTCTGCGGGAAATGACTATACAAATTATGATGGTAATACATCTCTTATTAAGTTGCCCGGGGGATTGAACAATGTAATCACTGTTTCCGCAACCGCTCCTGAGGGATATGACTGGACTGCAGAGTACACTAATTTTGATGTTCCTGCAAGTTATACCACCTATGGAAGGTCTCTGGTAGATGTTGCTGCTCCGGGAGGTGACGTTGACGTTGCTCTTCATGATATGATTCTTAGCACAGGTAATAACAACAGTTTATACTGGAGTGCCGGAACAAGTATGGCCGCACCTCACGTTTCTGGGGTTGCCGCTCTTATAATAGCAAAAAATGGCGGTCAAATGGATCCTCAATCCGTAGCTAAACAATTAAGCAAGACAGCCGATAAAATTGACGGGAACGGCCAAAGTGCCTATTTTGGAAAAGGACGTGTAAATGCATTTCGTGCAGTTACCGAATAATCCTTACTTTTTATCTTCATTGGAACTTTTTTACTTAGACCGGTCTTACAATTGTATGACCGGTTTTTTATTTACAGAAAACGTTTTTGATATAATTTGGGCGCGTTCGTGAACGATTTATATCAAGTGAAATATCGCTGGTGGTAAGTTATGGAAATTGACTTATTTCCAATCTTTTAAGATCCAGCGGCAAAGCGTTATTTTGTTAGAAGCCATTTCAAAATACAAGGTATCTTGAAATGGCTTCTTTAATTAAATGACTTCAATCTTCATTAATTTAACTGGCTTTCAAACCATTAAAAAATCAGTAAAAATGGTATCTTCGCGAGACTTAATATTTTTTTAACATTTTAATATTTAATCCAAACTGTTTTAATAATTGAACGTTATTTTTCAACAGAATTTATTTCAAATTCCATTCAAAAAATAATGCGAAAAATAAATTTTTTAATATGTCACAACAAGCTAAAATTGTTTACACCAAAACCGATGAAGCCCCAATGCTGGCTACTTATTCCTTCTTGCCAATTGTAAGGACCTTTACTGAAACTTCAAATATTGAAATTGAACCAAAAGATATTTCTTTAGCTGCACGGATCCTGGTAAGTTTTCCGGAATTCTTATCCTCAGAACAAAAAGTTCCTGATGCTTTAAAAGAATTGGCCGAATTGGTAAATAAGCCAGAGGCCAATATCATCAAGTTGCCAAACATAAGTGCATCTGAACCCCAACTGGAAGCTGCAATTAAAGAGTTACAATCTAAAGGATTCAAGTTACCTGATTACCCAAACGAACCTAAAGATGAAAAGGAAGAACAAATCAAGCATAAATACGATAAGATTAAAGGAAGTGCTGTAAACCCGGTGCTTAGAGAAGGAAATTCCGATAGAAGAGCCCCGAAAGCCATAAAAAATTTCGCAAAAGAAAATCCGCATTCTATGGGAGCCTGGGATCCTAATTCAAAAACCCATGTTTCATCCATGAAGGAAGGAGATTTTTATTCAAATGAAAAATCCCTTACCCTTGATTCAGCCGGAAGCTTAAAGCTTGAATTAACAGATTCCTCAGGAAATAAAAAAATACTCAAAGAGAATCTCAAGGTCCTAAAAGGAGAAATTATTGATGCTTCTGTAATGAGCAAAAAAGCCTTGACCAAATTCCTTGAAGAACAAATAGCCGATGCCAAAGAGAAAGATGTACTTTTCTCTTTGCATTTGAAGGCCACAATGATGAAAATCTCAGATCCAATAATATTTGGCCAGGCCGTTCGGGTTTTCTTTAAAGATATTTTTGCAAAACATTCACAAGTCCTTGAAGAGATTGGGGTAAATGTAAACAACGGACTTGCAGATCTCATAAATGCCTTGCCAAAATTACCCTCTGAAAAAAGAGCAGAAATTGAAGCCGAAATAAAAGCTGCGTTCAAAAACGGCCCAAAACTGGCAATGGTCGATTCCGATAAGGGAATCACTAACCTTAACGTACCAAGCGATGTAATTATAGATGCTTCTATGCCTGCTATGATAAGGACTTCCGGGAAAATGTATAATGCCGAAGGAAAATTGCAAGACACCAAAGCGGTTATTCCGGATAGCAGTTATGCAGGAATCTACCAGGCTACAATCGATTTTTGCAAGAAAAACGGGGCTTTTGATCCAACAACAATGGGAACAGTTCCCAATGTAGGATTTATGGCACAAAAGGCGGAGGAATATGGTTCTCACGATAAAACCTTTGTAATTGAAAATGCCGGAACTGTTCGTGTAGTTGACGCCAATGGAAATACCCTTTTGGAACACAAAGTAGAAGAAGGAGATATCTGGAGAATGTGTCAGGCAAAAGACGCACCTATTCAAGACTGGGTGAAATTAGCGGTAAACAGAGCTAAAGCATCCGGAATGCCGGCTATCTTCTGGTTGGACAAAAACAGGAGCCACGATGCCGAAATGATCAAAAAAGTAAACAAATATCTGGCTGAATTGGATACCACAGGATTGGATATACAAATTATGGCTCCCGTAGAGGCAACCAATTATACCTTGAAACGAGTAAAAGAAGGAAAAGACACGATATCTGTAACAGGAAATATCCTACGGGATTATTTAACCGATCTATTCCCTATTCTGGAAGTGGGGACAAGTTCAAAAATGCTTTCCATAGTTCCCCTGATGGGCGGAGGCGGATTGTTTGAAACAGGAGCCGGAGGTTCTGCTCCAAAACACATTCAGCAATTCCTGACAGAGGGACATTTAAGATGGGACTCATTAGGAGAATTTTTGGCCCTTACAGTTTCACTGGAACAATTGGGAGAAAAATACAATAATAAGAAAGCATTAATCCTTTCTGAAACCCTGGATGAAGCAACCGAAGTGTTCTTAAAAAACAACAGATCACCTTCACGTAAGATGAATGAAATTGACAACAGGGGAAGCCATTTTTATCTTGCCTTATATTGGGCACAAGCCCTTGCAAAACAAAACAAAGATTCTGAGTTGAAAGCACATTTTTCTGAACTTGCAGAAAAATTGACTGCCAATGAAGCCAAAATTTTAAAAGAATTGGTGGAAGCCCAGGGAAAACCGGTAGACATTGGGGGTTATTACTATCCCAGTGAAGATCTTGTAAACAAAGCCATGCGCCCAAGTGAAACATTAATTAAAATTCTGGGTCATTAAGCTTTCATTTTAAGTAGTAAAAAAGCAAGCCGGGTAAATATTCGGCTTGCTTTTTTTATTTAACCTGTTAAATACCCTTCTTTGTTATTTTCGAATCAACTACTATTCTATTCAATAATTAAATCTGTCTTTAAATAAAAATCAATTATGTTTCACAAAAATGAGGTTTGCCTTACTTATAATAAATAAGATAAAATATTCGAAATTTAACCTGAGGATAATTATATCCTACTATTTTTTAAGTTCGTAAATCTTATATTTGGATAAAAAATTCTACTTTGAAGAACATACCTACAGCAATTTTCATTTTTCTTTTTTCATACCTACATGCTCAGGAAAAAAATACTCTTAATGGAGTTATACGGGATGCTGCAAACAATGAAACCCTTTACGGAGTTAATATTATTTTTCCTGACCTGCGTACAGGGACCATTACAAACGAATATGGATTTTACTCTTTAAAAATTCCGGCTGGAAAACATCAAATCTTGGTAAGTTATCTTGGCTATCAAACTCTTTCTCAAGAAATTCAAATTGAAAAATCAGAAAGTTTAAATTTCAATTTGAATGAAAGTTCAGAAATTCTGGAAGAAGTGGTGATTACCGAAAAATTTGAGAGGCTTAATATCAGGTCTCCGGAGATGAGCGTAACCAAACTGGAGATTAATACAATTAAAAACCTTCCCGTGGTTTTTGGGGAAGTAGATATAGTAAAATCTTTATTACTCCTACCCGGTATTTCAAATGCTGGTGAAGGTTCGTCCGGTTTTAACGTTCGGGGCGGAGCAGTAGGTCAAAACCTCATTTTACTGGATGAAGCCACTATTTATAATGCATCCCACTTATTTGGACTCTTCTCGGTTTTTAACCCCGATGCAATTAAAAATTTAAAATTATACAAAGGTGGTATTCCCGCAAAATATGGAGGGAGAGTATCATCTGTACTCGATATATATCAAAAGGACGGAAACAGTAAGAATTTTCATGCTAATGGGGGAATTGGGTTAATTTCCAGTAGATTATTAGTGGAAGGCCCGATTGTGAAAGATAAAGGATCGTTTTTAATTGGTGCCCGCAGTTCCTACGCACATTTGTTCCTTAAACTTATAGACAATCCCAATTCCGCTTATTTCTATGATTTAAATACGAAACTGAGTTATAGATTAAATAATCGCAACAGTCTCTTATTTTCAGGTTATTTTGGGAGGGATGTTTTCAATATTAATGAAAGTTTTAAAAATACTTATGGGAATGCTGTTTTCAATCTGCGTTGGAACCACGTGCTAACCGATAATATTTTTACAAACCTCTCCGTGATTTACAGTGATTACTATTACGGGTTAACACTCGATTTTGTCGGGTTTAATTGGAACAGCGGTATAAAAAATTTAAATTTAAAATATGATTTCAATCAACTCCTGAATGAACAACTAAGCATCGATTACGGGATTCAATCCACTTATTATGAGTTTAATCCAGGAGAAATTGAACCAAGTACAGCCAGTTCCGGTATTAATAATTTCAAGCTTACAAAAAAATATGCACTGGAAAATGCCCTTTACCTTTCAGTAAGCCATAAATTATCTGAAAAATTTTCTGTAACATATGGTTTAAGGTTCAGCTCATTTTTTCGGTTGGGTCAGGATTCACTGAGTTTATATGAAAACAATAACCCTGTAATATTTAATCCGGATATTGGAATTTATGAGGAAGCGGAACCAATTACCCAACGGATTCTTCCAAAAAATGAGGTTGAAAAAACATTCATGAATTGGGAGCCCCGTTTATCAATGTCCTACAGTTTTAATGATTTTCAGTCCGTTAAGTTTAGTTACAACCGGATGAGCCAATATCTTCAGTTAATTTCCAATACAAACTCCCCTACTCCTTTAGATGTATGGACACCTAGTGGAAGGTATATTAAACCACAACTGCTGGATCAGATTGCATTTGGTTATTTTCAAAATTTAAAAAAGGAAAGTTATACTCTGGAATTAGAAGGATTTTATAAAAAGGTAAAAAACAAACTGGATTATATAGACGGTGCAAATTTGGTCGCAAATAATGCTATTGAACGGGTAATTCTTCATGGAAAATCCAGGGCTTACGGAATGGAGGTGTTATTCAGAAAAAATACAGGCAATTTTACAGGATGGCTGGCATATACCCTCTCTAAATCTGAGCAAAAAACTGAGGGAAGAACAGCAATAGAATCCGGAATCAATAATGGAACTTGGTATAACACAGGATATGACAAGACACATGATATTTCTTTAACTGCGAGTTATAAGCTTGATGAAAGATGGGTATTAAGTACAAATTTCATATTTCAAACAGGTCTTCCCACTACTTTTCCTACCGGACAATACCAAATTGAGAATTTAACGATTCCGGTATTTTCCGCCCGAAATAGCAATAGACTTCCAAGTTATCATCGGTTGGATATTTCAGCAACGTACACCCCAACCAGAAAATTAAATTCAAAATATACTTCATCCTGGAATTTCGGTATTTATAATGTATATAACCGAAAAAATGCGGTATCGCTAAATTTTAGAAATAATGAGGATACCAACATAAACGAAGCTGTAAGACTATCCTTATTTGGAATTATTCCCTCGGTAACTTATAATTTTAAATTTTAGACCATGTACTACTTCAAAATTATATTCCTACTATTAAGCCTTAACAGCTTATACTCCTGTGAAGAAGTAGTACAAGTAGATCTGGTGGAATCTGAACCAAGATTGGTAATAGAAGCCTCAATTTTATGGAGGAAAAACACCGTGGGTAATGTACAACTGATTAGGCTAACTACAACCGCACCGTTCTTTGATGATCAAATCCCGCCCGCCGAAGGGGCGAGCGTGTCTGTATATTCCGAAACCGGGATGGAATTTGCATTTGAAGAGATTGAACCAGGTATATTTAGAAATGATCAGTTTGTCCCCCAACTAAATAAACCATACGAACTGGAAATAGAATATAAGGACGAAGTTTATAGCGCTACTGAAACTCTCCTTCCGGTAGCCCCATTGGAATATATTGAACAAACTGACAATGGAGGATTTGGAGGAGAGGATCTAGAATTTAAAGCCTATTTTACTGATCCGCCAAACATTCAAAACTATTACTTGGTTCGGTTTTTTTATGAAGATTTATCCATCCAAATCTACGAAGATGAATTTACGGACGGAAACCAGACATTTGCCTATTTTTCAAATGAAGATTTAACTTCCGGAGAGGAAGTAGGTTTTGAAATCCAGGGAATTTCAAAAAGGTTCTATGAATATTTATTTATTTTAAGATCACAGGCTGGTGCAAGCAACGGCGGACCATTTCAAACCCAACCAACCACTGTACGTGGAAATATTATAAATACCACAAACCCGGATAATTTTGCATTTGGGTATTTCAGACTTTCAGAGATGGATTTTTTAGATTATACCATTCAATAATCTTAAATTTACGGATAGGTTATAATTGATTTTAAGCAAAAAGAAAAAAGATCAAAATGAAACACACAGATAAAACATTGTTAAGCAAAGGATTAAAGTATATGGGTATGTCTTTACCCCTCGCTTTTCTTGGCCCATCTGTTCTTTATAGTGCTTTTAACAACCAGGAAAATCCTTTTTATATTCCCGTTCTTATTTTTGGCATCATTGCCTGTGTAGGATCAATTTTCTTCATGTTTAAAGGAATCAATACCCTTGTCAAATCTTTATTTGATCAATAATATTTGCCGTTCCTCACACTTAACTTTTTCTTTTTTTGAATGGCGTGCCCTTCGGGCCGGGCTATCCGCGCTACATGCCTGCCTGTCGGCAGTCAGGGTAGCTTGCTCCTATCCCTCACGCGGTATTTATCCCTATTAGGTGCTTACAATTCGGATTTCAGTTTTAAAAACCCTGAAAAACAAAAACCCCTTGATCAAATGGATGACCAAGGGGTTTCGATTTTAAACAAAAAAAGACCCTTACATTCCTGTAAGGGTCTTTCAAAAACAAGGCGGCGACCACCGATAGCTATTGGGGCTACCCCAATGAGCTGTGCTTCCGATCCCGATGTTTCGGGACAAGACGCTAAGGGCCGCTCCATATACCAATCTTTTTTAAACAAAAAAAGAGCCTTACATTGCT
>Ga0307487_1001868_pt1 | contig 14276 bp, 9 predicted proteins | sample CBIW12metaG_FD_203665 | JGI IMG/M metagenome (GOLD analysis project Ga0307487, IMG submission 203665) | Sea-ice brine microbial communities from Beaufort Sea near Barrow, Alaska, United States - CBIW 1.2 | ecosystem: Environmental > Aquatic > Marine > Coastal | place: USA: Alaska | collected... | reverse complement strand
CAGGCGCTCGTCGTCGGTCACAGGTGCTCGTCGCCCAAGGGTTGCGGGCCAGTGGCATCCGCAATCAGCGCCCTCGTCGCGCCATCCCATTCCCAACGCTCAACCAGAACGCCATCGATGCCTTCGGTGCGGATGAGTTGGGCGATACCGATTCCGGGAACTTCTGGATAACAGGCCCATTCACGTTCGCTCGTCATGACGACGTCGAGGTCGAAGGTGGCAAGTAGTCCGAGGTAGCCGGCTCGAGCGCTGTCGTCCACGCCCGCGAAGGCCTCGTCGAGCGTGATTATGCGGGGCGCAAGCGGGTTGCTCGCTGAGCGATAGTGGGCAGATGCCGCGGCGAACAGAGGCACGCTCGCAGCAAGCACCCGTTCCCCGCCGGAGGCAGGTCCGCTCGCCGGACGCCACTTTCCACTTTGTTCGATGTCGATCCTGAATCGGTTCCACGACCGGTAGTCGAGGGCGAGGGTGAGGTGTTCCATCCAGGTTCCTGCCGGATTTTCGGCGCGTACCGTGTTGATTCTCTCGTGTAGGAAGTCTGCAATGGCCTCGCGATCGGTGTTCGACCAGACATCCGCTGCCTGACGGAGGATGCGCACCCGGGCCTCGCCGTAGCCGGTCGGCCCGTCGCTTCGCGGCTCCCATCGGATGCGTAGTCTCACCCCGGTGCTTGTCGGGCGTTTGGCGAGTTCGTCGTTGATGTTGCGGGTCTGGCGTTCGGCGGCTTCGATGAGCTCCTGGAGCGTTCCCGCGACCTCGTCGACAAGGTGATTCTGCAGAATTTCGCGCTCGCGTGCGCTGAGGAGACGGCGACGATCATCCACCTGGTTGGTCAGGATCGTGGCGAGCTCGTGCGGTGTCTGTTCCTCTGAGCCGTGGCGCACCGCGACGACGACGACGTCGTTCGCCATCGATCGATCTGCCCGATAGCTGAATGGCGAGAGTGCGCTTGCGAGAGTGTCGAATGTTGAGCCGACGCGGGTTTGCGCGCGGGTCCATTCTTCGGTGGGAACATCTGCGCCACCCAGCGATTCGAAAACGCGGCGGGCGAGCCGGACGGTCGGATCTGGCGCCCACTCGGCATCGAAGTTCGGCAACTCTATCTCAGGCGCGGTGATCGCGATCAGTTCAATCCGGGCGAAGGCCTTGAATTCACTGGATTGGTTCGCGCGCACCACCGTTCGCTCCGCGACTCGCTGGTCGAGATTCAGAACGCGTTCCTCAGCCGTTCCCTGGGCCGCGGCAGCAGTTGTGGCCGCGTGTTGCGCAGTTTTGAGTTCGGCTCGCGTCGTTTCCCGCTGAGAAATCGCCTCACGCCTCTGGGCTGACAGTTGCCGAACCTCCACGCCCACCGAGGCATCGAGGGTGCTATGGCGCACGTCTGCTTCGTTCCTCGCCGCCGCTGCGTCAGAAAGCTGTCGAACACGCAGCTCTGCGGATGCGCGATCCCGGAGAAGGTCGTCTTGGGCCTCCTGCGACTTCGCCCTCGCCGCACGAGCCGACTCGACGGATAGACCAAGCAGCTTCCGTTCGGAGCCCAGATCTGTGAGAGCGGCCTCGATAGCACGGATCCCCTCGTCTTCGGCCGGCAGGGCTAACTCGACCGCTGTCTCGGTGAGCGAGCGAGCCGCTTCGGCGTGGTCATCCGTCGCCACCGAAAGTGCCACGCGCGCTGTGTCAAGTTCACCGGATCGCTGCCGGGCGTATCGCGTTGCCGCTTCAAGATTCGCATCCGCGGCCACGAGCCCGCGGTCAGTCGGAAGGGCATCCCGCTCCGTGTCCAGTCGGGAGCGTTTGGCCGTGACAGTGTCACGTTCAGACCGTAGTCGTTCCCGGTCGGCCTCCGCGTGTGTGCGTGCGACGGCTGCCTCCGCGAGTCGTCGCTGCCGGTCGTTCTCGCGTGCGGTCGCACCGATGTACTGGGCGGCGTCTTTGGTGAAGTCGCCGACCAGTGGGCCTATTTTGTACGCACCGGTTGGGCTGACTGCGGCTGGCGCTTTACTCGTCGCGGGAGCGTCATCCACTGCAATCGAGCGAAGCAGCGAGTGGATGACAGCTGGTGCGATCGATGTCGATGGCTCGGGGATCAGTAGGTCTGCAAGGGTGTCGCTTCCGTCCACGAGCTCACTCGGCAACAGGATCGTGTCGCCGTTTGTCACGATTGCGCGGCCGTCGACCGTGACCCAGGCATCAAGGAGTCCGGATGCTTCCAGCGCTGCCTCGATTCCGATCCGGGTAGCCGCATCGAGAGTCGGGGCAAAATCGACCACACGCCAAAACTCTGCTCCAGCGCGAGCAGCGCGGGCGTCGGAGGGGCGGGTGTAGGGCGCGATCGGTTTTGAGCCCTGTCCCGATTCGAGGTTCTCGATTGTGCGCTCTAGCTCGGCGAGTATCCGCTCGATTTCCTGGGATTCCGATTCGAGTCGCAGGCTCGCACGGTCGAGACGAACGGCGTGCTCCTGATGCACGGATGCCACCCAACGGAGTGTCGGGTTTTCACCTGCGCGGGTTTCCACCCAACTTTCGAGGGCAGCAACAATCTCGGCGAGGGGCTGACTGGAGGTCTCGAGCAGCTCGGTCGCGGCGAACAACTGCTCGCGGGTGGTAGTGAGGAGCTCGGCCCCGGCGGTCACCACATGGTCAGTCGCGCTCGTCACGTCGTCTTGCGTTGAAGCCACCTGATCTTCGGCATTGGTGACGACACCCTGGCGTTCCCGGCGACGAACGTGTGCCGACTGGACCTCATCCGAGAGACGTCGGATCTCGGCCACCTGGCCGGTGCGACGCTCGGCCTCGACGCGGACTCCGTCGATTGCCGCTGTGATTCGTTCGAGATCGTCGACGCGCTGGGAACTCTCGCCGAGCAGCTCGTTCACTTCGCTGGCGATTCCGCCGCGATTCGCGGCGTCGAGCAGGTCGGACAACCGTATCCGCAGTCTCTCGGTCGCCTCCTCGAGCGCGATGACTTGTCGATCGCGTCTGTCGGTTGCGCGTGCGTGTTGGGCCTGGGCGTTCTCGTTCTCTTCGCGTGCGCGGGTTGCCGTCTCCGTTGCGAGTTTCAACGCATCGGCCGCCGCTTCGAGCCGGTCAGAACCCGAGGCGAGAGTAGCCTCCTGAAGTGCTTCGATCCGAGAATCGAGACCCAACAGGCCCGAGTCGATGGTCTCGACCTCCGCATCCCGCTTGACTCGTTCTTCGCGGGCTTCGTCGAGTCTCACCCGGGCGCTCGAGAGCTCCCGATTGTCGCGCTCGTACTCGCTCTGGGCCATCCGTGGGCCGGCCGTCGCCCGCAATACGGCAAGTCGGGCGTAGTCCGCGTACTCTTCGGCGAAATGGCCGACGGCATCCCGAACCGAGGTCAGGCGCTCAAGCTCGTCCTGGTCTTCCTGCAGGTTCTGGAATGCGGTGGCGACATCGCTGACGATCGCGGGATCGAGCGGGGCGAGGGCTTCGCTCAGGGAGTGCGACAGCGCTTCTTCGTCCGGTCGCTTCGAGAGCTGGGGTTGACGCAACTGGATGAGCAGGTTGACGAGTGCCCCGTAGCGTTCCTCGCCGAATCCGAACAGTTTCTCATCTACCGCACGCCGGTAGCTCGCGGCGGTCTCGTAAACCGCTCCGCGCCCCTCGAGCGCCTGGCCGAGCCTGTCCCGACCGAGCACGGTGCTGGTGGCATCGACGAGGCTGAGGTCCTGCCCCATTCGCGCTTCCGTGCTGAAGAACCAGCGCCGAACTTCCGGCCGGCCGGCGATGGCGCGCATCCCGGCTCCGATGGTGAAGAAATGGTCGACGCCGCCTTCGTCTCGGCGGCCGAATTCGAGCCAAGAGTATCCCGTGCGATCGTCGTACTCGCCACCGAGCAGCAGGTTCCACTCCATACGCTTGCCGCGGTCGCCGTCCGGCTCGAGGCGGTGCGGGGCGAGGCTGCCGTCGAGCAGGAACGGGAGGGTGAGCGCGAGTACCTTCGACTTGCCCGTGCCGTTGTTTCCGCGCAGCAGCAGCCGGCCGTCCCGAAAACGGAATTCCTGCGAGTCGTAGTGGAAGAGCTCGACCAAACCGCAGCGCAGCGGACGCCAGCGGCCGGGGGACGGTTCGGGCAGGTCGTGCGCTATATCAGTCATTTAGAAAAGCTCCAGTTGGGCTGTTGGCTCGGCATTTTTGCGGCCACTCACAATGGGGGTGCCGGTCGCGTAACGAGAGATGGCGGGCCGCGGTACTACCGTGGATCCGTGCCAAGTGATCAGTGAAAGGCGTTCGAGCCGGTCGAGCGCAGTAGCGGTGAGTTCGCGCTCTGCACCGGGTTGTCGCGTGGACTGACTCCATCGGTTTCCATACTCTGCGACGAGCAGCACGACCTGGTCGACGATTTTCTCGTGCTCAACGCTCGGATGCGCGGCAAGGAATTCGGCAAGCAAAAGGGTGAGGTGACCGTGGCTGCCGGCCTCCGGCATCCGCACGTCGGTGAGGGCATCTTCGGGATCGACCATCGCGATTCCCTCGAGCCGGATCTCGGGCACGAGGCCGGTCGCCTCAAAAATACGGTCGGTAATCGAACGGCGCTGTCGGCTGAGGTAGGTCAACTCTTCCTCGGAGAGCTCATCGAAATAGACGACCGGGTCGTCGAGGAGTTTGCGGGTGAGCGTTCGTCGCAGTGCTCGGTTTCTTAGGTCGTCAGACGTGTCCGACGGATGCTCGAGAATCGCGTCGAGACGATTTGTGAAGTCAGCCGCGCCGACAGTAGACGGCCCGGCCGAAGTCGCGAGCATGGTGGCAAGCGCCCGGCGCTCGATGTCGTAAAGGGCGTCGCCGCTGTCATCGAGGAATGCGCGATCCTCCCCGGCGATGAGCGTGAGCACGCCGAGATCGATCAGGAAGCGTACGACTGCGACCATGTCGCTGCGTTCGCGCCGGCTGGTGAGGGCGAATTCGATGCCCGCGTCTGCGAACCTTGCGTCGGCTATTGCGGCCACGACGTCATCCGCGAGTCGTCCGAGCGTCGTCTGCAGCTGGGCACGTTCGAGCGTCGCAAGCGCGAGGCACAGCAGCACATACCGGCGGCGCGTAAATGGCCCGCCCCTGTCATCCCTTAGGCCGCGCGTGCCATCGGGGCTGTCGGCGAATCGTTTGTGCAGTCGGGCAACGGCGCTGTCGACGGTCAGCTGCCATCCGACGTTCAGATCGAGCCAGGTTCGAAGGGATTCTCCGTGTTTGCGCACCAGAAGGTAGTCGGCGCGATCTGATCCAGCGGATGTCAGCACCGGCCTCGCAAGGAGTGCGCGGAGCGCGTCCTGCCGTTCCGCTGTGCGGCCATCCTCGATCGCGCTCCCGAGGTTCGTCACGCTGTGCCCCCGGTCGCCACGATCTCCAGCCGGTGGTCCGGACCACGGAGAGTACCTCTCTCCGTGTGCAACTCCACCAACCTGCTGTCCAGGTGCACGGCCGGGCTGAGACGAATCTCGAGTGAGCCATCGAGGGAGCGAACGTTTACCGTCTCCTTCGGCCGACGATGGCCGAGCGCCTCCCCGAGCAGTCTCAACAGATATTCGAACGCATCGCGGTCGACCTGTTCGAATTGCCCAAGCGTGACAGGACCGGTCGTTATCAACTGGCGACGGATCAATTCGAGGTTGCGATTCTGTCGGGCGACGGCATCCGCCAGCATCGCTCGGGCTGCGGAGCGGTCACGAATCCGGCTCGAGGGCCCCGTGCGGTCGTAGCGTCCGGTCGACCTCAGACGCGGGCTGATCAGGAGCGGGGGAGCGTCGGCCCACGCGGTGTTCGACGAGACTGGCGAAAGCTGGCGGGCCTCGAGGGTGGTGGCATCCACCGTGAGGTGGCGACTCGGTGAAACCCCGAAAGCGACTCGAGCGAGACGATGGAGGTCTGGTTTGTCGGGTGCTTCGGCGAACCACAGTGCCAGTTGACGAAAGTCTGCCGCGCGATCGCTTCGACCGGATCGGCGTTCGTTGATTGCCGTGACCACCTGAAGAAGCTGGGTGATGGCTGTTCGGGCGCGGCCGCGCAGCAGTCGACTCTGGCTTTCGTGGGTTGCGGATCTGATGAACCAGTCGTGCACGCCGCGCCAGCGCTCCTGCCACATATCGAGGGCGTTCGCTATCAGGGAGTCTGGGTCGGGTTGCTCAGTGCGTGTTGCCGAGAGCGGAGCTTCGTCGAGCGTCTCCCGTTCTGCGGCGAGGCGCAGCAGGCTGTCGACACCGAGCTCTTCGATCTGGTCGATCAACCGAGCGATATCAGAGCCGGTCGCGATCAGGTCGCGAACGAAGCGCTCGAGATACTGGATGAGGCGATCTTTGTAGGCGAGAAAGACCTCGGTCTCCACGCCGCTCAGTTCAATGGTGCGCTGGAGTGAGCCGACGAAGGCCTGCGCGTTGTCGGCGAGACCCTGGAACCGCGCAACGAGGGTGAGCAGCAGCGGATGCACCTTGCCAGCATCCGGGGTCTCTTCGCGGGCGAGTTCTGCGAGCGCTCGCAACTGGTCGCGGATGTCGGCGAGGGCAGCAGCTTGCAGCACCCCATCGCGCCCGATCAAGGAGTCGAACTGGCGAAGCGCACGCTCCGTGCTTTCTCCTGCGGCAGTGAGTTGGTAGAGGAATCGTGCCCTTCGGAAGTCCTCGACGGAGGTGACCCGACCGGTGTCCGGATCGGCGCTGAGGTTGCCCCACTCGGTGAGTTGTTTCAGTGCCGGTAAGCACTCGGTCGCGTCGATGCCGAGTACGTCGGCGATTTCCTCTGGCCGCAGATGAACGGTGAAGCGGTCTTTCGCTCGCATGAATTCGAGCATGACCGCTCGGTAAAGGGGAGCGTTCGTCGCTGTGACATAAGAGAAGGTCGTATATGCGGTCTCCATTGGCTGCAGTCTACTGAAATCTAGATCTGCCCCACGCTTCGCTCAAGGGATTTAGCAGGCCAGTGAGTCACAAATGCGGGTCGAGCCTTTTGAGACCTCACCGAACAAAACGCTGTTGAACCTGTTGATCCTCGTGTCCGTCTCGCCATTACGCAGTGGCCGCCCGATGCTCCGAGAGGCGCGGTGACGACCTTCTGCGCCGAGCAGGGCATCTCCCGGGAGACGTTCTACGCGATCAAACGCCGCGCTGCTGAGGAGGGCCAAGCGGCGGCTTTGGGGCCTCGAACGCGTCGGCCTCGGTCGAGCCCGAACCGGACCGCGGATGACGTGAAGGCTCAGGCGATCGGGGTTCGGGTAGCGTTGGAGCAGTCGGGCCTGGACCATGGGCCGATCAGTGTGCACGACAAAATGTGGTATTCGGGGATGGCCCCGGTTCCGTCGACGGCGGCACTGTCGCGGATCTTCCGCGATGCGGGCGTTGCCAGGGTCGGGCCGCGGAAGAAGCCGAGGGCATCGTTCCGTACCCACGTCACCTGGGGTGAAACCTCCGAGGCCGCCATCGCCGTGGTCAAGAAGGGCATCGCAGCTCACGGTGTCCCGCAGCGATTGTTGACCGATAACGGCGCCGCTTTGAACCCGTCCCAACGTGGAGCTGTCGGCCAACTCGTCACCTACGTCACCCGGCTCGGGGCTTGACACCCTAATACATCACAGACCGTATCGGGACGTCCCAGCCCCCACAGAAACCCCACAACTGCTCGAGATCGAGCAGGGCCGAGATGGGCGGACGAGTGCCCTAATCCCCCTAAAACACTGGGGACTTTGACGGCGGTCGCCAGATCACCGGGGTCGAATAAGAGGTCAAATCCCACCGGTACCGCCACGTTTATGCTGGTCAGGGGCGCCTTTTGATGCCCCTGACCCGGCAAAACCCCACAAAATCCCGACCGGTTTTGGGTTGGCGTGGCGGCTGTGCGGCGATCAGCGACCAACGATAGATCAATAGGCCTGTCACGCCAAGTCGGATTGCGAACTTCGCCCGGCGTGATTATCGGGTGGTTTCTGGAAACCTCGGTTGGCCCGGAAGCCAGTTTGAAGAATCCGGGGAGTGACATAGGCGCTCTATTCGAACAGGCCCGTTGTTAGGCCGTTGACGATGGCGCGCCGAATCGTGCGGTCGGTTGGCCACCCAGGAAGCGCAGAGTCACCGAAGACCTTTGCTAGCGCATCGAGATCCAACTCATTCCATACTGTGCGCAGTTCGTTCGCTCTTTCAGCCCCGATGAGCTCGATGGTGTCCTTGCCGAGTAGCTGTGCAGCGCCAACTGGATAGTCGAATTCGACGCTTTCCAGTAACGATACCCCGTCGGCGGTCTCCCAGAGGCGTGCGTAGACATCTTCGTCCTCGCTGTACCAGTACACGATCGTCGCAATGTCGGGACCGTCCTTGGTCTCCAGCGAGGTCGTCCATCTGTCACGCCAGGCCCGGAGCTTTAGCGCCGAGTACCCTGGCGCTGTGGGGATCCGGATCGTGTTCCCGCTTGGCAGCTGGAGCGGCAGCGAAGCGAGGAACACTTCCTGGAACGCAAAAACGCTAAACGGGTCCTCTGGACGCCGGTTCGGGGACACCTCGCCCCGCGGCTGCTCAATCGAGCCGAAAGGCATGATGTCGACCGACATGCCCGAGATCCGGTACCGAATGCCTGTGTCCCCGGTGGGTGCGAATCGCCTCAGGACGGCGTCATGCGCATCCCAATCATCGATTGCTAGGCCTACGTCGACATCACTTGTTCCGCGAAGGTCAAATGCATGACCATGAGCGCGGTGCAAGATGTCCCGGCATTCCGCTCTCAACAACATGATTGTCTCCGGCAAGATCGTGCCGTCGTCTATTAATTCGCCTACGACCCTGTCAACAATGTCGAGGCGGGCCGGCTCAACCCTCGCCAAGTTCATGGTTCGAGTTTCTGAAACTCTGCGCGGCTTCTCGTTGTCGGCCATCTCCGCTAGCCATTAGATCTGCGTAGACGAGCAAGGCGGGTGCTTCGTGCTCCAAGTCTCGGAACTCCAAGCCGCGATCCTCATGGAAAATCTGTCTGGGGTCTTTCCAGAACTTCTGGCGCACGTCAATGTTCGACTGGCCGTCTCGTCGCCAGCGGTTGGCCGCAATGAGAGCAGGCTCGAGACTGTCAACGTAGATGGTCAAGGTGGTTGGGCGGATCAGCGAGCGGACAGCACTTTCCCCACTGATGAACCACTGAGCTTCAGAATCACCGCTCAGCACATCCAGATGCTCACCCCGGTATGCGGCGAGACCTAGCTTGTTCCGAAGTCCCGTAGCGAATGCGTCGGTCCACCTGTCGATCAACTCACTCTTGCGAACGATGTAGGGATTCATCTCGTCGAGCAGATACCCGCTTTGCCTCAATAGTTGGATTGTTTGGAAAGCGATCCCGATGGACACGCCGGCCGCCTCGCTCGTGTATCGGATCGGCTGCGTCAGGAGTTCGGGCCACACGATGAGAGCGAAGGTGACTTGGGCGCGGCGTGCGCTAAACAGATTTGTGGGTGCGTGGCGTGATTCGTTTGTGGTCTTTTTCGCCGCCAAGATTCGACCTCTAACGTCCACGTATACGTCGCCGAATCTGATGAGCGCGTTTCCAGCCAAGTCGACGTAGTCGATCCTCCGGTTCCTGTACGTGGCCATCGTGCGCAGGTTGATTCGGTCAGCCACCACGAGATAGCGTCGATCGCCTACCTCAGTCGATTTATCGAGGAGGTCATCCGGGCGCGCCTGGCCGATGCCATCCGTCGCGTGCAGGGTCGAGATCACGGTGTAGAGCTGTGACGAATTGTTCCTGCTCAGTTCCACGTCATCAGGTGCGCCGCTAGTAGCTGACTCCCACCTCTCGATTGAACTCACTCGGATACCGAAGTCGTCGAGGATAGACAACAGCGAACCCGATTCCTTCGCGCAGTCCATATGTCTCCCGTTCAATAGTTTGTTATTTTCATTCTAATTGAAAGCGAGCTTCTATTGAAAGAGTCTGGATTATTTCTGAGAATAGCCCGTTGTTTCAATGGTGGTCACAAAAACGATTCTGGTCGCGATACCCACAAACCCGATGCGTCGGCCTAGATGAACCCGCGTCCCGTCAATCCGGCCACAGCGGCTACTGGTTCTGCCAGATCGCCGCCCATCTGGACGGTCAGGGTCTCCTGTGTAGGGTGCGGATCTTGGTCACCTCTGAGGTCAATCAGAATCTTCTTGAAGACGGCTTGGTTGAGCCATTTGCGCTGCTCGCCCACGGCCTCGCGGGAGAGCCGGCCAGCATTGGCGAGCAGCAGGAGCACCAGCTCAAGGTACTTGCGGACGAGTTTGATGTTCTGCTGGCAGGCCGCTATCAGGCGGTTAGCATCATGTATCTCAGCCAGCACCGCCGTCTGGCGCATTTTCAGGTCTTCCACCGGGATGGCCTCATCGAGGTAGGCATCGATCAGCTTCTGCTTCTTGCGTTCCAGCTTGATGAGCCGCTGTCGTTGGTTGGCGAGGACTTCCTGAACTTGGTACCACGTCTCGTCGTCCACGAGTGGTTCGTGCGCACCAGCACGCAGATCAGTAACCCGATTACCTTGTCGCGAACTCCCGTGCGGTACCGTCTAGTACCTCCAGATCTCGGACAACATCAGGGCGCCGACTGGCTGCCCGCCGAAGGGACACAATGACCTCGAACTCTGTTTCAGAGACCCTGCTTGGCCTTGACGCGCTGCTCACCGAGGAGGAGCGCAGTTGGCAGGCGAAAGCTCGAGCCTTTGCATCGCAGCGAGTAAGCCCGACGATCGAGAAGGACTTCGAAGACGCCGTCTTCCGACGTGAGTTTGTCGCCGAACTTGGTGCCTTAGGGATGCTCGGCATGCACCTCACCGGTTACGGCACTGCCGGTGCGAACGCGACCAGCTATGGTCTTGTCTGTTACGAATTGGAGGCCGCTGACACTGCGTGGCGCACCTTCGTATCGGTGCAGGGCTCGTTGGCGATGAGCGCGTTGGCCTACTTCGGCTCCGACGAACAGAAGGAGCAGTGGCTGCCGTTGCTGGCATCCGGGACCTCCATTGGCTGCTTCGGCCTCACTGAGCCAACTGGTGGTAGCGACCCCGCCGGGATGCTGACGCGGGCCACAAAGTCAGGTGGCGAGTGGGTGCTTAACGGTTCCAAACGCTGGATCGGTCTCGGCACTGTCGCTGATGTCGCCATCGTCTGGGCCCAGACCGAGGACGGTGTGCGCGGTTTTGTGGTGCCGACCGACACCCCAGGGTTCCGCGCCGTGAATATTGAGAGTAAGCATTCGCTGCGGGCATCCATACAGTGTGACCTTTTCTTTGAGGACCTCCGCCTGCCGGCCTCCGCGCAGCTACCGGGTGCCCGCGGACTGTCAGCCCCGTTCCGCTGCCTCAACGACGCCCGCTATGGAATCGTCTGGGGCGTGATGGGTGCGGCACGCGATTGTCTCGATGTGGCCATCGACCGCTCGAAGACACGAGAGGCATTTGGTAAGCCGATCGGTGCCATGCAGCTCACGCAGCAGAAGCTTGCCGACTCATTCGTCGAGTATGAGAAAGGCATGCTGCTGGCGCTTCATCTAGCGAAACTGAAGGATGCCGGTGCACTCACTCCTGAACAGATCAGTGTCGGCAAGCTCAATAACGTTCGTGAGGCAATTCGCATCGCATCGAGGGCACGCAGCATTCTTGCGGGCGACGGGATCACGGCAGAGTTTCCTGTCATGCGCCATATGAACAATTTGGAGTCGGTGCGCACCTATGAAGGTACCGACGAGATCCATGCTCTGGTGCTCGGTCATGCCCTCACCGGTCACGCGGCGTTCCGGTAACCGCGGCACGTGCACCGAGAGCTCCACTCGTCATTTTGCCTGCCACACTGACGGTGGTGTCAGCCCGGGCAGCGTCTGCGCTTGCTATTCGTCAGAAAACTGATTTCTGGTGGTGAGCGTGCTCAACGTTCGCGCGCTCGACTCATTTAGCTAAGCTATGGCTCGACCGAAACCGGCGAAGCCGCAGGCTGTTCATCACGACGAAAACTGAGGAGAACGCCATGGCAGCACCAGCGATGAGCGGGTTCAGTAAGCCAAGCATCGCGATTGGCAGTGCTGCCACGTTGTAGGCAAAAGCCCAAAACAGGTTGCCGCGAATGATGCCGAGGGTGTTCTTGGCTAGCCGAACCGCGTCCGCTACGACAAGCAGGTCACCGCTGACAACGGTGATGTCGCTGGCAGCAATTGCGGCATCCGTTCCACCGCCCATAGCAATGCCGAGGTCTGCTGCGGCAAGAGCAGCCGAGTCGTTGACGCCATCACCGACCATCGCCACCACACGGCCTTCGGCCTGCAACTGTCGGATCACATCGAGCTTTCCCTGCGGCGTGATGCCTGCGTGCACATCGGTGATGCCAACAACGGAGGCTACGGATGCCGCGGCTCCCGCGTTGTCACCGGTGAGCAGCACAGGGCGCAGGCCCAGGCGGATGAACTCGGCGATCGCATCCGCACTTGTTGCCTTAACAGTGTCGCCCACAACCAGCACGCCACGCGCCTGACCATCCCACGCGATAACCATCGCGGTGGATCCGGCGGCTTCAGCTTTCTCGACTAGCGCGAGTGCGGCATTCGACACCGTCTGGTTCTGTTCGGTGGTGAGCCAGGAGGCGCGGCCGACAAGTACGACGGTCTCGGCGATGGTGGCCTGAACTCCGCTGCCCGCGTGGGCAGCAAAATCGCTCACGGCGGGCAGTGCGATACCGCGCTGGGCTGCTGCGGAAACAACCGCGCGGCCGACCGGATGCTCTGAGCCAGCTTCAACGGCTGCTGCCCGTGCCAGCACGAGCTCGTCGTTCTCGCCCTCAAGTGCCTCGATAGCGCTCACGCGCATTTCGCCGGTGGTGACGGTTCCGGTCTTGTCGAGCACGATGGTGTCGACGGCGCGGGTTTGTTCGAGCACTTGGGGTCCGCTGATGAGGATGCCAAGCTGCGATCCGCGGCCGGTTCCGACAAGGAGGGCGGTTGGCGTGGCAAGTCCGAGAGCACAGGGGCATGCGATGACGAGCGTGGTGACGGCAGCAGTGAAGGCTAGCTCGATGGGCCCGCCGGCGATCATCCACCCGACGAAGGCCACTACGGCCAGCACGAGTACGACGGGAACGAAGATCGCTGAAACACGATCGGCGAGGCGCTGGATGTCGGCTTTGCCGGTTTGGGCATCTTCGACGAGGCGACCGAGGCGTGCCAGTTCGGTGTCGCTGCCGATGCGGGTGATTTCGACGACGAGTCGCCCACCAACGTTGAGAGTGGCGCCGGTGACGCGGCTGTCTGGTTTGACTTCGACGGGGACTGATTCGCCGGTGAGCATGCTTTCATCGACGGCCGAGTTGCCTTCAATGACGAGGCCGTCGCTGGCGATCTTCTCGCCGGGGCGCACCACTACGTGGTCTCCGACGACGAGCGATGACACCGCGATGCGCTCTTCGGCGCTACCGCGAAGAACGGTTGCATCCTTGGCGCCCAGCTCGAGCAGTGCCCGCAAGGCGGCACCAGACTCGCGGCTTGCCCGCGCTTCGATGTATTTGCCGAGCAGGATGAACACGGTCACGGCAGCCGCGACCTCTAGGTAGATCTCGCTGGAGCCACCGTGCGGGGTCCCGAAGAATGTCATCGTCATGTGCATGCCGGGTACGCCCGCGCCACCGAAGAACAGGGCGTAGAGCGACCATCCGAAGGCGGCGAGTACGCCCAAACTGATGAGGGTGTCCATCGTCGCAGCGCCGTGACGCGCGTTGGCGGCGGCGGCGCGGTGGAACGGCCAGGCACCCCACACGGCGACGGGCGCCGCGAGGGTGAGGGTCAGCCACTGCCAGTAGGTGAACTGCAGTGCAGGAATCATCGACATCAGCACAACAGGAACGGTCAACGCGGTCGAGATCAGCAGTCGACGCAGCAGTTGCTGGGTGCGGTCGTCTCCCGCAACGGTGGCATCAGAGTCTGGTGACTCTGCGATCGGCGTCGGGATGACGGCGCTGTACCCTGCAGCCTTCACTGCTTTGAGGAACTGCTCAGGGTCGGCGCCCTCGGGGGCGCGAACACGCGCTTTCTCGGTGGCGTAGTTCACGGTGGCTTCCACGCCGGGAAGCTTGTTGAGCTTGCGCTCGATGCGGTTCGCGCACGACGAGCAGGTCATTCCGGTGATGTCTAGTTCGACATCCGTGAGGTTGACATTGCCCGATGCAAGGGGCTCGGCTGTCATCAGAGGCTCTTTACGAGCGTGTAGCCGGCTTCCTCGATTGCGGCGCCAACAGTCGCATCGTCGAGGGGTGCCTCGGATGTGACCGAAACGGTGGAGG
>Ga0307487_1001865_pt1 | contig 14283 bp, 9 predicted proteins | sample CBIW12metaG_FD_203665 | JGI IMG/M metagenome (GOLD analysis project Ga0307487, IMG submission 203665) | Sea-ice brine microbial communities from Beaufort Sea near Barrow, Alaska, United States - CBIW 1.2 | ecosystem: Environmental > Aquatic > Marine > Coastal | place: USA: Alaska | collected... | reverse complement strand
TTTTACTTAGACGCGAAAATCAAAGCGCAGCCTTACCTTTACGGTTGCAGGCATACGAGCGTATGACCTTATTTTTGGAACGCATTTCTATGGGCAAGATACTCTTGAGAATTAAACCTTCAGATTTAGATAAAGATGAATACGAAAGATTGCTTGCGTATACCATCGATCAGGAATTTGAACATAACCTCGCGCAACAAATTTATATGTCGGTAGAATGTTGGAATGTAATTAAAACCGCAAAAAATGCTACCATAGGAATTATCAGGAAAACCGGGCAGAGAGAAAATATAGATTCGGCAGAAAAATTACGGGAAGTGATCCTGACCAATTTGATGGAGCAGGCTGCTCCCACAGATGCCGCGCTGGAATTTGTAAAAAAAGAAGTGAGAAATATTATCTGATCAAAAAAAAGGTCTCCAGAATTTTTTGGAGGCTTTCTTATTTTGTAATTCTCTTTCCCTTGCATATTCGTAACCCTGTTCCCACCAGGATTTCATCGCTTTTTTATTGAATACAAGCGAGTTTTCCGTGAGTTGAACCGGGGTATAATAAGTTGTTAATTTCACCTTGCGGTTCAGGGCTGCAAGCTTCCCTTCTACAACGTCGTGATATTCTACCTGATCCAATAAAAACCCAAAGAGATTGATCATTAAGGAGAAAGGATTTTTTCCCAGTACCTTGTTATATTCCATATTTTCGGCTTCAAGGATAATGGCGTCTACTTCGGTAGCTCCTCGCTTTATGGCCTCCCTTATTGGAACTACACATCCTAATCCCCCATCTGCATACTCATATCCGTTTTTTGTGGCAAGGCTCATAAATGGAATATAATTACAACTTATCCAGATCCAATCACAAAAATCTTCATAGGAAAAATCCTTTATAGATTTATATTCCACCCTGTTTTTGGATAAATTGGAAACCGTTACCACCACATCATTGTCCTTCTGTTTTAAGGAGTTGAAATTATCCTCGGTAAAATGGAGTTTTATATGCTTTCGCAAATTTTTACTTTCCCCAAAGGTTCGCCGCTGTTTGATAAACTGCCAAAACATATTGAGATAATTGATGGTCACATATTCCCGGCCATCCTTTCTCTTGACAATAAACGGATTGATACTGAATATTTTGCGTTGGGAAACATTAATATAAATATCATGTATTTTTTCAATATTCCCATCGGCAAGATGTGGGATCAATAAGCTACCTGTAGATGTGCCTATAAAAAGATCGTATTTTTTCCCGCCTTCTTCCATTAAATACTGAGCCACGCCGCCTGCAAAAGCACCTTTGCTACCACCCCCTGAAATTACCAATGCCCGCATTAAATTTCTATTTGGTTGAGTTTTTCATTTTTAAATTTCGCATAACTAAACCCGCTTTCCCACCAGCTTTCCATCTTAATTTTATCAAAAATAAGTGAATTGGTGGTCAATACAGTTGGAGTATGATAAAAATTGATGATAGCATCGTTATTGGCCGCGACAAATTTTCCAATCCGGACGTTTTGATTTTCTATCCTATCCAGCATAAAGCTGAATAAATTTGTTATGAGAGAGAATACATTTTTTGAAGGTAACCGGTTAAAATAAGTCACTTCTGTTTGTAGTATAATAGCATCTATCTCTGTAGCTCCCCGCTTGATTGCCTCTTCAATAGGCACCATAGAGCCAAAGCCCCCATCGGCATATTCACAACCATTTTTTTTGACCAAACTCATAAAAGGTATATAATTACAGGAGATCCAGATCCATTCACAAAAATCTTCATAATTGTATTCATTAATAGATTTGTATTCCACCTCGTTCAGGGATAAATTTGAAACCGTAACTACTATATCCTTATTTCCGGCTTTTAATTCCTCAAACTCCTCTGGGGAAAAGGAATCTAAAATCAATTTTTTTAAATTTTGGCTTTCGCCGAATGTTTTCCTACCCTTGAAAAGGTTGCGCAAAACATTAAAATGGTTGATGCTGATTTGATCATACCCATGAACTCGTTTTACGAAAAAGGGGCAATTACTAAAAATACTGTTTTGGTCCACTGAGGTATAAACATCCTTTATTTTCGAGGTTTTGTTCAAAGCCAGATGAGAAATCAACAAGCTACCCGTAGAGGTTCCTATAAACATGTCATATTTATTGCCCTGAACTTCCATCAAATATTGTGCAACGCCACCCGCGAATGCGCCTTTACTGCCTCCTCCAGAAATTATCAATGCCCGCATCTAGTTGTTGAGCCGTTTGTTTAAAAATTCCCGGTCATCCCCGGATAATTGTTTCATTAAAACTACAAATTTTTCGCGATATTCTTCATTTTCCAACAACCTATCTAAAAGTTTACGGCTAAAATCCCTAAAGCGATAAGTATGATGCCGGGCAGCTTGCAATAAATCAATTAAATTTTGTTGGCTGAAGGCATTGAGCTGATATAAATAACCAAATGCATTTTGCCTGATCTCAAAGGGATAATATTCCCGGGTATAATTTGAAAGTTCCTTGTAATATTCCGCAGTTTTTTCGGGATCGATCTCCGGACTTACCAAATTTATAGTGAGCCATAACATGCGAACGTTCTTATTGGAAAAACCCTCGATATTTGCAGTTTTTTCAAGCCATTTTCCTGTTTCTGCAGGAAATTGTGTCCAGAGTTTCAGAAGTGATTTTTCAACTGTCAAATAAGATTTGTCCTCAAGCAGTCCAATAAACTCCCCCTTTAACTCCAAAGGTATATTTCTCATACTTGTGGCGATGGCTTGTCTCACATAAATGTTTCCGCTTTCAAAAGCTTTCTTATAAAGTTTTTGGGCAGAAGGCCCCTTTTCTCCCTCCAATTGAAAGACCGCTTCCTGCCCTATATAATCGTTTACCGGGAATTCCAATGCCCGGTTTAACAGCACTATTTTATCCTGAAATGGGGTTTGCCTGAGTGCAGCTATTTTTAAATATTTGGTGATAAAACTTGATTTTTTTAATGAATTTAAAGCTTTAGTTCCCTGAAAAGCAGATTGTGTCAGCCAGTCGTCCACAAACCCGGATAGATCCTGACCGGAAGTACTTTCAACTTCATCTATAAAATTTTTGGTGGTCACATTTTTAAATGCATATTTTTGGAGATAATTTTTAATGGCACGTTTAAAAGCATCCTCCCCCACCTTCTCCCGAAGGATATGTAAAGCCCAGGCTCCTTTTTGATAATAAGTAAGGGAGCTGGAATTTTTTGCCAACAGGGACTCCCCTTTGCCTTTGTCGCTCAACTCTTTTAGTTGCTCGGCAGATTCGTAAAGTTTCCAGTAATAATAATCTTCCCCAAATAATTCTTTTTCCGCCAGCATTGCATAATAGGTTGAAAAGCCTTCTTGCAACCAATGATGTTGCCCATCGGTTTCTGTAATTAAGTTCCCAAACCACTGGTGTGCCAATTCATGCGCATTGACATTTACATAGTTCATGTCATTAAAAGCAATGGAATCAACCATTTGCGAATTGGCAAAAATAGTTGTGCCCGTGTTTTCCATTCCGGAATACAAAAAATCCTGTACCGGGATTTGCTTGTAATTTTGCCAGGGATAAGGAAAACCTATCTCAGATTCAAAAAAATCGAATATTTCTTTTGAATACCGGTAAGTGGGTTCAACTTTCACTTCATCTTCCGGCTGATAATACAATGAAATATCAATACCGGAAACCGATTCCAGATCCTTCTGATGGAATTTTCCCGCTGCCATTGCTACCAAATAACTGCTCATAGGTTTCAGCATCCCGAATTCCCATTGGGTTATGGAATCGTTTACGGCAACTTTCCCCTTTAGTTCCCCGTTTGCAATTACCTCATAACCGGAATTAAAATTGATCTTCAAATCAAAAACAGCCTTCTCCCTCATATCGTCAAAACTTGGCAACCAGTGAGACGTATATTTCCCCTGACCCTGTGTCCAGACTTGTTTTGTTACATTTAATTCATCAGCAAACGCCCAATTGATAAAATACATGGTTTGTTTTGGTTTTACTGAATAGGTCAAATTCAATAAGTTCTCTTCGGAAGGTTTAAAATCGGCTATTAACCATAAACGGGTGCTGTCATTATAGAATTCAACCTGAGTATTGTTTAACATCACTTTCTCAAAGCGCATGTTTTTGGCATCAATGTATATGGAATCCGTAGCGGTGAGAATTTGAAACAGGAATTGCACCTCCCCCTTTACCTCCTTTTCTTTCGGAAAAATTGAAATTTCAGCATCGACATTTTTAAAATCTACCTTTAAGGATTGATCAAATAATGGATGAAATTGTGCAAAACACCCAAAATAAAATAAAGAGAAAACAAGCAGGAAGCAGCTTTTCATAAAGTGAGGATCATAATCAACGGCAAAGTACAAAATCCCGATATTCTAAACACCATAAACCTAGCAGGTTTCAAACACCTTGTATGTTTGGATTCACGATAAACCTAACAGGTTTTAAAAACCTGTTAGGTTTAGATTCAAAAACTGGTTTTGGTCTGGTTAATTTCGATTTTATTTATTACAATAAGGAAGATTAAAACAGGATTTAATATCTTCGTTCTATGAATGCCAATTTGATGCAAACCCCCATAGACTATTTAAAAGGTGTTGGCCCCAACCGGGCCGATTTACTGCGCAAGGAACTGGGTATTCACACCTATCAGGACTTCATAAATTTTTTTCCGAACCGGTACCTGGACAAAACCCGTTTTTATAAAATTAAAGAACTGCAACAAAATTCTTCTGAAGTGCAGGTTACAGGAAAAATTATCAACCTGAAAACCGTAGAGCAAAAAAACGGAAAACGCCTGGTCGCAGAATTTATAGATGAAACCGGAAAAATGGAATTGGTTTGGTTCAGGGGCCATAAATGGATCAGGGAGAATTTAAAACTCAATACACCTTATGTGATCTTCGGAAAAACCAATTGGTTCAATGGTCTTTTCAGCATGGCACATCCCGAGGTGGAATTGCTCGAAGAACATGAGAAAAGCATGCGCATTGTCATGCAACCGGTTTATCCATCTACAGAAAAACTATCGAATAAAGGAGTTACCAACCGGGTGGTAAATAAATTGATGCAGCAACTTTTTATAGAAACCCGCGGCCAGTTTTATGATACTTTAAGCGAAGAAATCAAAGAGGAATTAAAACTTATTTCAAGGGCAGACGCGCTTTTTAATATTCATTTTCCGAAAAGTCAGGAGCTGCTTTCCAATGCCCAATTCAGATTAAAATTTGAAGAATTGTTTTATATTCAGCTGCAATTACTGATCAAAAATATGATTCAAAAACAAAGAATTAAGGGCTTTGTTTTTGACCAGATCGGCAATAATTTCACTCAGTTTTATAAGGAGCATTTACCCTTCCAGTTAACAGGTGCGCAGAAAAGGGTGATCAGGGAAATAAGGAGCGATTTGGGCAGTGGCGCACAAATGAACAGGTTGTTACAGGGCGATGTAGGTTCCGGGAAGACCATTGTTGCGCTAATGTCAATGTTGATAGCACTTGACAATGGATTTCAAGCGTGTTTAATGGCTCCTACTGCAATTTTGTCAGTACAGCACTATAACGGTTTATTTGAATTATGTAAAGAACTAAATACCAGTATTTTCATATTAACTGGTTCAACTAAAGCTTCAAAAAGAAGAGAAATTCACGAAAAGCTAGAAAATGGCGAAATTGACATCCTTATTGGCACTCATGCACTATTGGAAGACAAGGTGAAATTCAAAAATTTAGGCCTCGCAATTATAGATGAGCAACACAGATTTGGCGTTGAACAACGCTCAAAATTGTGGAAAAAAAATCATCTTCCGCCACACATTCTGGTGATGACGGCAACCCCTATTCCGCGTACCCTGGCTATGAGTTTATATGGTGATCTGGACATCTCGGTTATAGACGAACTTCCTCCCGGAAGGCAGTCTATAAAAACTGTACATAGGTATGATAGTAACCGACTAAAAGTCTTCAGATTTATAAAGGATGAAATCTCAAAAGGCAGACAAATTTATATTGTTTACCCGTTAATCCAGGAATCTGCAACTATGGATTACAAGGATTTAATGGATGGATATGAAAGCATTATCCGGGAATTTCCGATGCCTGAATTTCAAATTTCAATTGTACACGGGCAGATGAAACCGGCAGATAAGGAATTTGAAATGCAACGTTTTGTAAGAGGAGAAACCCAGATTATGGTCGCGACTACTGTTATTGAAGTTGGCGTTGATGTTCCCAATGCAAGCGTTATGATAGTTGAAAGCTCCGAGCGTTTCGGCCTGTCGCAATTGCACCAGCTTCGGGGCCGTGTAGGCCGTGGGGGCGAGCAGAGTTACTGTATTTTGATGACTGGCCATAAACTTTCTTCCGACGCAAAAACCAGGTTGCAAACTATGGTGGGCACAAATGACGGTTTTGAAATTGCGGAAGTCGATCTAAACCTGCGCGGGCCGGGAGATTTGATGGGTACGCAGCAAAGCGGGATCCTAAACCTTAAAATTGCCGATATTGTTAAAGACAGTCTTATATTGAAAACCGCCCGGGATTATGCAAAAAAGCTTTTGACGGAAGACCCCGAACTTAAGCTGGAAAAAAACAAGATGATCCGCTACACCTACGCCCAGCTGGGAAAACATAAAAATATCTGGAATTACATCAGTTGATTTATTTATTTCTAAAAACAATTTTCAAATTATGCCAAAACTATTTGTAATGTTATCTTTGCCACTCGAAAAAAGTATCCGATGAAAATTTCATACAACTGGCTTAAACAATTTATAAAACTCCCAAATAACCCTGAAGAAACCGGCGATTTGCTGACAGATCTGGGACTGGAGGTAGAAGGGATCCATAATTTCCAAAGTGTTAAAGGCGGATTACAGGGAATAGTAACCGGTCATGTATTGCTTTGCGAGCCTCACTCCAACGCGGACAGGCTTAAATTATGCAAAGTGGATGTCGGCAATGGAGAAACACTTCAAATAGTATGTGGCGCTCCCAATATTGCCGCAGGGCAAAAAGTTCCGGTCGCGACAATTGGAACGACATTATATGACGAAAAAGGGGAAGCCTGGAAAATAAAAAAAGGAAAGATCCGCGGGGAAGAAAGCCTTGGGATGGTATGTTCAGAAAGTGAACTGGGACTTGGAAGCAGCCACGATGGGATTATGGTGCTTAAAGATGATTTGGTTCCCGGCACTCCCGCTTCTGAAATTTTTATTATTGAAAACGATTACGTTTTTGAGATAGGACTTACCCCAAACCGCTCTGATGCTATGAGTCACTGGGGTGTTGCCAGGGATCTAAAGGCGGGTTATCAGCAACAAAAAATAAGTCTGGAAATTATCACTCCCTCTGCAAGTGCCTTTAATATTGACAGCCGAAGTTTCAGAATTCCCATAAATGTAGAAGATTCAAATTTAGCACCCCGATATTGCGGTATGACAATCTCGGGAATCAAGGTGACAGATTCTCCTAAATGGCTTCAAAACAGGTTAAAAGCAATTGGAATAAATCCTAAAAATACCATTGTCGATGCTACAAATTATGTGATGCACGAATTGGGACAACCTTTGCATGCATTTGATGCAGACAAGATCTCCGGAAATGAAATTCACGTTAAAACCCTTAAAACTGGGACTAAATTTGTCACTTTAGATGGAGTAGAGCGGGAATTGCACGAGGAGGATCTAATGATCTGCGACATTGAAAAACCTTTGTGTATTGCCGGGGTTTTTGGTGGATTAGACAGTGGAGTTTCTCTGCAAACAACAAAAATATTTATTGAAAGCGCGTATTTTAACCCAGTTAGCATCCGTAAAACCGCAAAACGCCACGGCCTAAACACCGATGCTTCTTTTAGATTTGAAAGGGGAATAGATCCAAATATTACCCAATACGCCTTAAAAAGGGTCGCATTGCTCATTAAAGAAATTGCAGGTGGCGAAATCACCAGCGATGTGGAAGATCTGTATTCCAATAAAATTGAGGACTTCCAGGTTTTCTTAACCTTTGAGAAGGTAAACAAACTTATTGGTCAGAACCTGGCAGAAGAAACCATAAAGTCCATACTCGCTTCATTAGAAATCAGGGTCAATAACGTTACTGAAACCGGGATGGGACTTACAATTCCATCTTATAGGGTAGATGTAAAACGGGAAGCCGATGTGATCGAGGAAATTTTAAGGGTTTACGGTTACAACAAAATTGAATTCGGCACCAAATTCAATGCTTCGGTTTCAAATTCTTCAAAATTTGAAGACTATAAACTTCAAAACCATATTGCAAATCAACTGGTGGGACAAGGTTTTTATGAAACTATGGCCAACTCTTTAACTACACCGGTTTACACAAAACTAAGCGAACAGATCAAGGAAGAAAATGAAGTAAGGATGTTAAATCCTTTAAGCCAGGACCTATCGGTGTTACGACAATCTTTGCTGTTTTCGGGCCTGGAAGCAGTAAGTTATAATATAAACAGAAAACGTACCGATCTGAAATTATTTGAATTTGGAAAAACCTATCATCAGTACGAAAGTGGCAGAATAGAAAACAAGCATTTAAGTTTATTCGTTTCGGGAAACCGCTTTCCCGAAAGCTGGGACACAGTTGCAAATCCGGGTAATTTCTTTTATTTGAAAGGAATTATCGAGCGCATATTCGAAAGATTCGGCATACAGGATACAAAAACCGGAGCCGTTAAATCTGATGTATTTTCTGAAGGAGTATCCATAAGTGGAGGAAAATCCAAATTGGTTGAATTTGGCGTGGTTAAAAAATCGGTGTTAAAACATTTCAATATTCAACAGGAGGTTTTATTTGCCGATTTCAATTGGGACCTAATTATTGAAGCTTCAAAAGCCAAAAAGCCCATATTTGTTGCAATCCCAAAATTCCCAAGCGTTCGGAGGGATTTTGCCTTATTACTGGATTCCGCAATTCAATATCAGGAAATTGAAAATATCGCGATGCAAACCGAAAAGAAATTATTGAAATCGGTTAATTTATTTGATGTTTATCAGGGGGAAAACCTTCCGAAAGGCAAAAAGAGTTATGCCGTGAGTTTTAAATTTCAGGATGAGCACAGTACCCTTACTGATAAGCAAATCGATAAGGTCATGAAAAAACTGCAACAACGTTTTGAAAAAGAACTGAATGCTGAATTGAGGTAAACAAGTTTTATTTTATATACAAAAAGGTCCTTTTCAATTAATTGAAAAGGACCTTTTTGTATATAAATCCCATCCATTACCTATCGATTTAAGCGGGAATATTTTAAAATATTAATTTAGAAACAGATTAAATAAAATAGTTAATTCTATTGTTTGTTCGAAATCAATTTTTTAATTTAGGTACAGGTAAAGATGATGAAGATGAAACTACGCCGAACCAATATCCCCGAAAAGATACTTATATTGAGGAACAAACGCATCTCTGAAGCTGCGTTGATGGATGAAGTACAAAATATCCTGGCCGAAGAAAGCGCCAAAGTTGAAAAAATATTGAATGCTTTACAGGAAAATTGCGAAGATGAATCAAATCATTTTTATTTTGATCTATTGAGCACCAATAAAATTTTTCATATATCAGATATTGAAAAAATATGTATAACCTACCGGTTGCGATTTCTAAATTCTTCTTTGTATAAAGGAGAATTGCCATATGAAGCGATTTCAAAAATAAAGCAACTGGAGGAGGAGCATAAAATCAGCTTAAAATCTTATAAAATAATGGCTCCCTCACAGTTTTTTAGATTAAAAAATGCAGATGATCCGCTACTATTTGCTCCTATAGGCAATCAATATTATTATTTGATACATTCCTGGGGAAGGGATCTTCATCCCTTAAGGAAATTGATGATGTGGCCATTTAAACACCTGGAAAATTTTATAGTCCTGCTACTTTTGTTAAGTTTAATTTTCACCTCCCTGATCCCAAATGGAATGTTTAGCCCGCATCAAACCACATTTCAATTTTTAATAATTTATCTTTTTATGTTTAAATGGATCTCCGGACTGGCTATTTTCTTCGGGTTTAAGAAAGGACTTAATTTTAGTTCCGAAATCTGGAACAGTAAATACTTCAATGCTTAAAACGTTAAACTCTTTAAAAGCACTATTGATTTACGCTGAATAAAGATGTATCTTGGTTTCTCAATTAAAATGATATGAGTACAGACCAAGATTATGAATGGGTATATACAGGATCTGAAGTGAATGTTCAGTTCCTTCAGGATTTATTGAATAAAGCAGGGATTTCTTCCAGGGTTAGAAACGATTTTGACTCAGGTCTGCGCGCGGGTTTTGGTGGTGGTTTGCCCGGACAGGTACTACTATTTGCAGAAAATTCCAATTTGGATGAAGCCATGAAAATTGCCAAATCTACATTCCCAAAAGATTTTAAAGATGGAGAATAATGTCCCTAAAAAAAGAAATATCTGGAACCTGGTTCTTGGATTGGTTTTCCTGGGCTATGGTTCCTTTAAATTGTATGGTCTTTCAAACAACACAGAAGAAGGCAATACACTGAACCTGATCCTTGCCATTGGTTTTGTTGCCTTCGGAATTTTTGATCTATGGAAGTATTATAAGGCTGTTTAAGCTTTATAATCATCTAAAATACTATTCAACAAAATAAACCAGGGATTTACAAGGCGCTAATATTTGCCATTGTAAATCCCTGGTTTTTATTTTCAGGCTATTTTTCTATTCACTTTTTATAGAAAGTTCCAGCCTTAAAAAATTAAACTTCTAGGAATACATTTTATCCCGCTGTTCCTTTAATTTCTTATCACCCATGTATTCATCAAAAGTGGTATAACGATCAATAACACCAGAGGGTGTCAATTCAATAACGCGATTTGCGACTGTTTGGGCAAACTCGTGGTCACGGGTAGTAAACATAACAGTTCCCTTAAAGTTTTTCAAGGAATTATTGAACGCGGTGATGGTTTCCAGGTCCAAATGGTTTGTAGGTTCGTCAAGCATCAACACATTGGCACGTATCATCATCATCCGACTTAGCATACAACGCACTTTTTCACCTCCGGAGAGTACCCTTGAAGTTTTTAAAGCTTCTTCCCCACTAAAGATCATTTTCCCCAAGAATCCACGTATATAAACTTCTTCGCGCTCTTCTTCAGTTTTGGCCCATTGTCTTAACCAATCCACCAAAGTGAGATCGTTTTTAAAAAACGGAGAGTTATTTAAAGGAAGATAGGATTGGGAAGTGGTAATTCCCCAGGAATATTTTCCCGAAACAGGATGTTCAATTCCATTGATAATTTCATAAAAAGCGGTGGTAGCTCTGGAATCCCTTGAGTAAACAACTACTTTATCACCCTTTTGCAAATTGATATCTACATTCTTGAATAAGGTATCCCCTTCAATTGAGGCTTCCAAACCTTCAATATTTAGTATTTGATCCCCCGCCTCACGGTCCCTTTCAAAAATTATCGCTGGATATCTTCGGCTGGATGGTCTTATTTCATCAATATTTAATTTATCGATCATTTTTTTTCGGGAAGTAGCCTGCTTGGATTTTGCCATGTTAGCGCTAAAACGTCGAATAAATTCCTGAAGTTCATTCTTCTTTTCTTCCGCTTTTTTGTTTTGTTGTGATCGCTGCCTTGCCGCCAACTGTGAAGATTCATACCAGAAGGTATAATTCCCGCTAAAATGGTTTATTTTTCCAAAATCTATATCGGAGATGTGTGTACACACAGAATCCAAAAAGTGACGGTCATGAGAAACTACTATTACCGTATTATCATAATTCGCCAAAAAATGCTCTAACCAAATAATTGTATCGTAATCCAGATCATTTGTGGGCTCATCCATAATAAGCATATCCGGGTTACCAAAAAGTGCCTGCGCCAAAAGCACCCTTACTTTTTGTTTTCCGTCCAGATCTTTCACCATAGTATAATGAAATTCTGTTTTGATTCCAAGATTTGAAAGCATCGTGGCCGCATCACTTTCGGCATTCCAACCGTTCATCTCTTCAAATTCTACCTGCAGCACCCCTACCCTTTCACCATCGGCATCACTAAAATCTTCTTTTGCATAAATCTCATCCATTTCCTTCTTGATGCTGTACATAGGTTTATTACCCACCATAACTGTTTCAAGAACTGAATACTCATTATATAAATTATGATTTTGCTCCAGGACAGACATGCGTTTACCGGGCTCAAGAAATACCCGACCACTTGTGGGTTCGCTTTTTCCTGTAAGAATATTTAAAAACGTGGATTTTCCGGCTCCATTGGCGCCAATAATCCCATAACAATTCCCTTGGAGGAAGCTGGTATTAACATCGTCAAACAACACCCGCTTACCAAATTGCACCGAAAGATTTGAAACTGATAACATATAATTTTTATTTTTTTCTTAGAATTTTGTGCAAAAGTAACTATTATTGTCCACTTGCTAAAAGATTAACGTTTTAATTAATCCTTTTAACGCGCGATTAACACACCCCCGGTCCTGTAAAAATTATATTTGTTCTGAATTCAAATTCTTTGAGTCTGAATTCATCAGGCCTTTATTCCCCACATGAAATTAAAGTTAATATTTACTCTCTTTTCCCTTGTTTCCTTTTTATCCTGCAAACAGGATAAAAAGACTCCTGAAGATTTTTATATCGGGGGACAAATTGCCAATCCAAGTTCCAAATTTGTGATCATTTCTAAAAATGATGTCAATGTGGACACACTTTATCTCAATGACAAGAATCAATTTGGCGGGACTTTAAAAAATATCAAGGCCGGATTGTATGTTTTCAAACATCCTCCTGAAAATACCATCATTTATATAGAACCGGGAGACAGCACATTAGTCTGGTTAAATACACTGGCTTTTGACGAATCTATAAATTTTAGCGGAAAAGGTTCTGAAAAAAGTAATTTCCTCACCAATTTGTATTTGTTGAACCAACAAGACAACAATTTTATACTGAATTACTATAAACTGGAACCCTCTGAATTTGCACAAAAAACAGATTCCATTCGAAGTGAGCGTCAACAACGCCTTCTATACCTTGACAATAAATATGATTTATCGGAAGATTTCAAAAAATTGGCCAACTCCAGTATTGATTATGAATTTTACGACTTGCGGGAACGGTATGCATTTTTGATCCGGAAATATTACAGGGAATTTGTAAAAAAGATACCAAAAGATTTTCACCAATACCGGGAAGATATTTCTTTTAACGATGAAAGCCTTCAGGAATACTACGTTTATCTCAATTTAATAGATGATTACCTTCGCACAAAATCTTTGGAATATTGTGATGAGAATAATATTGGCACCCAAAATTGTTATAATTTAAACAGCAATGAAAACATTAAACGAAGGATCGTTCTAGCAGATTCCATTATTCAAAATAAAAAAATAAAAAACATATTCCTTGATCAACTTGCTGCACAAGGCATAATTTACGCTCAAAACACCGAATATATCCAATCCGTTTTAGACTTATTGACCAAAATAAATTATTCAGGGGAACGGTCAGCTGATCTAAGGCAAATGGCGATAATCCAAAAAGAATTACTTCCGGGATATAATATTGGCGGACTAAAAATGTGGAATACCTCCAAAGAAACTATCCAATTAAAGGATATTTCAAGAAACCCAATCATCACCTATTATTGGTCTGTTAATTCACAGGGGCATCACAGATGGCAACATAAAATTATTGAAGACCTGAGGGTGAAATATCCCGAAATTGATTTTATAGGGATAAACATAGATAAAAATCAATTTGACCAATGGGTAAATGTCATTAAAAGCAATTCCTATGATCCTAAATTTGAATTTCAATTAATAAACATAAGGGTTGAAAATAAATTACTGAAGAATTATTTGAACAAATTACTTTTCATAGAACCTTCCGGGAAAATTGCGCGCGGAGATGCCCAGTTAAATACACCGGACATTGAAACTAAGATCCTCGAATTTATTAGTTATTAAACAGATAGAAGAATATAGATAATAGATGAAAGACTATTAGGTTGACACATAAGATTCTGTAAATACTTATATATCAGTATATGGAATTCAGCTTGATAATATATCAAAACTAAACCACTATGGACTAAAGTGCCATAGGTTTTTAAATCTGACTAAAGTCAGCAGTACCAGATTATTCGAGCATGAAAGCATCTGTGTCGTTATCAGATTTTCTGTGATGCTCCAAATATTCATTTACCATTTCGTCAGTAATATTTCCAGTGCTCCAACATCCAAATCCTATGGCCCAAAAATGAC
>Ga0307487_1001862_pt1 | contig 14292 bp, 16 predicted proteins | sample CBIW12metaG_FD_203665 | JGI IMG/M metagenome (GOLD analysis project Ga0307487, IMG submission 203665) | Sea-ice brine microbial communities from Beaufort Sea near Barrow, Alaska, United States - CBIW 1.2 | ecosystem: Environmental > Aquatic > Marine > Coastal | place: USA: Alaska | collected... | reverse complement strand
TGACAGAATTATTTTGAATTTGAGTACGAATATTTATATTCGTAGTGGCATTGGAATGATAGATTTGTTGCATAATTATTTTTATTTGTGGTAAAACAAAAATAATCAACTTTTTTATCTATCCCCTCCGGGGGGGTTCTTTTTCGGCTACGCCTTCAAAGAAACCACCCGAAGGGGATGAAATGCCATTAACAATGTGGTGAAACTTTACAAATATCAACTTTCTACAGGTCCACAAATAGGTCCTACCCTTGAGTCGGCATATTTCCAGCCAAAACGATCACTACAGGTAGCGCTGATCTCCTGACAGCAATCAGCCATGACTGACACTTCTGCTTTTACTTGGTTTTGTCCCACAAAAGCAGAAGATACTGTGATTCCTGTCCCCAAGAGTAGTGCGAGCGCTAGAGGAGTTCTAAATAATTTACTCATAATTAAAGTGTTTTATGGTTAATAAAAATTAAGTTGATGAAAATTAATTACTTTTTATTTTAGATCAAATACTTTATTTGATAATTAGTTGATTTTTTTTCAAGAAAGAATACCATTGACCTTCAGTATATTGTACGACGTTTAATTATCCGATCTTAGTCCTATATTTGGAAAATTTATCAATACGTTATTATGTATTGATATCAATACGAAATATGGCATGGCTAAAATCATAACAATAGCGCATCAAAAGGGGGGCGTAGGAAAAAGCACCTTAGCTTTAAACCTTGCTTATCGGTTCAGTAATGAAGTGAAAACGGCCTTAACCGATACAGACCCACAAGGATCTATAATGCAGTTAAAAGACATTGTAGAGGGGATTGATATTTTGGATTATGAAGGGGCTGAAAGTCTAAAAGGAAGCCTTACGACGTTATTTTTATTGACACGCCTCCATAATCCAGAGATGTCGCCTAAATAGCAACAAATTCTGGTATGCTAACTAAGATGATCACTCATGAAAAGAAAAGACCTTTTGTTGAAAAATCGATAATGTTCATTTATTTCAACCTCCATGGTCAATTCAAAACAGAACGTAAACAATTGATTTTAAGTAAATTAAATTTTAATAATTTTACTTAACCGTCTCACAAAACGGTCGTTTTTTGAGACACTAAATAGTAAGAGCTAATCTTATGAATAAGTATTTATGACGCTACAGAATCTTACACATTGGTAAATAATAGTTGACAGCCTTTTGCTGTATTTAAAAATTTTAAGTGGTGAAAGGTCTGCTACTAAGTACCATTCATGGGTCGTTGATGGAGATATAGAAAATGAGGTATGGGATTATTATTGTGAGACAGGTACTATCACTGTTTCACTACATATGAATTGGGGATGGGACGGTGCGCACAATGGTTGGTTTTCTTATTCAAATTGGAATCCAGGAGGCAATAGTTATATTTATAACAAACAAATGCTATATAGTATTCAACCTTAAACAATTCAACAATGACCAGAATAAAGACTATCATTATCATCATTGTCACCACGATGATCAGTGCCTGCTCCGAGCAGCCAGACTGTTGTGACAATGTCATTTCAAACGGCTATCAGGCAAAACTAATCGACTCGAATGGAATCAATTTGCTGGATCCAGAATCACCCGGTGCAATAGATATCTCCAAAATTCAACAATATATTGTTGAAAATGGCAATACGCGTATGGTTGACAATACTGTGCAGGGATATATTGCTGACAATCCGTATGGTGTAAAGCCTATCATGATCGAGGAAGAGCATGCAGTCCACTTTTCTTTTTTATATCACGGAGATGATACGGAAACCATTAGTATTATTCGGTGGAATGAAGAGAAAACGAATACGATAATCTGTAAATTTAATATCCCCGGTTACCCAAGTTATCTTACCCAAGTCTCTCAGAGCCCAGATGTCTGGCACTTGGAAGAGGAGAATGATCCCATCACTATCACGCTGAAGTATTAATTTAATCATCAGGCCAAAGCCACCTCTAGGTGTAGTCAAATCATCGTGGTGACTGAGTGTTGTTTGCAACTACACCCTACTATCCTTGTCAATATATAAGTGAAAAATCAGCCTGAAATCAGCAATAATCTACCTCAATTAAGCGTTTCAATCTCCTATTTACTGTAGCTATAGGCATTGGCTGCTACACGTATTTAATTTTGGTACAACAAGTTGTCCTGCAGAAGGAATTATTTTCCACAAAAAGGGAAAGGTATGCGTATTGACAATTTGTCAAAATAGCTCTATATCGTTTAAATTAACAATTTTGACCGTTGGCACACAAATGGAATTGCTCGATGTAATTATTTTAACCATTAAACAACAACCAAAATGGATATTTCAAACAATTCCCAGATCAGTTGCTCAAATGCGATATCAAGCAGCGTAAAAACTGCAAGAGACGAATCAGTTGGGTCAATCAAAGACATCATTATTAATCCTTCAACCAATAAGATTAGTTACATAGTATTGAAAGTGGATGAAGGTTTTCTCAATTTAGGATCAAAGCTTTTAGCCCTACCACCGGAGTCATTCGTCCTCAATCCTGCACAAGACGATGTGGTGATGGTGAAGGAATCAAAAGAAACCTTAAAGAATGCTCCTGGCTTTGACTCTGATAAGTGGCCATCTGGTCCTCAAACCGAATTTTTGCACACTATGCGAACTTATTACAGTGAGGGCTCCCGTAGTCTGGAAGGTCGATACGACCATGTAAATAGAACATATTTAAATAACGATACTATATTGGGCTCAGAATCAAGTAATATTACTGATCGCCATTCAGGAGACGGTTTCCTAGAAATAGATCATCGCGGAGATAGACAATCAGACCGTCGAAGAGGTGGAGAGCCACTATTATAATTTTTCTCAAAAAAGTCCAAAAAGCTAATCCATTCACGGATTAGCTTTTTTTAAATACCTCTTAATTATGCCCTGTACAACTTCAATTCTTTCTAAACAATAACTTTAAATCCTTCAAGAAATCCTACTCATTCTTCTTTCGTTCTCAGTGGCATTAACTATTACTATAGTCTGATAAGATCCCACTTCGATTTTACTCTTTTTGACTATCTCCATCTTTAAATAGGCGATAATTAGAACTCAATTATGGTAAAACTTAAACATGGGAAATAAATAAGATTTACAGGAGTTCTATAATTTTTACATTTCTATAACTTACTTTTCCTGCATTCTGCAAACCAATAGATCCCGATTTATCAATCCCATAATTTGGAACATTCGCCCATTTTCCTGATGTCTTTCTTTCTTTCCAATCGGCACTTCCAAATTCATATTCCAAGGTCATATCGCCATCTAACCAATGCTGTACCAACAGGTATTTCACGATAATCTTTGTGCTATTCCATTCTCCTACGGGTTGTAATTAAGCTCCTTCGGCAGCATACATCGCATAGCTAGCATAAGTATATTGGTAGGGTTTCATCTCTTCAGTCCAACCTTTGTCATCCATCACCTGGTATTTCGGAGCCTCTTCATAGATTGGATGATCCTTACTTTTTTAAACGTAGAAAAAAATACAAGAACTATTTTCAAAACTGATTTTCCATTCAAGATCCAGTTCGAAATTGGTAAACGATTGCTTGGTAATTATGTCCTCATTCGCATCCTATCCGGCTCCTGAACTATGTAATTCTCCATTCACAATTTCCCAACCTTTCAATTCATCTTCTGAATACATTTCCCACTGGTTGAGATTATTTCCTTCCAATAGATCCATTCTGTTTTCTGATCTGAAGAAATTTTTATTTTTCTATTTTCATTTGAAGCAGGTTGGCATGAGCAAATTCCTAGCACAGAAAAGTAAAGGAATACGATTCTAATTTTCATAAATAACAATTAGTTGTTCGATTGGTGTAAATCTAAAAAATAATGGGTATCCGTAATGATGACAGTGACCAAATTTTCTCCGCTTACTTAGGGTCTGCTGAAAAACTCAGGTTCTACAAGTTATAAAACGTAGTCCAGAATCACATTTGGAATGGGTTTTTGATTTTATGTAGTCAGAGATTGCGTTTATGCCAATTAAACACAGGTAGTTGACCCTCTTCCATGCTGAAAAACCCAGACACACCAGTGCCATCCCGGCCAGTTTGACCAGGTTTAGCACTAGGATGATGGAGGCGATCCACGATTGGCTGGTGTTTTTTAGTCTTGCCCTGATGCGGTTCATCCCGTATGCATTTTTGGCCTGTCCAAACTTCCCCTCAATCGGGTTCCTCTCTGGGGGTCTTACGTGGGTTGCCACTGCCTTTGCGGATGGACGGCCTAAGGGTTTGGCCGCCAACTGAATATTTTTGTCCTTCAGCCATTTCCTGTTTTCTCTGGTGCAGTAGATTTGGTCTGCCAGTACTTTTGAAGGGTAAAAGCCGAAACGCTTTTTGTAATTTTCCACCTAGCCATCTCATATGGCTGCCCTGGTTGAACGCATCCCAAGAGATGGTATCCAAAAAGGAAAATCCGTCCACCAGACTCAGATGGATCTTGGCTCCGAACTCGGTCTTGGACCGGGCCTTCCCTCGGACGATGGGACCTGCATGGGGCTGAGCGACGCTCACTATCCTGTGCTCCTGATGGCTTCCTGCTTCAAACATCGCCAGTTGCTGCGCATACAGCGTCTGGATGATCCAGTACTTCTGCTGCATTCGGTGGGTGAGCGGAAAAACGGCAAAGGTATCCAGCTGTTTTTCAATCGTCTTGAAGTTCCTTTTTAGATACTGAAGTTGGAATTTGATGCCTTTTCGGATGACTTTTCGAGAGGGATTTTTGTTTTGGGCAACCTTGAGATAGCGCTTTCTGGCCTCCTGTCGGTAGGTTCTGGGCTTCTTTCCCTGCGGGTTTGTCGTATGGAGTTCGTCGATGATCGCTTCTGTGATTTCCCTGGACTTGGCCAATAATCTAATATCGGTGGGATAGGCGATGTTTTGGGGGCAGGCCGTGGCATCATAGATCACTTCGCCTTTGTTGGGACAGTCTACTTCAGATCCATTCGCACCAGTAGCGATCTTATCTTTTTTTTACAGTTTTGGCTTGCGAAAATTCATGGATCTTATCGTTGGTCTCGGCAATCAATTCATCGCCGAGCCGTTTTCTGATATCCACAAAAAGGGAAGCATCAAAGAAAGGCCGTTTGATATAGGAACTGTACCCTAGAAAATATTGAAGATACATGTTTTCGGTAATCTGGGCTACGGTCTCCCGGTCATCCAGGTTAAGCATATCCTTGATGATCACTGCCTCGATCAATACTCTGGGGTTCAGGGCAGGCCTTCCGGTGGATTTAGCTGGGTTACGTTTATTGAACAGACCTACCAGCTGGTCCCAGGGAATCTGCGAACTTAAGTACAACCCATCGGTTACAAGGATCCAAACCGTTATAGAAGGGAGTTTCAAATCCGGCGAAAGAAAGTTGAGCTTGGCTGGTGTATTCGCTGCGTGGTGCACGCCTTTTGGAAGTCTTTTGCATAGTCTCTTGCACTTGTCTTCCCTTAAATTCCAAAAATAACTCCTTATCTGCATCAATAGTCCCCTTTTTTATTTTCTAAGCAGACCCTACTTATAATTTATTTTATTGCTGAGACAGAATCCTATGAATTCTATGTTAAAACGGATCACTCCACAAATTTTTCATTCCCTGAGTTCCGCCTTTTTCTCCTCAATCTCATTAGCCAAAATCTCATTAATATCCGTTTTGGCACCAATGAGCAAATGAATGATTGTTCCAAACTCCCTGGCATTGGGATCGGTGATAGTTCCAATTTCTTCAGACGTTTCGAAAAATGAAATTTCCCGTTTGCTTACTCCATCTTTGGCATCCCGTACCAGGATCACATGTTTGATCTCCTTACTTAGATCTATCCAATTGACATAGTCAGCATTCATTGTTACTGCCTGCAATCCCTTAGTCTTCGTGTAGAAGTTGATCGCTCCAGCCTGCCCATAGTTATCGCAGATAATCATAGTGTACTCATTTGCAGGCGCTTTAGAATAAGCCAGATCTACTTTTGCTGCCAGCTCTCTCCAGCCCAGCATATCCGCAAAATCTTGTGGAATATCATGATTCTTGCCATCTTCCCAGCGTGTCAGTTGCAAATCAGGATGCCTGATGTAGCCTTCTTTAAGTTTCTCAGGTGCTTTGATGGGGAACATCAATGGCACCATCAAAGCAAATAAACCAATGGGGACAATTAATGCTACCGGTTTCAGGTAGGTCTTCCAGCCAGAGTGCAGCAATTTTGATATATATACCGACCCAAAAGCGAAGTGAATAGGGTAGAGGCCTATGGCATAATAGCTTTTAGCCCGGAAAATAGTAAAAACTGCTAAAGTACCTATTAGTGAGAAAAATAGAAATCTATATTTTTTGAAGGGAGGATGCGTGAAGTAGGCAACCACTGCGGCGATCAAAATGAAGATCGAACCTATAAAAAATAGGGGCTGATCAACCAAAAAGTCCATTCGTTTATTATTCACTAGTTGGTTCTGAGTAAGCATCCTGATATGCCAAATCACAGGAAAATCATTTGCCCACTGCCAGATTAGGTTTGGCAATGCGATCAAAGCAGCTATTCCCAGTGCGCCATATAAATGAGGGTTTTTAAAGATTTGTCGTTCTTTGGTTAACAATAACCCAAGAAATAATCCAACCGCAAGAAAGGCTACAGTATATTTATTTAAAAAGCCAAAACCGAATGCAATGCCCATCCAGTATAGCCAACTGTTTTTGCCAGTTTGTAGATGTTTAATGAGAGTAAAGAATACAAAAGTCCAAACTAATGCATCAAAGGAATTGGGTTGAAAGAGGAGATTGATTCGAGTCAATGCTGAAAAAATCAAACCTATAGCTCCCAAGCAAAGAGCAAATAAATTTCCACCCAAGCTTTCTATTGTTTTCCAAACCACCACGATGGTCAATGCGCCAAAAAGTACCGGAAAGAATTTGACCCAAAATTCAGTATAGCCAAGCAGGTAAATCAAGTAGGAAAACCAGGAAGTGACAGGCGGAACGGAAATGTATCCCCAAGCCAGATGATACGCTTGATCCAGGTGTAGGTATTCATCCCTATGCAGGTCATAGCCAGAATCTATGAGTAGGTACTGAAGCACAAATTTGAGTAGGATGAATCCGAGTAAAAGTAAGTTTCGTTGCTTCATTGAAGTTTTAGAAATGAATTTTAACAATTCGGGGCATTAACACTAAAAAACTGCCAACTGAAAATTGCCTACTAAATACTTACCCATTAAATATCAATTTAAATGTAGTTCCTTCACCTTGTACAGTACGTACTTGAATATTGCCTTTGTGGCGCCGCATAATTTGTTTGGAAAGGCTCAAGCCAATTCCCGAACCTTTGGATTTGGTGGTAAAGAATGGAATGAAAATTTTACTCAGTGCCTCTTCTTCGATTCCTTTTCCAGTGTCCGATACTTCCAAAATTATTTTGCCTGCTTCGTCAATAAAGGCCCTGAGAATTATTCGCTTTATTTCTGAATCTTCGACAGCCTGAATGGCATTTTGCGTTAGGTTAATCAATACTTGCTCTATCTGAGTCTGGTCTCCAAAAAGAATTAACTCCTTTGGATTGATCTCTTTAATCAATTCAATCTGATAAGTATCCAGTTGGTTTTGCAGTAAAATCTCTAATTGATGGAAGAGCTTTGCGATAGCAATACTGGTAAACTTCGGAGCTGGAATATGTGCCAAACTTCTAAAGTCGGACACGAAGCTGATCAGCCCTTGGCTACGCTTTTCAATCGTGCTGATTCCCATGAGATAATCTTCCATGTCGGTAGGAGAAATTTGCTCCACATTATCAATCTTGCTTTCCATTTCACCTTGGATAGTGCCTGCTAAAGATGAAATAGGAGCAATGGAATTCATAATTTCATGAGTCAGGATTTTTACTAAATTCTGCCAGGCTTCCATTTCTTTCTCCTCTAGTTCTGATTGAATATTTTGGAGAGAAACGAGCTTGAACTTTTCGCCTCTCATAAGCAATTCAATGACATACACCGAGATCTGCATGATGCCATCCGGATGTGCTATTTTGATCAACTCCGAACCTCCGGTTCTGAGGTTGTTGATGGCCAGATGCAATTCTTTGTTGATGCCCTCAACTTCCCCGATATTTTTCAATTCCTCTACGTCAAGTATTCTTTTTGCGGCGGTGTTGACGATTTGAATATCTCCGTTTTCTCCGAAAGTGATTAGTCCAATGCTTAAATGCTTGAATACAGAACGGAAGTACTGATAGTTAGCTTCCTTTTCTGCCTGATCTTCTTTCAACTTGGCGAGAATCGCATTGAATTCTATATGCAAATCATCTGTTTCTGTCCCGTCAAATTTGACTGGATACAGTTGAGAATAGTTGTCCTGCTTGATATTATCAAGAAAAACTCGCACTTTTTTGAAAGAACCTTCAGAATACCGAAGCAAGAAAATAATCTGAAAAATGACCAAGATTAGAAATAGAGAAATCATAAACACTCCCCAATCATCGTTGATTGTATAAGAAAGTATAAAAATGGAGGTGCCCAGAAAGGCAATTCTACCAAGTAAGCCTACTTTATAATCCATATTTCTCTAGTCTTCTATAAAGAGAAGCTCTTGTCAACCCAAGTTCTTTAGCGGCTTTGGAAATATTACCGCCATTTTTATCTATTGCCCGCTGGATCGTAGTCTTTTCCATATCGTCCAGATTCAATGTCACCGACATCGGTGCTTTGTCTGATGATGGTTTTGCAGAAAGGAAGAAAAAATCCCTGCTGTCCAACTCCTCCCCTTCTGCCATAATAATTGCTCTCTCAATAGCATGCTGAAGTTCACGAATATTTCCTGGCCATCCATAATGCTGAAGGAGATCTAATCCTGCAGCAGTAAAACCCTTGAACGTTTTTCTATATTTCTGACTATAGCTTTTTAAGAAATGCTTGGCTAGAATTGGAATGTCATCTTGTCTTTCACGAAGTGGTGGAAGAAATATTTCTACAGTATTTATCCTATACAGTAAATCTTGTCGAAATGCATTTTCTGCAATACTCTCATGCAAGGGCATATTGGTCGCACAGATTAATCGAATATCTACTGATATTGCTTTGTTTGTTCCAATTCGTGTAACTTCTCTTCTCTGCAATACGGTCAATAATTTTGATTGCAAGGGTAAAGAGAGATTTCCTATTTCATCCAAGAATAGCGATCCTTTATCTGCTACTTCAAACCGCCCAGCTCTGTCATCCTTTGCATCGGTAAATGCACCTTTTTTATGCCCAAAAAGCTCAGATTCAAAAAGTGTCTCAGTAATAGCACCCATATCAACTCCGACAAAAATCTCATCATTTCTATGAGAACGATCATGAATGGCTCGGGCTATTAATTCTTTTCCAGTACCATTTTCTCCCAAAATCAACACGTTGGCGTCTGTTTCGGCTACTTTGTCAATGATGGAAAAAATGTTTTTCATTGACGCAGACTGTCCGATGATATCAGCATAGGGTTTTTTTAGATCGGTCTGAAGCTGCTTTTGTTTTTTCTGAAGTTTATCGACTTCATTATAACTTTCCTTAAGACGAATTGCAGCGGAAATAGTAGCGATCAATTTCTCATTCTGCCACGGTTTTAATATGAAATCCGTGGCACCTTCTTTGAGCGCCTGAACTGCCATCTCCACATCTCCAAATGCGGTGATCAGAATTACCACTGCTTTAGGATCTATTTCTTTTATTTGCTTTAACCAGTGGAATCCCTCTTTACCAGATGTGGTATCTTCTCTGAAGTTCATATCCAGAAGAATTACGTCATAGTCGTTATTGTTGATTAAAAATGGGATCCTCCGAGGATCCTGTTCTATCATTACTTCTTTAGCGTGCTTCTTAAGAAGCATTTTGGCTGCAAAAAGTAAATCTTCGTTATCGTCAATTATAAGAATTTTGCCTAAAGATTGCTGTTCCATGGATTTGGTTGTTTTGACTCATAGTACAGAAATACTATGCCAACGCTAAAATAGACAGGAAAACTGTGATTTCAGGATTTAAGTGTACGGAATTGTACGATTTTATATTGTTTTCGGACACTATAATAAGATTTTCTCCCTTTAGAGTTTTTCTTACCTTTGTGCTTTACTAAACCGAATATATTATGCAAGCTAAAAAAGGAGATGCAGTACAAGTGCATTATACTGGCAAATTAGAAGACGGAAACGTATTTGACACATCTGAGTCTCGCGAACCACTAGGATTCACCTTAGGGGATGGCAATATGATCAAGGGATTTGATATCGCTGTAGATGGAATGGCTGTTGGAGATAAAAAAACAGTAAATATCCCGGCTTTAGAAGCTTATGGTGAGCGAAGAGATGATATGGTCATTGAAGTTCCTGCGGCACAAGTCCCTGCGGACATCAAACCTGAGGTTGGAATGTCTTTGACTCTTGAAGGTGGAAATGGTCAGCCAATGCCAGTGACAGTAGTGGGTGTGGATGCAGAAAAAATCACGTTGGATGCCAATCACATGTTGGCTGGAAAAGATTTGATCTTTGACATTGAGTTGGTCAAAGTTAATTAAGCATTCCTCAACATTCATTTAAAGACAGTTTCGGTTTTCGGAGCTGTCTTTTTTTGGTTAATGTATTAATTCGAAAATTCTTCTGCTGGAAACTTGGCTATTCTTTAGTAGATAATCTCCCTGTTAGAATTTACATTATACTGCTTTTAGAAAAGGGTAGTTAAAAAATCCTTTCAACGGGTAATTCAACTGCCTCGGTAACATTCATCAAGCTAATTTATTGTTCAATAAAAAAAAAATTAGCATAGTAAGTTGGAATGTTCTAAAATTGGACATAAATTGAAGGTTAATCGAAGCAACACCCGCTTCCCTAGTTGCTTAATTAGAGGAATTCCGAAAATGATATCATTATTTACATATTCAGTAGTTTTTAATTCTTTAACATCAATTAAGGATGTTAATATCACTCTTCACTTTTCTAGTTTCCAAAATTTTTTATTTTTCCACTTCAATAAATCTGAACTGATCTTCCTGTATTAAGTAGCACTAGCGAGAGTGCTATAAAAGCCTTAATAATTTCGATAAATAACTGATAGTGAGTTAATTAATTCATTATATTCTCGTCCACGGAATTATTTATAAATCAGGCTGTCGTCCTATTTATTTCTAAGTTTAACTTAATTAACTATAAATATTATGGCTAGTAATAAAGATTTGAAAACGTCATCTGTAGATCTTAAAGCGAAGAAGCAGGAAAAGATCCAGAAAAAATTAGAAGCTAAACAAACTCGAAAAAGAAGGTAATATAAATCGCAGCTAAAATAGTTCAATAAATAAAATAGGTGTAGAAATTTTCTACGCCTATTATTTTTTTAGACTAGAATATATCAGTTTTTTCTAAGGTTGAATTTGATTTATCTAGTTTTTTTTTATTTCCTGAACTACCATTCTAAACTTTCCTAGTTTTGGTTCAATGTCTGGCTGACAGTAACCTGCGTTTGGATTGCTTCGGTAATAATTCTGATGGGAATCTTCTGCCACATATAATTTATCTAGTGAGTCTAATCTAGTTTATATATCCCTGAATAAGCGTGCTGAACCTTGACAATTACTTGTTGAGCTAAGATTTATAGAGATCATAACTTAAATACATATATTTATAGTCAAATAGAAGCTTAAAATGGATATATTTAAAGGATAAAACCTTCTGGAGTTCTCTGTTCGGTTCAAAACTAACGAAGAGTGCAAGAACTATCTCTCCCAGCTCAAATGGGAATCCGGTTATGAGTGCAAAAAGTGTGGCCATACCAGATGCCAGGTACGCAAAGACTATTCACCGACCTGTAACAGTTGCAGTAAGACCGAATCAGCCATGGCAAATACACTTTTTCATAAAGTCAAGTTTGGTGTCCACAAGGCTTTTTTCATATGTTTAGAGATGTCAACAACGACCAAGAGCCTGTCAAGTAGCTATATGGCTGTCTGCTACGGAGTTTCAGAGAATACAGCAAGGCTTTTTATGCATAAAGTCCGGGAAGGAATGAAATCCAGTGGAGCCTCTCCCATGGATGGCAACGTACAGGTGGACGAATTTGTCGCGGGGAGGCAAGGAAGCCGGCAAGCCGGGCAGGAGCTATGATAGCAAGAAGAAAAAAGTGGTATGCGCCGTCCAATTAACCGATGAAGGCAAGGTAAGACGGTTTTACTCCTTGAAAATCAAAGACTTTTCATCAGATTCCTTGGTTGGTATTTTTGATAAGCACATCAGTGCCGAGGCAAAGATAACAATGATGAATGGCGTGGATACGGCCCCATCTCCAAGGAGTATCAACTAAAGCAAATACCCAGCAACAATGGGCTGAACTTCAAGGCATTGCACACGATGATTCACCAAGTCAAATCGGGATCAGGACCACCTATTCATGGGTAAGGGAAAAGCATATAGAGCGGTACCTAAATGAATTCAGTTATCGCCTCAACAGGTCTCAAAGCAAAGCTACGGTGTTCAATAACTTGATAAAAAGAATGGTCAAAGCAGACAAAATTTACCATGCACAAATTCTATGTCATTAAGCTCTGACCTCTAAAGATTTTTTCTTCTTGATTTGTTTGTTCATTAAATTATTGAAATTTATTGATGTCTATTCAACTGATCATAGAAAATTTACTCTTCTAGTTTTTGAAGAGAAACCGCATTCATGCAATACCTCAGGCCACTTGGCGCTGGACCATCAGGGAAAACGTGTCCTAAATGTGCATCACATACGTTACAAGTTGCTTCGATTCTTACCATTCCAAATGCCTCATCCTTAGTATAAGCCACATTTTCCTCATCTAACGGCTGAGTAAAGGAAGGCCAACCTGTGCCACTTTCAAACTTTTCTCCCGAGTCAAATAGGGGAGTGCCACAACATTTGCAGCCATACTTTCCACGTTCGAATATTCCACACATGTCAGAACTGTGTGCTCTTTCTGTTCCTTTCTGTCGAGTGACGTAATATTCTTCGGAACTTAAGAGTTCTTTCCACTCTGCATCTGTTTTTTCCACTCTTCTAGGTGGTGTGGGATTTCCCTGATTGGTGAATTTGATAATGTCATTATAGTTAAGCATATTAGAATATTTAATGTTAGAACGTTTTATAGTAACCTGAAAATATTTCAAAGCGAAACTCAATTAACCAATTGATAGATTATCATTTTTATTTAGATATTTCAACCACATTTCTTGTTTCTTAACCGAGTTCACCCTTTTATTTTAAACCTTCAGTAGGCGGATAAGTTCCAGAATCTTGATGAATTTAACCTGAGTTTTACCATAATAGGCGCTATCAACAACTTCCGCTGATCTCTCAAAACCTAGTAAGGAAATTTAACAAACTCATGCAGCTTTATTTACGGGGCAGCAATATTTACGAAGGAATTAGTAATCATACATCACTGTTTGGTGGATCCTCATTGACTTATTTTTCTATCTCAAACTGCATATGTGCATTTTGCAGTCATGCTAAAATTCAATACCTGATGGTTTTTCGTCTTAAGTATTCATCTGCTTTGCATACTGCTTTCTTATTTTTGTTAGTTTGGTTGAAATATAGGTCTGGAAAAATGGGGCTTCAGGTCTGGTTTTATAATAAGTTAGAGACTGATTTTCGTTGGATTTGAATTGTATTAAAGCAAGGATCTTGGTGATGTAGGGTGTCCTTGTTGAAAGTTTATCAGGATTGAATTGACTTCATTCTGTTGCCCTTCATCGGTATAATAGATAGCTGACCTATATTTTCCACTCATGCTATGTGCCGAAGTGCTTGGATGCGTCATTAGATGAATCTCAATTTGCGTCTGTAGACTGATGAGATTTGAGTCGAAATAGACCACAACTGCTTCAGAAAAACTGACTTCATTTTTATCTGAAGAAATCCATCCCTGTTGCACTTCTATTTCACCTCTCAATGATTGGAATACTGCTTCTGTGCACCAATGGCATCCACCTCCAAATCCGACTTTATTTTTCATCTAATTAGTCACTTACCTGATCATCTATACCTGACACTCACTGATTGAGATCAAATTTGCTCTTTTCTTGTTTTATATTCTATATATATATATATATATATATATATATCCACAATTGCACCGGTAAAATACAAAAGCAACTTAATTAATGTTTAGAGGTCTTCGTTTAATTTCATATTAGATTTTCGACAGATATTTTGTCTGCATTTACCATCCTTTTGACCAGGATGTGGAAGATCGTCTGTTTGTTCTGTGACCTGTTGGTCCGAAAGGAATAT
>Ga0307487_1001861_pt1 | contig 14297 bp, 9 predicted proteins | sample CBIW12metaG_FD_203665 | JGI IMG/M metagenome (GOLD analysis project Ga0307487, IMG submission 203665) | Sea-ice brine microbial communities from Beaufort Sea near Barrow, Alaska, United States - CBIW 1.2 | ecosystem: Environmental > Aquatic > Marine > Coastal | place: USA: Alaska | collected... | reverse complement strand
CCGTGAGTATGTTCTCAATGGTTACGCCTTTGGGGAAACCGCCTGGATTGGCAATGGTGATTTTATTTGGATATTGTTTAATCACCGTTTCACTGGTGATAGTATAATCTCTATGAGCAATGGCATTAAGAATTGCTTCACGAATGACTTCTTCGTTGAAGTCATACAGATCAAAAATGTAAGCACCTGACTGTACTGGGTATTTTCTGTTAAGGGTGGGTTGATTGATGAGTTTCCAGATATTGTCAATGGCAATAAACAAAGGCTCATCAATCACTTCCTTGCTGTCATGGTGTATTTGTGCTTCGCTGTTGCGAAATTCCCAAATGGTTTTGCTTTGTGGCAACTTGGCGTGAATTACTTCTTTTTTTGCCAGCAATACCAAAGCAGCGTAATTGAGTTTGCCATTGTCCAGCAACTTTAAATCGGTTAATACCTGCTCTGTGCTGAGTTCTAGAAACCGCGGATTTCTTTGTTTGCGGGCATAGCTTTCTTTCATCTTTTTAATGGCTATTTCATCCAAATCGGCTATACTGATGCCTTCACATATCTTGGCAGAGAAATCGGGTTCTTGTTCCGAAAGAATCGCAAACATTTCCTCATCACTCATATTCCTCAGACTGTCGCCAATACGCATAAGTGGGACTCCTTCGAATTTCATCATTTTACCTACAGGGCGGGTAGGTATATGAGTAACCAGAACACGTAATCCATTTTCATGGAGTTCCTCCATTTTCACTCTAATACCAAGACGGGCATAGGTTTCGTCTTCAAGTGCACCAGTTTTACCTTCGGCAAAGTCAGAACCAACTACAGTATGAGGAATAACATCTGCCATGCCCATAATAAGCTTGCCACCACCTTCATTGGCAAAGGCAACTACATAACCTAAATAGCATTTGCGTCGATCTTCTTGCGCCTTATGCTCACTTCCGGCATAGGAAAAATTGCGCTTAGCCTCCTTAAACTCAACCTTATCTTCGCTTTCTTTAAGCTGTTTTATTTCTGCAATGGTCATATGCTCTATATTATGGTTTATTAAAAAAATAAGGCGTCAATTGACTAGTACATGTAATTCGGCTTACGTGGTCTTCTTTATAGCCAGATGTATCCATATTAACTTGCGTTTTCTATAACCCATTCAATGAATTGAGCTCTGGTTTTGTTCATGTCTGATTTACTCGCTTTCTTTAAAGTAAACTGTCCAATCTTCGTTGTTTTGGCTGTATTTTGATTGGCTTTTGTGGCAGTAAAGTTAAATAGGTCATTTGGCAGAGCTTCTATCTCAAATTGATAGAAGTACTTTTTTCCAACACCTATGAGTTTCGATTTACTATCGGATGTCCAGTAACCCGGAAAGTGAAGTTTTTCGAGTTTTCTCCTCATCTCTAATGCTGAACCGAATCTATCGTCAGGATTAACGCTCAGCGCTTTATTGATGATAGTTTTTAGTTTCTTCGGAACAAATGGCTGATACGCATTTCTATCAGGTATTTTTCCATTTGCTTTTTTCTTTTCATAGTCCGGCACACCAAGAGCTATTAATTCATTTTTTAAACTACTGACTCCATTGAGCAGTCTAAATGCAGTACATCCAACCTGAAAAATGTCGGAATGTATACTGATTTGAGCAGTACTCCCATTTGTTTCTGGTGCTCTATGTACGATATATGAGTTTTTTGGAGTTACTGGTAATGCACTAGGCGAGAATCCAGCTATGCCATAATCAGCGAGGACGGCTGTCTGCTGGTCATCCATCAGAATGTTACCAGGTTTAATGTCATTGTGATAGAAACCGCTGTTATGCAAATACTCTAATCCAAAGAGAATGTCTTGTAGCACACTCATCACTTGTGGTAATGGCAAGAAGTTATGAGTGTTCAATTGATTGGTTACATCACCATTGGAATAGTATTCCTGAGAAATCAGGGTATAAGTCTTGCTGCCAACTGATGTTACATCCGCATAGTGAATTGGTAGAAGGTTTCGATGATTGAACTTGTTTCCGATTCTAGCTTCATCAAGTAATTTCGCAATAGGCTCAAAATTAGGCTCAAGAATTTTAAGGGCAATTTCTTTATTAATGCTATTGTCTTTAGCATGCCATACTTCACCAAAATTACCCCCTAATTTCTTAATTAGAGTGAACTTATAAATATTATCTCCTGGTTTGAACCCCATCTATTTTATGTTTTTTATTGCTGCAACTATAGCGTCTGCCATTTTACTATCCCAGTGGGTATTACTTTTTACTGCCTGAGCTTCTGCATCTGCAATTACCTCTTTACTCTTTGTGCCTAATGATTTGTACAAATGAGAGGTAAAAGGAGTGTTGTTTTCTATGGCAACAAGGCATGCAATGCAATCCATAAACATGACCGGCTTAACACTGCTATATCTTGTAGTGACATTTTCATTCTGTTTAATTGCCATATGGTCAAAAGGGCCGTATTTGTCAAACAGTCTGCTAAATTCACTTTTAACCCATTGATATATTTCTGCTTCAGTCTTCAATGAATTTGGCAAGTCAATTTTATTTTCGCTAGTGGCATTTGAAAAGGTGAAGCTGGTTGCATTTCCTTCTAGGATGCAAAAACGAATAACCTTGGGCGAATTTCTTATTCCTAGTATTTTCATTTAGTAAATTTTCAACCGTTTCTTCCCCGTCAACAACACCTGCATCATTCCCTTTTTCTGCTCTTTTAGCTTGTCTGTTTTTGCTCTGAGTAAGTTCAGTTCTTTATCTGCTGCTTGTAATATTTGAGCAATGGCAGTTTGTTCTGTAAAAGAGGGTATAGTAACGGGCAATGAGAAAAAGTCTGAAGGTGTAACGTTCAGTAATCCGTGTGCTCGACCTCCTTCATGAGCAATTTTTGTGAGTCCTCTGTCTAAATAGTTAGCCTCGAAAAACTGCTCGAAAAAATCGCCTGAAGTTTTATTGTTATCCTTTATGCCAAAACAGATATATAATGTAGTTACTACAGCCTTTTCAAAATCATTTAATCTTTTAGTTGCTCCTTTTGGATAACCATTTGAATAGCTTTTGTTATAACAGAACTCTCCTTTTTCTACTAAAAAATAATTATCCAAAACTGCACTAGCAACCTCTTTATTAAAGTAGTCCTTCTGCCTAATAAAACCTCTTTGAGCGGAAATGGTAATCACATTGGTATTTTGCTCATTGTTTTTTCGTGTAACTCGACTAAAAACATCTTTCAACGCAACCTTTTGCCACTCCCCACTAAACCCTTTCAATCGCTTCTTTCCCGCTAACAAATTATGCATGAGCCATTTTTTGCGGAGTTCTTTTTGGGCAATGAGTTGGTTGTTGGCCTTTATGGCTTGGTCTATTGAACTCAAAACTATCGTAATGGCTTGCTGTTCTAGCATTGGGGGTGTTAGGACATTTAATTTGGAAATCTGCTTTAAAGAAAGAAAAGGTTGTGCCCCACCGTTTAGTAAATTGTTAGATAATCTTGGTTTAACAAAAGATTGATATTGGTTTAGGAAAGCACCCATTATTTTATCTGGGTTTGGCTTTAACAGTGCAACATTTTTTAAACTAAACTCAAAGTTCACATTTACTAATGCAGTTGTCGCTACACCTGCGCCAATATTTACCATAAGTACATCTCCCTTTTCGGGGTTACATCTTTTGTATATCACATCGTGAACATCTTCATCTAGATAATAGCAACCATCAAAATCAATGAAATTGTCTTTAACATGAAGCGCTGTTATATATGGCTTACCATTTTGACATTTTTTAGGTGTATCATGTGTGCCATCGGTAATTTTATTGCAAATGCTTTTCATTGCATTTATCTGCCAATCACTTGGGATAGGAATACCGTTGTAAACTTCGGAGCTATTTTTAGAAACTATCATTAATCTGCCAATTGATTTAAGTAATTTGTAATCTCCGCCTGTACCGTTTTCAATTCCACTTCCAAGCTTTCAATCTCTGTTTGTACTGCAGCAATATCTACTTCTGCCTCTTCTTCAAAAGTGTCTACATAGCGAGGAATATTGAGGTTGAAATCATTTTCAGCTATTTCATCAAAAGTGGCTGCATAGCTATATTTCTCCTTAATAACGCCTGCTTCTAGTTGCCCTTGATTAAACTGCTCATAGCTTTCTACAATAGGGTTTATGTCTTCTTCCAAACGAAGCTTGTTCTGGTTTTTAGCAGATTCATAGCATTGGCTGGCATCTACAAAGAGCACGTCTGTGTTCTCGACTCCGCTCGAACTGACATGCTTGCCTCTATTAAATATCAAGATGGCTGCTGGTATCCCTGTGCCAAAAAACAAGTTAGCAGGCAAGCCAATTACTGCCTCCAGGAGGTTTTCCTCGATCAATTTTTGTCTAATCTTTCCTTCGCTCGCTCCTCTAAACAAGACACCATGAGGAACTACTACACCTACTTTTCCTGTGCCATCATATGTTGTTTCTATCATGTGGGTAATGAATGCCCAATCGCCTTTACTTTTAGGTGGCACACCTCTCCAAAATCGGTTGTATCGATCTGTCTCAGGGTCAAAGCTATCTGCTGCTTTGTCTTCTTCTTTGTCGTCACTCTTTCCCCATTTATCTAGAGAGAATGGAGGATTTCCAACCACTGTGTCGAATTTCATCAGTTCATCACCTTCTTTCAGTTTGGGATTTCTTATGGTATCTCCCCAGCGAATAGTAGCGTTATCGAATCCATGTAAAAACATGTTCATCACCGCCAAAGCCCAAGTACTGCCATTGGCTTCCTGTCCGTAAAGAGAAAAGTTAGGAGACCCTACTTCTTGTCCTGCCTTAATTAGGAGTGAGCCTGAGCCGCAGGTAACATCAGCAATTCGAGAGCTTGGTTTAGATTTAGTTAGTTTGGCCAGTAGGGTAGATACTTCTGCAGGTGTAAAAAATTCTCCCGCTTTTTTGCCAGCATCACTCGCAAAGTTGGCAATTAAGTATTCGTAAGCACCACCGATGATGTCGTTTCCCGCTAAGTGAGATGGTCGTAAATCCAGCTTCTCAGTGTTGAAATCTAGTAGCAGGTTTTTGAGACGCGTGTTTTTATCCTTTGGCTCACCGAGTTTACTGTTGTTAAAGTCGATGTTCTGGAAAATACCAGCTCCGTCTTCGCTGTATAGTTTCTCTCTGTTTGCTTCCTCTAAATCTGTTAAAGCAATATTAATGAGTTCCCCAATGTTAGATTCGTTACGACTGCCGTAAAGGAATCTGAAGTGACTTTGTTCTGGAACCACAAAACGTTCGTGACGCATGGCACGTGAAGCTCGCTCAGCGTCTCCATTATACTTCTCCATGTATGATTCATACTTATCGTCATGTACATCACTTAAATATTTGATAAATAGCATGGTGAGCACATAATCCTTATACACACTCGGGTCTATACTACCTCTAAAAGTGTCGCAGGCTTTCCAGACTGCATTGTTAATATCTTTTTGTGTTATTTTCTTATCCATGGTATTTATGTTAATGCGTTGTATAGTTGTTGTTGATTTAATGCTTGATTGAGAGAGAGAAGTTTCATTCGAATCTGTCTCTCTTTAGATCGTAGATCGTCTATCTTATAAATCAGTTCTTGTCTTTCTTTGCTAGGAATGATGATTTCTAAACCATCAAGTACTTCCTTAGAAATGGAGGCTATTGAAGTTCCTCTCGCAAAGGATTTTACAAATTTCATAGTTGTTGGATGATTTAAATACCAAGTCAGGTATTCTGGAAGAATGTTCTTATCGAAGATTCTAATCACAAAAAAGGAAGTGGAGGCAGCCGCAGACATATCCTTCAAATCGAAACGAGCAGCAAAATTTTTCGAACCCTTGGCAGCAAAGAGTACGTCTCCTTGTTTTAAAATATGTTTTTCTGAGATGCCTACAGAGTTTAGGTCGGGCTCTAGATTTGTTGTGAGCTTGCCACCCTCATCAAAGTATTTCGGTTGCAGATATGCTATATCTCCTTTTGCAACTGGCTTGGCAAAGACTCCAGTTTGGATATTAGCTATATGTTTTAATTCTGTTTTCAATCTAAATACTGTTTATATTTAAGTACGACGAGTACAAATGTAGCATCAATATTTACTAATCCTAGCAAAAAAGTAAAAAATATTTTAAGTAGATCTTCTACAAATTATTTTATGAATTGAGTTTGTTGTGTCAGATTGAATCCAACTTGTTAATATTGAAGCTATTGATCTGGGCTAAAAACAATCATCAAGATATCAGATAACCTCATTTCTTTCCTCCAATATTCCAACTAAACCCTTCCCTCACAATTTCCTGTACAGGGTATATTTTCTAAAAATCCTTTTCCCATCAGGCTAAAATTCCTTTTACTATTTCTCCTTCCACATCTGTGAGTCGGTATCTTCTTCCTAGATGCTTATAGGTAAGTGGCTCGTGATCGATCCCGAATAGGTGAAGTAGGATTGCTTGTAGGTCGTTTACAGATACGGGGTCTTTGACCACATTGTATCCGAAATCATCTGTCTCCCCATAGGTAAAACCAGGCTTTTTTGATAATTGGTTGATTTCCTTTTTCTAAGAACCTAGGTTAAGATATCACTAAATCTTTAACCAAAAAAAATATCCCTCAGATTGCTCTATGGGATATTTTGGTGTTTGAAGTTCTGAATTTTTCAATCTTCAAATCTTTCAATTTTCCAATCAGAATAATGATGAAGGCTGAACGTCGAATGAAGAATGTCTAAGTTTAAGAACTATGCTCTTCAACCCATTTCTTCGCATTCACAAAAGCCTCCATCCATGGCGTAAAGTCATCCTTTCTATCAGCTGGATAATGTGCCCAGTTCCAAGGCTTCAGGCTTCGCTCGATATGTGGCATGATCGCTAAGTGACGACCGTCGGCTGTTGCGATACCTGCCGTAGCATGATCGGAACCGTTTGGATTGCCAGGGTAGGCCTCGTAGCTGTATTTCATCGCGAAGTTATAATCGCTTTCTGCCTGAGGAAGTGAGAACTTACCTTCTCCGTGTGCTACCCATACCCCAAGTCTCTGACCGCTAAGTGATCCTAGCATCACAGATTCGTTTTGTGGGATGGTTACATTCACGAAGGTGGATTCAAACTTATGGGATGCATTATGTAGCATCTTTGGTTTGTCGGCATGATCAGGAGTCACCAAGCCTAGTTCTACCATCAGTTGGCAACCGTTACATACGCCCAAACTCAAGGTGTCAGGTCTTGCGTAGAAGTTGTCCAGCGCTTGCTTAGCCTTAGGATTGTAAAGGAATGCACCTGCCCAGCCTTTGGCCGAACCCAGTACATCGGAGTTGGAGAATCCACCCACGAAGACGATCATCTGCACGTCTTCCAGGTTTTCACGACCTGCAATCAAATCGGTCATGTGAATGTCCTTCACTTCGAATCCTGCCAACCAAAGTGAGTAAGCCATCTCACGATCGCCGTTCACACCTTTTTCACGGATGATCGCTGCTTTAGCTTTTCCTTTAGAAGTTCGGAAAGGATCTAGTCCAGTTGCTGCAAAATCGCCTTTCCAGCCTTCTGCAAACTCAAATGCAAGCGGCTGATTTTTATAATTGTCAAAGCGGTTTTTGGCAAGTTTCTCTCCGCTTTGCTTTCTGTCTAATAAATAAGAAGATCTAAACCATACATCACGAAGCTCTGCAATGTCCAGCGTCAGGTCTTTTCCAGCAAACTCAATGTTGCCAGAATCAGTCACTTTCGCCAGCTCCACATAATCAACGTCAGCTTCAACCAATAAGGCTTCCACCGCATGATTATCTTCCACTTGAATCAGGATACCCGGATTCTCAGCAAATAGTGCTTTAATAGTGTCTGGCTCCTGCAACCGATCCAGTTTCACTTTCAAACCTACATTCTGAACAGGGAAACACATCTCCAATAGGGCTGTTACCAAACCACCGGAAGATATATCATGACCTGCAAGTATCCACGTCTGATCTATCAGATCCTGAACGGCCGTAAATGCCTTCGCAAAATATCTTGGGTTTTTGACGTCTGGAGTTTCTGTTCCGACCTTGTTCAGCGCCTGATAGAAGCTGGAACCTGCCAGTTTGAATTCGTCCTTAGAGAAATCTATGTAGAGAATTCTGCTTCCTTTAATTGGTTTCAGCGCAGTTTTCACTGTTTTCTTGATATCGCTACATTCGCCGACCGTGGAGATAATTACCGTTCCCGGAGAGTACACCGTTTTTCCGTCAGGATACTTCTGAGTCATGGAAAGTGAGTCTTTTCCGGTAGGAATATTCACACCTAAGTCTATGGCAAACTTCGATACTGCTTCAACAGCCCTATAAAGTCTGTCGTTTTCACCTTCATTTTTCGCAGGCCACATCCAGTTGGCAGAAAGGGAAATCCCCTGCAGGCCATCTTGAATCGGTGCAAAAATCAAATTAGTCATCGCCTCTGCAATTGCCAATCTGCTACCAGCCTCAGGGTTTGCTAACGCCGCTACCGGTGCATGACCGATGGAAGTAGCGATGCCTTTATTTCCTGTAAAGTCCAAGGCCATCACCGCCACGTCATTGAGTGGAAGTTGAATTTCTCCCACCGTTTGCTGCGTTGCCACCCGACCAGTTACCGATCTATCCACCTTATTGGTCAACCAGTCTTTGCAGGCCACTGCTTCCAATTGCAACACTTGGTGGATGTACCCTCGGATCAGGTCGGCTTCATACGATGCTTCTTCAAAAGAGGTGTTTGTCGTATTGTCTTCTAAAATAGTTTTAGGCGAAGAACCGAACATATAGCTGAGGTTCCAGTCCACGGGTTTTTCGCCAGTCTTGCTATTTTCAAATTTGAAATGCATATCTCCGGTCGTCTCGCCCACCACGTAGAATGGCGCGCGCTCACGGTCAGAAATCTGATGAAGCGTATCCACGTCCTTTTTGCCAATCACCAAACCCATACGTTCCTGAGATTCGTTTCCTATGATCTCCTTGGCGGAAAGTGTAGGATCACCAACAGGAAGTTGGTCGATATGAATGGTGCCACCGGTATTTTCTACCAACTCAGAAAGGCAGTTGAGGTGTCCACCAGCTCCGTGATCGTGGATGGAAATAATTGGATTATCGTCGCTTTCTGCCATGGCACGAATGACATTGGCCACTCGCTTTTGCATCTCAGGATTGGATCGCTGAATTGCATTTAATTCGATTGAATTCGAGAGTTCACCGGTATTTAAGGAAGACACCGCCGAACCGCCCATTCCGATTCTGTAGTTGTCGCCGCCCATGATCACAATTTGATCACCAGCTTTTGGTTCATCTTTTTTGGTGTATTTGGCATTGGTAAACCCTACGCCTCCAGCCATCATAATCACTTTGTCATAGCCATACTGCTTGCCATCTTCGGCATGCTCAAAAGTCAAGAGAGATCCAGAGATCAGCGGTTGACCAAATTTATTCCCGAAATCAGAAGCTCCGTTGGAAGCTTTGATCAGGATATCCATGGGTGTTTGGTAGAGCCATGGTCGCTCTTGAAGTTTGCTTTCCCAGCTTCTTCCACTTTCTGACCGAGAATATGAAGTCATGTAAACGGCAGTTCCAGCCAAAGGAATAGATGCCGTGCCGCCAGCGAGACGGTCTCTGATTTCTCCACCGGCTCCAGTTGCAGCGCCGTTGAAAGGCTCTACGGTAGTTGGGAAATTATGTGTTTCAGCTTTCAGGGAAATCACCGTTTCGATCTCACGGGTTTCGAAAAAGTCAGCCTGATGAGCTGTTTTTGGAGCGAATTGCTGGACTCTTGGGCCTCCCACAAATGCTACGTTGTCTTTATATGCGGAAGCGATGCGATTAGGATGCGCTTTTGCAGTTTCTTTAATAAGTTGGAAAAGTGTCTGTGGTTTTTCAACTCCGTCGATAATAAAAGTACCGTTGAAGATCTTGTGGCGACAATGCTCTGAGTTGACTTGCGAAAATCCAAATACCTCTGAATCCGTCAATGGACGTTCGAGTTGCTTGGAAACATTATCCAGATAATCTACTTCTTCTTGGCTGAGTGCCAATCCGTTCTCCTTACTATAGGCAGCGATATCTTTCACTTCCACGACAGATTCAGGCTGGAGATGCACCTCAAAAATCTCCTGATCCAATCCCTCATATGCTTTTTGAAGCATCGGATCAATTGTATCTCCTTCATTCAAAGGGAAGAATTCCTCGATACGAATTACATCCGGGACGCCCATGTTGGCGGTGATTTCTACGGCGTTGGTGGACCAGGGCGTAATCATTTCCTTGCGGGGTCCTGAATAGTTTCCTTTAAGAGTGGGGTCGCTAATCGCTGTAGCTCCACCAAAAAGCCAGATGAGCTTTTCTAGGTCTTCTGGTGCGAAGGGTTGTGGAGATTGAACAGCGTAAACGGTTTTTTGAGGGGATTCAAAGAAGAAAATCATGTCCTTTGGCTGGTAAGCTACAAAGGTACGCATTTGAGTAAAGATTGAAAAATTTGAAAATTGAAAGATTAGAAAATTTGATCACCCTCACATCCCTCTTGATGCTTGATTCTCTTTTTCCTTAATTCTAGCGTCTTGATTCGTAATTCTCTTTTATATGATTTTACGGCATCTTGCCAGTAGAAAATTTATAAGACTATAAATTAAAAGAAACAGTTGATTCTGGTTGCCATCTGTCATCAGTCATCCAACCCATTGACCAAAGAGAATACTTTTACTCTCAGAATAGCGTGTATACAGAATCTTCTATTTCTTCTCTTGATAGTTGTTTCTCCCTTCTCTCCTAAAATTGACCCTCAGGAAACTTTGGTTGTGTTGAAAGTTTCTGTAGTTTTGCGCCTGAATTACAGAAAGGGGTAGAAATGAAAAATAGGATTTTGGAAATAGCTGTGGAGCAATTCAGTCGATATGGTATCCGTACGGTGACCATGGAAGATATTGCCCGCTTGGCAGGAATTTCTAAAAAAACGATTTATCAAGAGTTCAAGGATAAAAAAGAGCTGGTTAATGCCTCATTTTCTTCTCTGCTGGAAGCGGATAGAGAGCGCCTTCAAGGAATTCTGGATACCAATGATGGAGTGATTGAGCATTTGGTATTAGCCTCCCAAGTGATTAGAGATCGAATGTCCAATCTAAATCCTATGGCAGTACTTGAAGTGCAAAAGTATTTTCCTGAGACCTGGAAAATATTTGAATGCTATCGGGAAGATGTGATTTTGCCGGACTTAGTCCATGTGCTGGAAAAAGGAAAGCAATTAGGTTATTTCCGACCAGAAATTAATTCAGTATTAATGGCCACAATGCGGGTCTCCCAAATTACGCTAGCGCTAGACCCGGCTAATTCTCCAAAAGAAGGAGTCAGTCTTTTAGAAATGCAGATTTCTGTGATGGATCATTTTCTACATGGAATATTTACAGAGAAAGGTAGAGAGGCCTACCAGAAAATTGATCCTTTTGAAAAAATCCAATCTAATAAGAAATAGTTGCTCTTTCCCCACACGTATAGTTTTGATCCACTTTGAATCCAATGAAGTTTTTATGAAAATTTATTTACTGACAATTCTATTCTTGATGGTAGGTCTTACGGAGACTTCCGCTCAAGGGTCACCTACTCAAGAAGTGTTGCAGCTCAACCTACAAGAAACGATCAGCTACGCATTGGAAAATAATGTGGAAGCAAAGAATGCGAAATTGGAGATCCTGATTTCGCAGACCACCGTCAAGGAGGAGACAGCAGCAGGTTTGCCACAGATCAACGGATCTGCAAATCTAAATTACAATCCAAAAATCCCCGTAATTTTCCTTCCCAACCAACCTCCATTTGGCGATCCAACGAATCCTTCGGATGTGATTCCGGCCAGATTCGGAGTCAGTTACAGCTCCTCAGTGGGAGTTAACCTGAGTCAAATGATTTTTGATGGGTCCTTCTTTGTTGGACTTCGTGCTGCCAAGACCTTTAAGCAGCTCACGCAATTGGACAAGGTAAAAGTAGAAAATGACGTTATCGAAAATGTCAAAAAGGCTTTTTTCGGAGTGTTAGTGAATACCGAGCGAATCAAATTGGCACAATCAAACTTAGTGAGGATTGACTCTCTTTTGAAAGAAACCAAAGCGATGAATGAAGCAGGATTCACTGAGAAAATAGACGTCTCCAGAATCCAGGTTCAGCGCAACAATACTTATTCACAAGTAAGGAGAAGTGAGACTGCCTATGAAATTTCGAAGGAGATTTTGAAAGTTCAGATGGGTCTTCCAATGGGATACGACATTGTCGTCAATGAGACGCTTACGGAACTAAACCCTGAAGATGAACTGATAGCCTTGCAGCAGCAAGAAGGTCTTTCGCGTGTAGAGATGGAGCAACTTAATACCAATATGGAGCTTGTGAAATTGGATCTAAAAAACAATCAAGTTAAATATATGCCTACGTTGGATTTGAATGCTAATTTCCAGAGATCTGGGGCAGGCAACACCCTGAATACCGCCTATAATTCTATCAACTGGTTCAGTTCCTCGCTTATCGGGTTGCAGTTGAATGTTCCGATTTTTGATGGTCTGGAGAAAAGTGCTAAAATTCAGAGAAACAGAATTCAGATCCAGCAGTTAGAGAATCAGCGGATTAACCTAAATCAAAATATAGATCTTCAAATCTTCCAGGCAAAGCAGAACCTTGCCAATGACTTAGAGGTATTGAAAGTCCAGCGACAAAGCAGGGAACTTGCTAAAGAGGTGTATGACATTTCCAAAATCAAATACAACGAAGGTGTTGGCTCCAACCTTGAAGTGGTCGAGGCAGATGCCGCTTTGATTGAGGCGGAAATTAATTATCTCGGAGCACTTTATGACGGTCTTATTTCCAAGGTGGATTTAGAAAAAGCACTGGGAATTCTGAAAGAAAACATCAATGAATAAGTCATATCTATTTTTCCAACAAAGGAAAACAAACCAACTATTTACCTCTTCGATTATGAGATTATATTTTAGCATTTGGACTATTTCTCTGCTGGCCCTGCTGGCAATAGGCTGTGACTCTGGAGGTGGAGATGATGTAGCTTCCAAAAAAGCCAGATTGGAGAAGCTTAAAGCCGAATCAATGGAGACGGCTGGGGAAATTCGCACGCTGGAAGAGGAAATCGGACAAATGGATCCTGAATTTTTCAAACAAAATAAAAAGTCCATTCTTATTACCACCAAACAGGCAGAGAAAAGAGCCTTTGAGCATTTTGTAGAAGTGACTGGTTCAGTGCTTTCGAAGAAAAATGTAAGTATCAGCGCTCAGACCGCAGGAACTGTTCTTGAGGTGCCCGCTATAGAAGGAATGCGCGTTCAGAAAGGTCAGTTGCTAGCCAAAATAGATGCCGAAACAATCCAGTTGAATATCGACGAACTTAAGACTTCTTTGAATCTTTCAACAATTTTGTTTGAAAAGCAATCTAGACTTTGGGATCAAAAGATAGGTACGGAAGTGCAGTTCCTAGAAGCTAAAAACCGCAAGGAATCAGCAGAGAAAAGTTTGGCTTCAGCCAACAGTCAACTGGACAAAGCGTATGTAAAAGCACCTTTCAGCGGAACCATAGAATCGGTAAATATTCGATTGGGAGAGCTGGTGCAACCTGGCACATCTTTGATCCAATTTGTGGGAGACAGTGATTTGTTTATCGAAGCTGACATCTCTGAGAGATATATCGGGGTGATGCAAAAAGGGGATTCAGTTTATGTAAATTTTCCTTCTATTGATCAAGAACTTCATACTAAAGTGTCTTCGGTAGGCGGGATTATCAATGCCAACAACCGGACTTTTAAAGTAGAAGTGTATTTGCCAAACATTAAAGAGGTGAAGCCTAACATGATTGCGGTCTTGGAGATCAAGGATTATGAGACAGAGACAAGCGTGATCGTTCCGAGCTATTTGATCTTGAGCGATAATAAGGGTGACTATATTTTCATAGTCAAAGACGAGATGGCTCAAAAGAAATATGTGACCCGGGGAAAGACCTATGACAACCAGACTGAAATCCTCTCCGGATTGGAAGGAAATGAAGTTTTGGTGGACAAAGGATTTAGAGAAGTGGGAGATAATTTTACCGTGAAAATCAGTACAGAGTAGACCATGACAGAGCAACCTAAAGACACCAATACTAGAGAATTTGGGCTTTCCAGCATGAGTGTCGATAACTCTACATCGGTAGTTATCCTCACGTTGATTATATCAGTGCTAGGCCTTGGAGCCTATCGCACCATGCCCAAAGAAAGTTTTCCCGAAATCGTCATTCCTACCGTATATGTAGGTACGCCATATCCGGGCAATTCGCCGGTTGATATGGAGA
>Ga0307487_1001860_pt1 | contig 14300 bp, 7 predicted proteins | sample CBIW12metaG_FD_203665 | JGI IMG/M metagenome (GOLD analysis project Ga0307487, IMG submission 203665) | Sea-ice brine microbial communities from Beaufort Sea near Barrow, Alaska, United States - CBIW 1.2 | ecosystem: Environmental > Aquatic > Marine > Coastal | place: USA: Alaska | collected... | reverse complement strand
ATCCTTCACTGGCTGGAATGATATCAATTTTCCAAAGGTGCTCTACCACAAATCCAGGTCTGCCCTGCGCTGGATTTCCTCCTTTTACGTAGCCTTCCAAACTCTCTCCTTGCCATAATTCTGGAGCTTTCACACCCGCAAACGCTAGGATCGTAGGAGCTATATCGATATTCAACGCCACATCCTCCACATCTCTATGTTGTGGGTTGCGGGGATCGTAGATGATCATGGGCACTCGAAGTGAATTGTCATACATCAGCCACTTTCCGGCGAGTTGACGCTCACCGTAGAAGTAGCCATTGTCGCCCATGAAAATAATTATCGTGTTGTCTGCAATCCCTTTTTCCTCCAAAAGAGTCCTGATCTTACCAATCTGGATATCCACTTCGGAGATCATACGATAATAGCCCTTCATGCTTTGCTGATAATGTTCCGGTGTGTCATACCTCCAAAACCAACGCGTCCGGCTTTCGCTAGTCTTCACGTACTCTGGCTGAGCGTCAAAATACTTTTTCTGGCCCAGAATAGGTCCGGGAATCTTTACATCCTTATATAAATCATCCACTGCATCCGTCCAGAAAAATTGATCCTTCGCTGGGTCATGCGCATGTGGCGCACTAAAAGCCAGCGATAATAAAAAAGGCTGATCCTCGGGCGCACTTTTAATGAATTCCTGAGCTTGGTAGGCAGTATATTCTGTCAAATGAGTAGAATCTCCATTAATCGTTTTATAGAAATAACCACGTCGGTCTGGATATTTCACATCCCGATCGTAGTCATCAGCCTCGTCGAAAAGCGATTTGAACCCAGGATATTTGATTCCAAACTTTCCGAAAAAGCCAGTGTGGTAACCCGCTTTTTTCATTTGAAGCGGATAGGATTCTGAGGCATAGGACTCATTCAGTGTTTGTCCAAACGTGTATCCATGTGTACGCTCATAAAGCCCTGTGAGAATACTTGCCCGGCTTGCTGCGCAAATTGGTGTAGTGACAAAGGCATTTTTGAAATACACCCCTTGCTCCGCCAACTTGTCTATCTCTGGGGTTTGAATAATATCATTTCCTGCATATCCCAAGGCATCCCAACGCTGATCATCCGTAAGAATAAAGATGATATTAGGCTTCTGCTGCTGACTAAATGCAGTCACGCTGAGTGTTAAAAAAAGGCAAAATAATAGATTTACTAATTTTTGTCTAGTGCTCATATCTTCTAAAATAAACATAAGAAGCATAATAGTCTATCCTGTGCTGTCTTTAAAAAGAAATTTAGACCTAAAAAAAATATTCAGTTTTTACAGCCAGTATTCAATATGTATTCCTCTTGATGGTTCAAATTTAAAAGGGCAATCATCATTAGGCTCTATAATCTATATAACTAAAGTCAAATGGGTTACTGAAAATCTTCGGTCAAAAATATTTATTACATGTTGGTACATTTAATGCCTAAACATTGAACTTTTCAAATCCTGTTATCCTTTTAAAGCATATCTCTGAGAAGCTATTTATAAAGTAAAACATCAATAATTATGCAGGTATTAGAAAATCTGAACTGGCGCTATGCCACTAAATCAATGAATGGTATCGCTGTACCACAAGCTAAAGTCGATTACATTCTTGAAGCAGCAAGGCTTTCTGCTTCCTCATCAGGTTTGCAGCCATATGAAATCCTTGTGATCACTGATCATAAGCTAAAGCAAAAAATCAAACCGATAGCTTGGGGCCAAAGTCAAATCACAGACACTTCTCACCTTTTGATTTTTGCAGCTTGGGATAATTATACTCCGGAGCGAATTAACAATGTGTTCAAGTACAATAATGAAGTCAGAAACTTGCCTGATAGCACCACCGACGAATATCGGAATAAGTTGCTGAGTAGTTATTCCACCAAGACGGCAGAAGAGAATTTCAACCATACCTCAAAGCAAGCGTACATCGCATTGGGCTCAGCGCTTATTGCCGCAGCTGAGCAAAGAGTTGATTCTACTCCTATGGAAGGATTTGATGCCGCGGAATTGGACGAATTGTTGGATCTCAAATCAAAAGGACTTCGAAGCGTAGTAATCTTACCTTTGGGATATAGGAATGAAGAAAAAGACTGGCTGGTGAATATGAAAAAAGTGAGAACACCAAAAGATAAATTCTTGACAGTAATCTAATTAGTTTAAAAAACGATTTCTGAAAGCGGATTGGGTGGTATCTCAAGCCGCTTTTTTTTATAAAAGTCATTCTTAACTGTGCATGGAAAAGCTCAGAAACCAGACTTCCCTTACACAAACTATGTACTATTCTAGACGTCATGATGGCGTAGCGGAAAATGTCGTTCAACGAATTATCAGAAAAAGTAGAGCTCATAGTAGCCAATCTTTCCATACTGAAAACTAGAAAGGCAAAAGCTATTCGTGTCAGTTCGCTATAAGCCATTTGAAAGGCATTGGACTGTCAGCCCGGAAACATATTCGAATTCAGATCAGGAAAGCAATTGGTATCGCTGAAAAAATATTCACCAGAATGAATGTTTTCAATTGACCAGTCTTTATATGCTCAAAATATCAAAGTATCTTGACCTACTCTATTTAAAAAAACCGCGAAATGATCCACAAATGTTTATTATCCACTATCCTTAGCACTTTTCTGTTTTTAGGTAGTTTCTGCTTCATCTTTGGTCAGACTACTGACAAAGGATTTGTCTATGGGGATCTTTTGCCTGATGCGCCCGAGCTGGCAGCTAGAGGAGCCTATCCTGTTGGGGTTAGAACCATGGATTTGATTCATAAAGATCAAATAGATATACTCAATTACACAAAGGGGGAAGATTCTCTTTACAACAGACCATTAAAAATTGAAATCTGGTATCCGGCAGAAATTACTGAAGGATCAACCAATTTGATCTCTTATGATGAAGTAATGGGGCAGAACGGTTCAGCTGAAAGGCCAATAATACCCTTCACTTTTCAGGGAAGAGCAACAAGAAATGCAGAATCAGCTCAAAGTGACACTACTTTTCCGCTCGTAATTGTATCTCACGGATATACCGGATCAAGATACCTGATGACTTACCTGACCGAAAATCTTGCTTCCAAAGGCTATGTCGTGGTCTCAATCGACCATACGGATGCAACATTCAGCGATGCTGGCGGGTTTCAAAGTACCCTTCTAAATCGATCGTTGGATGACCTCTTTGTGCTAAATGAGATTGCAAGACTTAGCCAAGAGAATGATTCTTTTTTAAACGGATTGATAGATACAGACAACACCGCACTTATTGGATATTCCATGGGAGGATATGGCGCAGTCAACGTAGCTGGAGCGGGATATAGTCCTCAGGCATCTCAATTTTTTGGCGCTATGTCGAAAGGAAGCACTGCACTGGCAAAGCGCACCATGGGAAATGCAGAATTTGAAGCATCTATAGATCCTAGAATTAAAGTAATTGTAGCCTTTGCGCCGTGGGGAATGCAACGAGGCGTTTGGAATGCAGAAGGATTAGCTGGCATCAAAATCCCTTCTCTATTTGTAGCTGGAAGTAAGGACGACATCTCTGGATATGAAGATGGCACCAAAGCTATTTATGAAGGTGCGGTAAACTCTGAAAGATACTTGCTCACCTATATTGATGCCAGACATAATACTGCTCCCAACCCTCCTCCAGCAGAAGCACTGGAGCCAGAAAGACCTATCGATGAGTATTTGAGATATGCTGATTCTGTGTGGGACATGCGTAGAATCAACAATATCAACCAACATTTTGTCACTGCATTTCTTGGCTTTTACCTTAAAGACATGCAGGACTACAAAGGGTATTTGGATGTGAATGCCGATGCCGAAAAGAAAGAATGGCCTGGTTTTAAGCCCCGAACAACCGTTGGCTTAGAAATGGATCACAAAACGGCTAATTAATAAAAGGAAGAGCTTGGGCATTCAGATCCGCAGCACGGTCGATAAAATTTGAGTTGCTCGCTGGCCGCCATACGAATGTTAGCATCGGAAGAAATAGGATTGTGAGGCCCCATCACCGTCACTGCCGTCACTTCCAAGCCTATGTCTGTACAGTGCTTGCCCACCAGTCTGAAGGATTTCTCCGGTGACCCTCCAATAAAAAACTTAGCTCCGTCATAGCCTATCTTTTTCAAGCGATCGGTAACAATTCTCCCGAAATCTATGCCGACAAAGCCAGCACATTAAATCCTATTTTGTTCATGAGCAATTCACTCTAATATTTATTTATATCATTCAGAACTTCATTATTCATAATTGGACATTCATCATTCTTACTTAAAAATATCAAAGTCCGAATGATGAATTTTGAATAATGCATTCGTTACCAACTATTTAAAATCACTAACCTTCATTCCCTTGCGAAAGCTGTCAAAGCCAAACATGGTCGGCTCATACTTTCCAACAATAGCCACATCCATATCAGCGGTCACAACAGTTGGCATATCGAGAAGCCAAAAGGAAGCATTGACAATCAAGCGACGCATATCTTCTACTTCAAAGTCAATCGAAGAGCCCAACGTACTTCCCAGAACTTTACCAGTTTTTCCTCCATCCATCGAGTAATCTTTGGTCCAGGCGATGGGCATTATTGACTTATCCCACATCAATGATGCTTCTGGCGTCATACCAGCCGTTGACTGTCCATATATCAACACATTGGCGGTTGCGGGTAGATTTTTTATGGTGTAAACATCTGTCGGCACCCAAATATCATCTACGCCTCTCAAAATCGGATGATCTGCATCCCGATCCACTCCATCAATTAAAGCCCGAGTTCCTTCAGATTTATGCACTCCGTGATGAGCTACCCAGGTTTCACCAACCACCTGCTGCCCAAAACCGCCTTCCCATCCCAACTGAGTGCTATTCCAATTCCATTTGGCATAGGGTGAAGTTTCATCTTTCACCGCAAATGGATGCGTGGAAGTGCGAAGGGCAATAAATGGCTTACCGGATTTGAAATAGTTCTCCAAATGTTTCATCTGATCCAGCGGTAAATCTCTAAAACGAAGAAGCATAATAACCAGATCAGCGTCTTCGAGATGGTCTAATCCCGGGATATTATTCTGATAGCTAGGTACTACGTTCCCTGTTTCTGGCTCAATCGGAAATAGAACAGTGGTATTGAAACCATAATGTTCAGATAGGATTTTAGCCATCATGGGCATAGATTCTTCAGACCTATATTCATCATCACCGGAAATTAGAACGACATTTTTGCCTTTCCCTGGTCCTTCTTTTCCATCAAACTGCAAGAAGTTTTTACCGTTTTGGGCACAGGAAAGAAGTATAGTTGCGGAAAAGAAGCAAAGAAATAAAAATATGAATTTCGAAATCGGAGTATAAATCATAATTAAAAGGGCTATTGTTTGGGGAAAATAATAAAAGTTTTTTAGGTATTCATCCCGTTCATACCATTCAGTTTCGGTATCGATTCCGTGAATTCTTTCACCTTTCAACAAAAATTAAAGAACACAGCCAGTTAAAATCACTAATTTTTCAAATCATTACTTTTGACAAAACCCTCAATATCTATACTATATGAAAAACGATAGAAGAAATTTCCTCAAAACTGGCTCACTTGCAGCTTTAGGATTGTCTGGGATTACAATTATTCCTTCTTCCGTGCTTGGCAAATCAATGGGGCATGTTGCTCCTTCGGACAAAGTAAATCTTGCTTGTTGCGGTATTGGAAACCGTGGAGCTCAGATCATGAACGCCCTCTATGACACTGGGCTATGTAATATAGTAGCACTTTGTGATGTAGATATGGGCGCTCCCCATACCAAAGCAATGATGGAAAAATTTCCCAATGCAAAAAGATTCAAAGATTTTAGAGTCATGTTTGATGACATTGGAAATGGCTTTGAGGCAATCACCGTTGGAACTCCAGATTTCTCGCACTTCCCAATCACTATGTTGGCCATGTCTGAGGGCAAACATGTCTATACTGAGAAGCCAATGGCGAGAACTTTCAATGAGGTCACTCTTATGATGGACTCAGCCAAACGACATAACGTGGTAACCCAAATGGGAAACCAAGGACACTCTGAAGCAAATTACTTTCAATTCAAAGCCTGGAAGGAAGCTGGTATCATCAAAGACGTAACCGCGGTGACCGCCCACATGAATAGCCCGCGCAGATGGCACGATTGGGACGTGAATATGCAGCATTTCCCTGCAGCAGAACCAATTCCTTCCACCTTAGATTGGGATACTTGGCTGATGGCCAGATTTCCACATGACTATAATAAAGATTTTATCAATGGACAATGGAGATGCTGGTACGATTTCGGAATGGGAGCTTTAGGAGACTGGGGTGCGCATACCATGGATACCGTCCACCAATTCCTGGAACTAGGGTTGCCTTACGAAGTAGATCCGGTAATGCTGAAAGGTCACAATCCTTTTTTCTTTCCAATGTCGACGACTCTTGCGTTTAAATTTCCTGAGCGTAATAATATGCCGGCGTTGACCATGACATGGTACGATGGAGTGGATAATGTCCCACCAGTACCTGAAGATTATGGAGTTTCTGAATTGGATCCGAATGTCCCAGCAGCAAGTACTGGAAAAATTCAACCTGCTAAGCTGAACCCTGGAAAAATCATTTATGGCAAAGACTTGACTTTCAAGGGAGGTTCACATGGAAGTACTCTCTCCATTATAGGTGAGGAAAAAGCAAAAGAATGGGCTTCCAAACTCCCCGAGGTGCCAGAAAGTCCTTCCAACCACTTTGCCAACTTCTTAAAAGCCTGTAAAGGGGAAGAAGAAACCCGATCTTCATTTGATATTGCAGGACCTTTGAGTCAGGTATTTTGTTTAGGGGTATTAGCTCAACAGATGAATACTACATTAAAATTTGATCGTGAAACTCAAAGAATCACTAATAATCCACTTGCCAACCAGCTTCTTGGTGGTGAGGTCCCTAGAAGAGGATGGGAAGAGTTTTATACACTTTAATATCATTTAGCTTTTCTGAGTATCCGCAATCATGCCAAGAACCTCAATTCACTTGGTCGAAAGTATGGATGTCCCCTGGTCGGCAGGCGGGAATAAATTGTGACTGAAATAGACTAACTGCTTGATCTAAAGAAAATCTTATACTCTCTTTTCTCTGTTTAGCAAAAAGAAAAAGTAAAGATTAATACCATAAGCTGGGATGAGAGATCGTTCCAGCTTTTTTTCTATGTTCTCGCCGCGATAGGACGAAGGATGCAGCTTTATCTGTACGTATTTATCCAGATCAATTTGTTCGACTTACATTATTTTGATTTTGTATATATCCTCTTTTCTGCCAGTAAAGAGTAAAAAGTGTCAAAAGAATTGGTAAACTAAGCGATTGAGACCATTTCGGTCTTCCATCACTCGTGCTGAGCTTGCCCAAGAATAGGTCTTCCAGCCAGTTAATCAAAGAAATTACTGCTACTGGCGTAATTGCAGATAATACTATTCGATTTTATTAATACTGCCAATAAAATGGCAAGTCACCTGATTTATCTTCCAAAACTATCTGTGTGCAACTTGGTGATTACTCAGTGATGCCATAATATCCAACCAAAAATTAAAATTTGGGACAAGGAAGAATTGTGTCTCTCCTTCTTGGTTCACCTTCATGTTTGTTAGGCAAAGTCCAAGATAAGCTTAATTCGTGTGCTCCACCGGACTGAATGCCCAACTGAGAAACTGTGTAATCAAAGCTATATCCAACATTCAATCCACTAAGCAGATTTACCCCAAACATCATTACGATAGCATCTCTGTTGCTTTGCTTTTCTACTGGCTTGTAGGGCAACCCACGGTACCAAACTCCAAATACAATTGGTTCCACGTAAAAATAAGCACCTACATCTAATTGTTCGAAAGGACCTTGCTTTTTATAATTGACAGTTGGGGTGAAATATCGCTGTCTCCTCATGTGTGTAAAATCCTGACGCATTGACCCTTCCCCCAATGGAATTCTATACCCTGCATGAAAAGAAAGCTTCATAGGCAAAGGACTGTTCCCATCAATAAAAGATTGATTAGGTTGATTGACATGGTGTGCTGAAAAACCTACCCAAAGATTTTCTGTAAAAAATAATCCCCCAAAAGTAAGTGATAGTAGATTTACAGGATTACCTAGGCCATCAAGACCTGTTCCTGGAAGAATTGGCCCAAATGGATCGCTCGGGTTAATTTGATTGGCAAAAATGAGATTTTCATAGAATCCAATTTCTCTCCGAATGTAAGTCGCTTGAAATCCCGGTCTGAAGTAAGCGTTGTCGGAAATTTTCAGTTCGTAAGAATATATTCCCGATATAGAAGTTGAGCGAAGCTTGGCTGCCCCTTCGGTATCTTGAGTCACCAACACACCTATCCCGCTGTTATAGGCATTGAGATAAGTATCATAATAAGCAGAAAAAGTAGTGAACTGAGCGTCAATACTAGGCCATTGATTTCTATAATTGAAACCTACTCTACCAGTTAATTCAGAACCGGCAAAGGCAGGATTTAGGTAAAGAGGTGCAGCGTAATATTGGCTATATTGCGGATCCTGAGCGTGGGCACTGGAACTGATAAAAAGTCCAACCACACTAATAAAAACTACGTAAACCAGAGACCGTAACAAATATTTGTTCGTTTATTTGAATATTCAGTAGGCTTCTACAACGATAACCAACGTATCTAGTTTTAGAAGCAGTTCGAAAATTATGAAAAGCAACCTTAATTCCATAAGCTTACCCTATTTATTTACGCTTTGCCTGCTTTTTACCTTTTGTGTAAATCATTTTTCTGCATACTCCCAAGGTTTTAATGACAACGAATGGATTTTTGGAAGTTGCAGTTCTGGAGAAAGTAGCTACCTCTCTTTTGGGAAAGGCAACTCTGCCAATGTACAAACTTTACCATCAACGGTACTCCTTGGAAAATACAACAGTGCCTTAGCGATAGACCCAATTACGGGACAACCTTTCTTTCAGACTAATGGCGAACTGGTTTATGATTATAGCCAAGCTCCAATCGAAGGATCTGCTCCAGGTTTAAATGGAAATGTAAACGGCATCCAGCAAGTTGCTACTGGATTTCTTGATTATGATCCAAATGGGAAAAAGCTCTTTTACATTTTTTATATTTCCCCCGGGGGACAATTGCAATATTCAGTAGCAGATATGAATGCCCCAGGTCAGGCCGCTGGTAATGAAAGACCATTGGGAGAAATTACAAGCAAAGATCAGGTAATAGGCCCTGCTTCAGGAGCAATTTTAGTTGTAAAAACTTCATCGTCGCCATCCTATCTGATCAGCTTTGATGGGGGCGAGATTCGGTCCCAAAAACTGGGTGACACTGAAGGCGACTTTACGCTTACTGACAATTCTCCAATAGCCTCCACCCCTAAATTTATTGTTTTCGATGAAGACATAAATCAGCTGATAATTGTACCAGAAGATGGAAATGATCCTATTTTAGTAGTAGATTTTGATACGAGTACAGGAAGCTTTGGCACTCCAACTCCTATATCAGATTCTGGAAATGGAGATGAATATGGCGGGGCAGAATTCTCTCCCGATGGATCCTATATTTATTTTTCCCAGGGAAATGAACTGAAAAGAGTACTTGCCAGTGATTTAACCTCCACATCAGAAACTATCCCAACTTTGGGTTCTGGCTCTAGTGGAGTCACTGCGATACACGATATGAAAGTCGGTCCAGACGGAAGCCTTTATTACCTCTACGAAGAGACAACTGGTGGTCCTCAATTTATTGGCCGTATCGCTAATCCGGATGAGGCAGATTTAGGTTTAATTGAGGTTGAGGAAGACCCATTTGCTGGAACAGATTTTTGCGGAACAGTATTCCCAACTTTTGCACCTAATATTGACATAGCGCCAACTGCAGATTTCACTTGGGCACCAGACATGCCCTGCGCTAACAACCCAATTCAACTTACCTCCCAGATTACTCCCGAGAACTATAGACCTGTGAGTTTTAAATGGGAATTTGATCCTCCTTTGACTGATTCATCGGGAAATGCCTTACCTGCCGATTACGCTCAAGAACATTTTTTGATTCCTGCCGATGCAGCTCAGGGAGAAAGTATTACTGTAACTCTTACGGTAGAATATGCAGACGGCACCACAGACACGGAAACGAATACTATTCCATTAACTAAAAATGACCTAGAAGCTAATTTCACTCCTTCTGATACTACACTCTGCGAAACCTGCATTGACCTTGCTCCTTTATTGATGGCTCAAGCAGGTGGAGAAGATAGTGGCGGTGGTGGCGGTCAAGGTGGTGGCGGTTTACCAGGTGGCGGAGGTGGCCTTCCTGGTACTGGCGGTGGCGGTCAAGGAGGTGGTGGAGGAGAAGACAACTACGAATATTTTTGGTCAAATAAAAGAGCGGATGGCTGGGGACCAAAAGGCACAAATCAAGTTTGTAAGCCAGGATTATATTGGGCTTTGGTGCGAGAACCAGGCTCTTCGTGCTACGCGTATGCTGAGATTCGCATAAAAATGTGGGATCTTCCAGACCAGACAAACAACATTTGGTACTTTGGAGATGGCGCTGGGTTAGATTTCAATCCTGATCCCAATGATGAAAATGCACCAACCCCTCGACCAATAGCAAGTCGACATCCTCAAAATATTCCGGCAGGGACTACCACTATTTCAGATCAGGCAGGCCAGGTGCTTTTCTTTACAGACGGATCTTCTGTATGGGACCTGAATGGTAATCTCATGCAAAATGGGGACAATATAGGAGGTGATAATACGAGTAGTCAAGGAGCTTTGGCAGTACCTGTTCCACAGGAAGAAACCTTATTTTATCTGCTTACTACCCAAGCAACTGCCAATGGCGCAAACGAGGTAAAGTTTTCTTTGGTCGATATTAAAGCGGAGAATCAAAATGGAGTCGGAAATGTAGTCACAAAAGACAATTTCCTTTTCAGCCCTTCCACCGAACACACAGCTGCTTTAGACAAAGGCGATACGACTTGGGTAATGTTTCATGAATTGGGAAATAATACATTCAGAGGATATCCTGTGTCTGCTGAAGGCATCGGACCGCCAGTTTTAAGTTCTGTGGGTAGCAATCATGGATTCAACTCTGGAGTGGGTGCGATGAAATTTTCGCCTGACGGAGAAAACGTTGCGATTACCATTTCCGAAGGAGGTTGCAATAAGATGGAGATTTTTGATTTTGATCAGAAAACTGGGGAAATGACCGAGTATGCCCGAGTTGATCTGGGTTGCGATGGTGAAGTATATGGGATGGAATTTTCGGAAGGCAGTGATCGCGTGATAGTTTCTTATCGCAATGGTGGCCCAGGGATAGAAGAATTTCAAATCAAAGCCGTAGATAATGACAATCCCGACGCAGCAGTTTGTCCTACTTGCTTTGCTTCAGCAGCAGATCGAGCTTCAATTGAAGCATGCATCATTTCTACCAAAAACCAACTTAGTGATACCCAAGGCCTTGATCTTGGAGCATTGCAGATCGGCCCAAATGGGCAGATTTATGCAGCAGTAGTTGGTGATACCCGTATCGGTCAGATTAATGTGGGCTCAGGTTGTAATTCGCAGAGTACCTTTACTCAAAATGGAGTAGATGCCATGCCGGGAACTTCCAATTTAGGACTACCATCTTTTGTCCAAAACTCGGGAAGCTCAATCCCAGAACCTAGCCTTTCTGCTCCTGCACGACTATGCCTAGACCCTGAACTTGGAGCCGGCGCATTGCTCGAAGGTGGTGGCGAACCTGACATTGACAGTTATTTCTGGACTATTACTAATAAAGATAATGGAACAGTAATTCTAAATGATGAGGGTGGACCTGGCGAGCAGTATCAAACCTTAGATCAACTCTTTGATACGGAAGGAACTTATAAAGTTGACCTTCGGGTAGATCGATGCGGGGATCCAACTTACGGAGGAATTCTTAGTACCGAGATACTGGTGCAGGCTCCTCCTATCTTGACCTTGGTAGATGACGTCACGCTGTGTGCAAACAGCCCTGTCACATTAACTGCGATAGATGGATATAATGTAGCTGATAGCTTATATAATTTTTCATGGACCAATGCAGCTGGCGTTGTGTTTGGTAATAACAATTCAAACCAAATTAGTGTAGATGAAGAAAGTATCTATACGGTCAGCGTAGGATATAAATTGCCTGCTGGATTATCAGCTGATGAAGCATTATTGTATGAGACTTGTCCGTCTACTAAGGATGTATTTGTAGGTCCTGCCTTTGAGTTTGATCTCACTCAAACTGCCACTGAAGTTTGTTTTGAAGAGACTTCTGTGGTTTTTGCCCCAGACACTCCGGTGTCAGGAGAATGGTTCTATGCTGTTGACGGAGATACTGCGAGAACTTCACTGGGAGAGTTTTTCGAACTAGAGTTATTTATCAATACACTTCCTGGTCCCGGAGATTATGAAATCATCTTTGTAACTCAGGATCCGATTTTAGCAGGTTGTGTGGTTGAAAAGAAGCTGGAACTAAAAGTGAATGAGCTTCCTCTATTAACTGCAGCTCAGACTACTGCTGCAACAAATTGTACCACAGCTGATGGTTCTTTTGAAATCATCATGCAAGCCGATGCACAAACAGTAACTGTCACGGAAACTGGAGACAGCTTTACAAATGTTAGTTCTGGAGACGTAATTCCTTTGGCAGGTTTATTTCCGGGAATTTATTCCATCCAAGCAGAGAATAGCTTCGGATGTACTTTTACCGCAACAGTAGCTGTAGAGAATGCTACTCCTCCAATTGGATTTGATTACACAGTAACTGCAACTGATGAAGTCTGCGACAGTTCTTCTGGAGTTAACGATGGCTTTCTTACTATCACTTTTACCTCAGGCGCTCAGTCGGGAACTTACATAGCTACTCGCCAAGGTGATGGATTAGAGATTACAGATACATTTAACAATGTATCGACATTTGATATTACAGTCCCTCACGGAGAATACTCAGTAGAGATTCAGGATCCAACCAATTGCGCGATTCCAGATCCTGCTTTATATACCATAGCGCAAAAATTTGAGGTGGTGTTTTCAGTTCCTACAGATTTCACAGCTTGTGGCAGCTATAGCTTTACCCCTACCTCACCTGATATTCTAACTTATACCTTAACCAGTTCTTCTGGATCGACGATTATTGCCGATTCAAATGATGCGTTTACCATTTCTCAAAAAGGCATCTATACCATGATTGGTGAAGATCCTACTGGGTTGAAATGTCCCAAGTCGATCACAATAAATGCCGAGATCACTACTCCAATTGATTTCGCAATTTCCCCTCCTATCATAGATTGCCAAGTAGGAGTTCGTTATGAGGCTGTTTTAAATAATGCTTTACCTGAGGATGTGCTTTTCCTTTGGAAAGATGAACTGGGAGTAATCGTGGGTAGAAGACAAACTTTTGTGCCTAGTAAGTCAGGTGATTATACATTGGAAGTACAACCAATAGCGGGGGGATTATGTCCACTGGACAAAAAGCCGTTTACTGCCGAAGTTATTTCCCAGAAGATAGAGGTTAAGTTAGACGTAGTTCCTTTCTGTGTAGGCCAGACTAAGACCACTATTACCATAGATGCTGACATGACAAATGTCCGAGATATTCAATGGTTCTTAGTTGTTGGAGGTACAGCAACCAGAATTCCTGCGTTTGATAATTTACCAATCATCGAAGTGACACAAGAAGGAACCTATGAAGTCATACTTAATAGCAGTGCAGGTTGTCCTATCGGTCGGGCAAATGGAGTAGTGATCAAATCTATTATTATCCCTCCGGTAGTTCCGACAGGCTTTACAATCTGCGATATCGAAGGTGTGTCACAGACAATTGATCCTGGAATATATGACAATTACTCCTGGAAGCTGGATGGATTGGAAGTGTCCACTGCCTCTACTTTTACGCCAACTACTGGAGGCCTTTATGAATTAACAGTCTCTGATAATATTGGCTGTGAATACATTTCTACCATAGACGTGGTCGAAGATTGCTCTCTGAAAATAATCTTCCCCAGCGGAGTAGTTCTGAATGACCCCAACAGGAATTTTATTCTATTTGCCAATGAATATATTGACGATGTGGAAGTATTTATTTTCAATCGTTGGGGAGAACTGATTTTCTATTGTGAACATGAAAACCTGAAACCTTCACAATCATTCTGTCCTTGGGATGGTCAAGTGAATGGAGAATTTGTTCCAAACGGAACATATGCTGTGGTAGTCAAGTTTACCAGTAGACAACAGAATAAAACAGAAAAATTAACCAAATCGATTACTGTCATTCAATAGTATGCTTATT
>Ga0307487_1001859_pt1 | contig 14310 bp, 12 predicted proteins | sample CBIW12metaG_FD_203665 | JGI IMG/M metagenome (GOLD analysis project Ga0307487, IMG submission 203665) | Sea-ice brine microbial communities from Beaufort Sea near Barrow, Alaska, United States - CBIW 1.2 | ecosystem: Environmental > Aquatic > Marine > Coastal | place: USA: Alaska | collected... | reverse complement strand
GTGGCCTTTATCCTGAGACTACCAATGGCGGAACTGAAGTGCTTTGGGATGGAAACTTGGTTTCTACCCGCGTTAATAATTTTGACCTAAGATGGGAAGCATTTCAAGACCGAGGCCAAATGCTCTCAGTGAGTGCCTTCTACAAAACGTTTAATAAGCCAATTGAGATGGTTCAATTTCTTGCTGACCCAGGTACCTTTCAACCAAGAAACGTCGGCGATGGAACGGTGGCAGGATTAGAATTTGAATTTAGAAAATCGCTAAAATTCATTGCTCCAGCCCTTGAGCATTTCAACTGGAATACCAATGTTACCATCACACGCTCCCAAATCAAAATGTCAGAGTCTGAATTTATATCCAGAAAACTGACGGCAAGAGAAGGTCAAGGAATCAAAACGACCCGGGATATGGCTGGGCAAGCTCCTTATTTGGTCAATACTGGACTGAGTTATAGCAATTATACCTCAGGCTGGGAAGCGGGAGTGTTCTACAATGTTCAGGGAGCTTCGTTGAACTATGTGGGTTTTGGAAATAGAACGGATACCTATTCGGTGCCATTTAATAGCTTGAATCTAAATGTCAATAAGACTTTTGGTGCAGATGAGAGACTTCAGTTAGGATTTGGAATTGACAATTTGCTGAATTCTAAGAAGGAATTTATCTATAAATCATACCAGGCAAGCGATCAATTATTTAGCAGCTTATCTCCAGGCACTAAAATCAATTTAAGATTGGCACTTTCTTTTTAGTGAAAACTATGAAATAGACTAGATCAATTTTTTGAAGTATTCCATATTAACAAAGGCTAGTCAATTCAATGACTAGCCTTTTTCAAGAAATACATACTCTGGATATCGAACTCTTTTACCACCTTTATTATACGGATCACAACTCCACTGGAACTGAACCCTCTGCCAACCTGGTGAGGTCAGCAATGGTGAAATGCTTGCCATTTCTATACCCTTCCCAACAAGGTAATTGAGGTTTCCAGAAAGGGTTTTGTGTCAAGAAAGAAGAGTTATCTCCTTCCATCAAACCGATCATTACCTCTGGGACAATTCTAGCTCCTACCTCTCCAAGACAAATTCCCATTTGCTGTACTTCTGCCTCCTTGAGAATATAATACCATAAAGGAGTACTGTTTTCAAAATTCACCTTGTAATGCTTCAATTCTTCAAAATGCTCACTACCCATAGGTGTAAGCCGCATCGCATGAGCTACTCTTTGCCCGGAAGGAAGGCTGAATGTAAGCCCTCTCAATAAGTTCCTGGAGGCGAGAGAATCAATATCTGCAAAACCGGGAAGATTGAACAATGGAGTGGAAATCTTGGTATCTATTAATTTATTTGGGCGCATATTTCCATCTGCATAATCCCAGAACGTGTGCCAGTCTATAAATCTCCGCTGGGAGCGCTTTCCGCCACGAAGATCTTCTGGATCGTCCTCCGAATTGGGGATGTTAAAATCAAAGATATTGGCAATGAAAGGCGTCGGAGCAGGCTGATCTGTCACTCCGAAATTGGCTCTGTAGGAAGGCCTTACCTGGCTGTGTCCATATCTGTAAGCTGCCACGGAAAATTCCACGGGAATATAGGGCTGGTTGTGCCATCCATAGAATTTCCTGCCATTGGTGAGAATATCATCCACTACTTCTGCGGTGCAAAGTAATTTGAGGAATTCATGTAAAACTATCCATTGATAGTGCCAACGCACCATTTCCTGCGCCTCGGTAAATACTAGATTTTGCGATTTGCCGGGATGCTTTTGCCGAATAGCATCTACCATTACGTTGTGAAATCGGAGAAATAACACCTGAAGCTGAGAGATAATCAGATTTTCGTCATTTCGGGGATCTCCTATCAAAGCGGTGTTCTGTGAGTTTCTTGACAAATCAAATTTGCTCACCTCATCCTTTCCTTTACAATTGAGTGGCTCTAGTAGCATCTTAATGCCCTTCCCGTCTGCTGATTGATCGTAAAGATGGGGTGAAGCTCCGGGACCACTGCCGTACACATTATCCAGCGCAAGACTAGGCGTGCGAAAATTCTCTATAAACTCTGGATCTACCTGTCTTTCCAAACTAGAGGTAGGATCAAAGGTGATGTCATGATCAATAAACTGCCCTAAAAAAGTCATTCCAGCGGTCATAACTGGGGAATTTGGATTTTTGAGTTGCAGTTTCGCATCTAAAATCAACTCTATCGGACCTTTGCTTAAATCATCTTTGGCATCCATGATACCATTTTTCTTGCCCATGTCCTGAAGGGCTTTTCTTACTTTCTCACTGTCCACTGCAAAAGGGGGAAGTGAGGGAAAAATTCGGCCAAATTTGCCTTTGTCGTAATACCTTGATGTGAATGGAACCACATCTTGGTATAATGCTCCATGTCTGCTCATAATTGAAGGATTTAGGTAAAATTAAAAATGAATTATTTCACCCAAATTTAATTGATACGCAGACCAGATATTTTACTTAACTATCTAATATATAAGCTGTTTATGCTTTTATTAGAAGGAAAAATTAGTAAAAAATAATTTCCATATATAAGATTTTTAAGTTTTAAATAGCAATCAAAAATACCCTAAAAGTTCATGAGAACCCTCAAGTATTTTTTTTGATACTTGAGGTTCTCCAAAGCTATTTGATTTATTACGTGTTGGGATAGGTTGCTATTAATATGTCTACAATACGTTCGGCAGTTTTACCATCCCATAGCGGAATACCCTGATACTTCTTCCATTCACCAGTCATAATTTTTTTGAGATAAGGCTTCAATTTTGCCGGGTCAGTTCCCACGAGTTCATTGGTGCCAAGATGTATCGTTTCTGCTCGCTCGGTATTGTCCCGCAAGGTTATGCAAGGCACATTCATGACAGATGCTTCTTCTGTAATTCCTCCAGAATCTGTGATTACACCTTTGGCATTCTGTACGAGATAGTTGAATTCCAAATATCCAAGTGGATCAGACATTCTGAGATTTGGAGCAGTGATGCCTAAGGATTGGAGATTTTTGGCAGTTCGCGGATGAACTGGAAAAATAATCGGAAGCCCCTCAGTTCCTTCAAGAATTGCCTCAATCATTGCTTTAAGTTTATGTTCTTGATCTACATTGGCAGGTCTATGCATCGTCATGACGAAATATTGACCGTTCTGTAGATCTTCAAAAATTTCTCCCTCTGGCTTTTGAAATCTTTGCATCTGCGCCATAAGCGTATCGATCATCGTATTGCCGACGTAATGGATTTTCTCTTCCGAGAAACCGCTTTTTCGGAGGTTGTCGTTGGCTATTTCTGAGGTAGTGAAAAAATGATCTGTAATACTATCTGTCACCATTCTATTGATTTCCTCAGGCATACTTAGGTCACCGGAGCGAATTCCACCTTCCACATGCGCAACATCAATTTGAAGTTTTTTGGCAGCAATAGAGCAGGCCAGTGTACTGGTCACATCACCCACCACGAGTACTAAATCTGGGCGATGATCTAAGAGTTCTTTTTCAAATGCAATCATAATCGAAGCAGTCTGCTCAGCCTGCGTACCACCACCGCCACCAAGATTTGCGTCAGGCTCAGGGATACTAAGTTGTTCAAAAAAATCTCCTGACATTTTCTTGTCGTAATGCTGTCCGGTGTGCACCAGTCTGAATTTTAAATGGATTCCTTCCCCTTGTTTTTTTATAAACTGATGAATAATGGGTGCAATTTTCATGAAATTAGGTCGTGCACCTGCGACAATAGTAAAAGTTGCCATTATATGAGAGAGTTTATTTTGGTCAAAAATAATGAATCCTTTGGGTAGGGATAGGTTAAATAAGAATTCTTTTGGTACATCTCATTTGGCTACTTTTTTGTTTCTTTGCAGTTCTTCTTTTCTCGATTAATTGACTTAGATGGGTATTATTTATTGGCTTAGAGATAGAGCTCATTTGCTTTTTCTGTTAGTCTTGGTTTCATTTTCAGCATGTACAGACACTTTAGAATCAGAGCAGGTAGTCTATGACAATGATTTTTCTAACCTTGATTTGGCAGGATTTTACAATGCCAGATTACAAATCTTTCAGAATGATACCGTAGTGGGTTATTATCACAATGAGGAAGTCGGCCTCACGGTGAGTAATCTTCCTGCACATGAGCTCCTCAAAATCACTCTGGATATACTGATTCATGATAGCTGGGATGGAAATTCAGACGATGGAGTTGGTGGACCTGACTTCTGGTTTTTTGGAGTGGACAATGAGGAGGTCTTTAGGACGACTTTCTCTAATTCTCCCTGCGAGACTACCTACTGCCTTTTTCAATCTTATCCAGATGCCTACTTTCGGCAAAATCTTCCCAAGTCCGGATCGGTAGACACCAAGATCCCTGGACTTTGTCTTTTCGGAGCATCCGATAATTATACCACCCGGTATAGCATCACGAAAATCATCGATCACAAAAATTTTGAAGCCAAGATCTATATGAATTCAGAGCTCGTCTCGACAAACAGCCAGGACCCTTTCTGTGATGAATCTTGGTCCTTGGCTAATGTAAAAGTTGAAGCCTTAACTTTGAAATGATGCGTATAAGTACAAAGAAGTTTTCTGCTACTGTTTTTGGAATATACCTGATTTCACTGTTGGGCCTTAAAGTGGCTGTCGCACAGACGGTACCGGTAGGGACTCCGGTTTTGGATGACTACCTGAGGAGAGCTCAATTGATAGGCGATATAGATTCATCTTCTTCCTTTATGATCCGGCCGCTCTATCCAGTGCAGGCATTTGGGATCAAATATGGTTTTGACTTGGACAGCTCGGTGGTAGATTTAGATATTTCCACCGTGAATACCAGATTTGGAAAAAATAGCAAAGGGAAATTCCTGATGATGCCGGCTATTGCTAAATTTCAATATAATTCTAAGTATGCTTTCGGCGTAAATGATGGTGTCTTTATCCCTAATAGAGGCCTTCAAACTATTCTGAGTCCAGGAGCATACCTTGAATATGGCCCTTTGAGTGTGCAGTTTCAGCCCGAACTCCTCATGGCTCAAAATAAGGATTATTTAGGTTTTCCAATAGAGCATCAATCGACTATACTCTACTATTATGAGTATATGAATAGAATAGATATGCCAGAGAGATTTGGCGATAAGGAGTACAACCAAGGCTACTTAGGTCAGTCAAGCATACGTTTTAATTTTGAATCATATTCAGTGGGGGTTTCTTCTGAAAGTCTATGGTGGGGTCCCGGCAGAAGAAATTCATTGCTTTTGGGAAATAATGCTCCGGGATTTGTTCACTTTACAGCCAATACACGCAAGCCGGTTCAGACTAAAATAGGAACTTTTGAAGGCCAGTTTATTGCAGGATTTTTAAGATCCTCGGACTTTGCACCTCCTCTTTCTAATTACATTTTTGTACAAAACTTTGTTTATATTCCAAAGCCTACAGACAGCAAACGTTATCTATCGGGTTTAATACTTACGTATCAGCCTAAATGGGTGCCGGGATTGTTTTTGGGTTACGGATCGGTCAGTCAGATGTATCGCAAAGACCTCAGTGCTTTGGGAGACTTGCTCCCAATATTTAATGGACGCAAGGGGCCAAAAAGTGTATATGATCCTATTCAGGAAAAAAGGCAGCAGTTCAGCTCAGGATTTTTCAGATGGATGAGTGCTGAAGGTCATTTTGAATTTTATGGTGAATACGGCACGAGAGATAACGACAGGAGATTGAGTGATTTTATGATTACACCTGAATCCGGGCGAGCATTCACTTTTGGATTCTCACACTTGATCGATTTGAAGAATCCTGGGCATTATTTCCAGATCAGTTCTGAGATGACCCAAACTGGTCAAACTATACGAGAAGATATTCGCGATTTGAAGACTTGGTATATTCACGATTATATAGTCGATGGCTACACTCAAAATGGGCAGCCCCTTGGTGTAGGAAATGGTCCGGGAAGCAATGTGATTTTTGTGGAATTGGCTTGGGTAAATAAAATGAATCGAATCGGATTCCAGATGGAGCGGATAGTGTACAATAATGATTTCTATTATTACCGATTTGAACAGTCTAAAGACTTTCGAAACAAATATGTAGATCTGGTGCCGTCACTAATAGGAGACTGGAAAATTGGAAACTTGCTATTGAATGCCCGCGTGCAATACGTGAAGACATTGAACTATAAGTGGTATTTGGAAAACAGCCCCGATGAATATTTTATACCAGGATATGACCGCAAAAACTTCGTAATGCAGGTAGGCTTGAGTTACATTTTTAAATAAAATTTAAACCTATGAAAGTAGATAAAAACACCGTTGTAGCTGTCGCATATTCCCTTAAAGTGGACGATGGAGAGTCTGGGTCAACACCACATGAAGTCGTTCCCGTAGACAAACCATTTTATTTTCTTTACAATGCAGGAGAGGTATTTCCAAAGTTTGAAGAGGCACTATTGGGAAAGGAGGCTGGAGATGAATTTTCAGTCGATATAGATTTTGAAAATGCGTATGGAGATTACGATGAAAACAGGAGAGCCGTCATTCCGAAGGCTAATTTCAAAGAAGACGGGAAGAAGAATAAGGAGTTGCTGAAAGTTGGAAGAGTGATCCCTATGCAGGACGACAAAGGAAATCAAATGAGAGGTGAAATTGTAAAGGTTGACTTTCGAGGCGTACACATGGACTTTAATCCTCCTTTGGCAGGATACGATTTATTCTTTGAGGGTAAAATTATTGAAGTTCGAGAAGCGTCAGCTGAAGAACTTGAGCATGGTCACGCACATGGTCCAGATGGACATCATCATCACTAATACTATTTCTGTATCTAGTTAATACTACCCTATTCCCGCCAATAGGGCAATTATCGTGATTGTTCTTGTTGGTGATTTTCATAGGTTTACTCCAGCAAACTATTTGAATTAGCAGTGAAGAAATGGGGAGAAAATTTATTTTGGATACTTGCCTTGTTGGGCTTCGCACTGGCTTTTTTGGTCTGACAAAAAAATTCATTCAAGGGATGATCGCTTGATTTTTTTTCAACTGCTGAGATGGGGTGATTTCTCGTAGGATGATGACACGCTTAAAAATGGTTCTTTTTTATTTTTCAAGGAAAAAATGGAGGTCAAAAGTCCTTTCTTCGCTAGGCTAATCCAACTTTTGTAGGCAGGTTCCTCCCACCTATTAACCGCTTATTTCTATGTGTGGGATAGTTTGAAAAAGAGCGCTGTACTTCGATTTCATGCCGTCACGTTCTTATTTTCTAACACGTTACTCGTGATGATAAGGCTCATTTCGAAGGATTGTAAATCCCCGATAAAGCTGCTCTATGAAGAAAGGACGGATCATCTGATGGGAAAAGGTCATTTTCGAAATAGACAACTTTCCAGTTGCCCGTGCATAGATTTCTTCAGAAAATCCATATGGTCCGCCGATTACGAAAATCAACTGTTTCAAACCTGAATTCATTTTCTTTTGAAGAAATCCCGAAAAATCTACAGAGCTATAGCTTTTGCCCCGCTCATCGAGTATAATCAATTCATCGGCTGAGACCAGTTTCTTCAAAATCAATTCACCTTCTTTCTCCTTCTGCAGTGTTTCGGAAAGCGACTTTGAGTTTTTGAGGTCAGGAATTACCTCTATTTCAAACTTAATATAAAAATTAAGGCGTTTATTATATTCCTCCATCAAAGAAATGATCGCACAATTATCCGTTTTGCCAATAGCGATGAGTTTGATTTGCATGAGCAAATATCTAAAATTTCGATGAAACCTTAGTTGGATCGATTAAATGTCAGTAACTCGGTTTTAAAGATTTGTGATTTTAAACTTTATTAGTGGTCTTATTAATGTGAAAAACAATATGATAGAAAATGTGTTAAGAGGGAATAAAACCAATAACTAACACTAACTAAAAAAATCATGAAAAAATTAAGCACAGTATTAATGCTGACGGCGATGATCATCGCATCCTCATTTACTATTAAGACAAACCCTGTTCACGAGACAAAAATTGATGCTGACATAGTGGAGCTTGCTGCTTCCCAAGATATGCTAAGCACTTTGGTTGCTGCAGTGAAGGCGGCCGGATTGGTGGCGACTTTAAAAGGAGATGGTCCATTTACAGTTTTTGCTCCAACTAATGAAGCATTTGCGAAGCTTCCAAAAGGAACAGTAGAAGATTTATTAAAACCAGAGAACAAAGCTAAATTAGCTAAAATTCTTTCTTACCATGTAGTTTCTGGAAAAGTAATGTCTAAAGATTTGAAAAATGGTCAGATGGCCAAAACTGTCGAAGGAAGTGAAGTGAAAGTTACTTTGATGAATGGAAAAGTAATGATTAACAATGCCAATGTAATTAAAGCTGATGTAATGGCTGACAATGGTGTGGTGCATATCATCGATACAGTGATCATGCCTCCTATGTAAGCTTTTATAAAGCAAAGGAGTAAGAGCTCGTCTTGTTAGACGAGCTTTTTTATTTTAGAGGGTTCCGTATCTTAGTTGGATCAACTTCTAAAATTTCCTCCCATGAGAAAACTTTACTTAGCATTCGTTTTAATTTTTAGCTTTTCCCAAGGTTTCGCCCAAAATGGTACTTTTCCGTATTTTGTCTTAGATCCCACGCTCACTCCAGATGCATCTGATATTGTTTTTAGTCATGAAGGAGATCTTTGGAAAGTAGCCGCGGCTGGTGGGCAAGCCCTTAGGTTGACGGCAATGGAAGGACTAGAAAGCCGTCCCTCGGTTTCTCCTGATGGGAAATGGATCTCCTTCACCGCAGAGCAATACGGCAACAAAGACATTTTTATTATGCCCATGGGTGGTGGGGAAATCCGACAACTGACGTTCCATGATGCAGAAGATGAGATAGAATCCTGGTCCTGGGATAGCAGTAAAATATATTTCACCTCAGATCGATACAACAGATATACGACCTATGAAGTAGATCTAAAAGGTGGCACACCCACGCGACTTTTTCCAAATTACTTCAATACGATTCATAATGCGGTGGCGCATCCCAAGACAGGAGAGATCTATTTCAATGAGTCTTGGGAAAGCAAAAACTTTGCAAATAGAAAACGCTATAAAGGCGAGTATAATCCAGACATCAAATCTTATAATCCTGCTACCAAAAAATTTACCCAATACACCGATTATGAGGGAAAGGACTTTGCTGCAACTATTGATCAAGCTGGAACTGTATATTTCCAATCTGACGAAGCCAATGGAGAATACAACCTATACACCTTCAAAAATGGCACTAAGACACAGTTGACAGATTTTCCTTCTTCTATCATGTGGCCAAAAGTAAGTGCCGATGGAATGAAGATTGTTTTCCGGAAAGATTATCAGGTGTTTGTCTATGATGTGGCTACTGGGGAAACCACCCAGCCGAGCATTTCTATCTATCAAAATCAAACCTTAGAAAAGGAAATTAACAGAAATGTAGCAGGAAATATTTCGCATTTTGATGTTTCTCCCGATGGAAAAAAGATGGCATTTACCTCTCGTGGAGTACTTTTTATCTCTGATGTAAAAGGAAAATTCTCACAGCGAATTCCGACTGATCCCAAAGAAGCGATAGATGAAGTGAAGTGGCTTGCGGATAATAAAACCCTGATTTATACGCGTACAGTAAAGGGCTATCATAACTTATTTACCATATCTGCAGAAAATCCTGTCGAAGAAAAGCAGCTCACTGACGAGCAATTCAAAATTCGTAATCTGAGCCTTAATTCAGCGCGTACGCTTGGCGTTTACATCGGCGGAAGAAATGAAGTTCGTGAGATTGATTTGAAGACTTTGCAAAGCAAAACTTTGGTGGAGGATGAGCTTTGGGGATTCTATACACCGACTGCTTATTTTTCTCCCGACAATGAATACGTGGTTTACAGCCCGATTCGGAACTTTGAGCGGGAAGTAATGGTCTATCACAGAGCGACTAAGAAGACTCTTAATCTCACCGAAACTTTGGTGACAGAAACAAGTCCTTTCTGGTCTCCTGATGGCAAATACATCTATTTTTCCTCCGATCGTACTCATGTAAGTTTTCCATATGGAACTATCGAATCGCACATCTACCGCATGAAATTGGACAAGTTTGCGGAACTATTTGAGTCGGACAAGCTTGCGGAGTTATTCACAGAAGAGAAGAAAGAGGATAAGGATAAGGACAAAAAGGAGGATAAGATCAAAAAAGCGGAACCTAAAGTGACGATTACCTCTGCGAATTTGATGGAGCGCCTGGAGTTGATTGGGCCATCTTTTGGTCAGCAAGGAGATCCTACTGTGCTTCAGAAAGATGGGAAAACCTGGATTTTCTACACCTCAGATCACGATCAAGGCAACTCTAACCTGTGGAAAACTACACTGGAGGATTTCGAAAAACCCAAAACTGAGAAAGTCACGGACCAAGTAATTGGAAGCTACGAACTTGTTCAGTCTAAGGACAAGGTTTATCTATTGGCGGGTGGCAAAGTGCACTCGCTAAATCCAACAACTAACAAAACAGAGGAAATTAAGATCAATCAGCCATTTGCCAAGAATCTTCGGGATGAGTTTGAACAAATGTATTACGAGGCATGGGCAGGTATGGAACAGAATTATTACGATGGCGATTTTCATGGAGAAAACTGGCAGGAACTTCGGGATCGCTATGCTAAATTTTTGCCTTATGTGGGTAGTCGTGAGAATCTTCGGACGATTTTCAACGATATGTTGGGAGAACTGAATACTTCCCATTTTGGATTTTCATCTAATGGCGAAGAGGAAGAAGGATATTTCGGAACTCGATCAATGAATGCAGGGATAGTTTTTGATGAGCAAAATCCATTTACAGTAGATCGAATTTTGAAGCATAGTCCTGCAGACCAAGAGCCAAGCACGGTGAATCAAGGAGATCGACTCGTGGAAGTAAACGGAGTGAAAATCGACCCAACTCAAAATCGCGAAAAATACTTCACTGGTCCAGCGATGGCTGAGGAAATGAGTTTGACATTCGATAGAAATGGGGAGATAAAGACATTGAAAGTTCATCCGTCTTCCACTGGCCAGATGAGAACCTGGCTTTATGATGAGTGGATGGATGGAAATGAAGCGTATGTGGATCAGCAATCCGGTGATAAAATTTCCTACGTCCACATGAAAAATATGAGTGGAGACGAGTTGCAGCACTTCTTGGAAAAGATGGTGTCAGTAAAGGGAAACCGGGAGGGATTAATTCTCGACTTGCGATATAACACAGGGGGAAATGTACACGATCAAGTTTTGCAGTTTCTCAGTCAAAAGAGCTATTTGCAATGGAAATATAGAGATGGGAAGTTGAGCAATCAGCCGAATTTCGCTCCAGCCGACAAGCCTATCGTACTTTTGATCAATGAGCAATCCCTTTCTGATGCAGAGATGACCGCGGCAGGTTTCAAGGAATTGGGTTTAGGTACCATAATCGGTACGGAGACTTATAGATGGATTATATTCACTTCGGGACAGGGATTGGCAGACGGCTCTTTTTATCGACTTCCCGCTTGGGGCTGCTACACTCTGGATGGGAAAGACCTGGAGAAGTCAGGTGTATCACCAGACATCCGAGTGGAAGAGGGTTTTGTGGACAGACTAGAGGGCAACCAAAAACAACTGGACAAAGCGATAGAGGTGATACTTGGAAAGTTGAAGTAAGTTGAATGTCGGGAGGAGTAAGATTGTTTCAACTATTAACTCATCAGTTGAGGTAGATCATAAATAGATAAATGGTCAATTAACCATTTTCCTTAAACCAAAAAAGCCTCCCCAGATCGGGAGGCTTTTGCAATGCGTTGGGGGTATCAATTATTTTATCAATTCTTTACGCTTCAATATTGTCTCTGTGAACCTGCGCTCATTGTCTGAGTTAAATATCCGGAAGGGAAGATGGATAAATTGCGCTTTAGACATATAAAGCACATAAGCATCTTTTCTGATTTCAGCACTTTTGATCATGTCCCACTGAATAGGCATTCCTTGCTTGGTGTTGATTTTCATTAAGATCTGACGACTGTCAATCTCATAAGCCATTTTATCAAAAATGACTTTATTTTGCTCCATCTGAGTGACTCCAGTAAATTGAATCGCCCAAAACAACACATACAGTCCGTAAGCTATCAATCCACCTATAATCCACCAGATCGATGCAATCCAAAAGTAACCGCACATAATGGCCAAAGCGATAGGAATTACCCACCACTGCTCTTTCAACACGTTGACTAGAGCCATTTTAATATAGGTGCCGGTTGGTAATTGATATTTTTTTGTTTTTACGATCATCACTTATCTTTTTCAGTGTGCAAATATCCACCTATCCTCGGGAATTAGCAAGTCTGGATAAATCATAAAATATTCTTTCTATTCAAACAATTCGGCATTACCATTGATTTTAATATTCTATCTAATTATCTTTTATAAAACTTTTGGCAATGAGTAGTATAATAATCGATTTAATCCTCTGTGGTCTGGCCTACGTAGTTCTGATTTATTTCATGGCTACCATGACTAATAACGCAATGAAAAGAAAAGGTAATAATGATGATGAAGGTGATGGTGGTATTGATGACTATACGCCTCCTACCATTGATCTTCCTCCGGGGATAATCTGGCCTTCGGATTCTCCTAAGGCTCCCAAAATTCCCGAAACCTTAGAATTTTAATGGCATTTTTCGCAGATTCCCTGTACCAATAAATTCATTTCTTTTTTCTCAAACCCTTTTGGGAGCTTTATTGCAGGCAAAGTAATCGCCTCTAAACATGTTGTCTCACCACAGGTTTCGCATTTGAAATGCACGTGCTCGTGGTTGTGGCTCTTTTCTTCGTGTGTACAAAGAGCGTACTTCGTCGCTCCACTGTCGTCCAATACCTTGTGCACCACATCCTTTTCCAAAAATGTTTTTAAGGTTCTATAGATCGTAACTCGATCAAACTGAGTATCCAAAGTTTCTTCCAAGTCAGAATGTGCCAGTGCAACTTGTTTGTCAAGAAACTGTCGAATGATCTCCAAACGACATTCTGTCACTCTGAGGTGATGATCTTGAAGGATAGATAGAGGAGTTGGCATGTTCATGAATTTGAAACAAAACTAATCAATAATTGATTTGTTTCTGTCCCTACGACTCGGCGCGACATTCTGGAGCCGAATTATATTTTTTATTAGTTGCTCGCCAGTTTAAGATATATACTTTGTTGTTCTTCTTCCAAAATCATTAGACGATTTCCATAGTGTGATTCTAACATTGATGAGCCATTCAAACTCTTTACCGTCGAGAGTGATATTAGAAATATGATTATCCTCAATGATGCCAGTAGCCATGTTTTCTTTGATTTGGCAGATGAAACACCGATTCTTCGCCACGCTTAGCACATACGATGAATGCCTAGGTTGTCTCAGCACGTATGTTTACCACATATCTACCTGTTATTGTCTTGTTCTAGTGCACCTGTGGATGGACAAAATGTAAAAATGGGCGCCAATGCTGACGCCCATTTTTGATTGTAATACTTCTTAAAATGTTACTTCGGATCCAAGATCATATTGACTCTTTCCAATGCATCTTCTAGGTGAAGTTTTGACATTTTATCCGAAGTGCGGGCAATTGCAGACTTGATATCTTTCTGCAAAATTTTCAATTCACCCCTAGCCATTGGTCTGATGTCAGACTGGGAAGCGTTGATCTGAGGGCCATAGTATTTTCTTGCAGCTGCAGGAATAGTGGGGCCATCCGTAGTCATCAAATATTCCATACGCTCAATATATGCTCTCTGCAAAGCTCGACGGTGTACGTCTATTTTCTTACCAGCAGGGAGTTCAGACCAAATTCCCTTACGCAAGTCATCGAATAATTCGGTGATTTTATACGCTTGGTTACCATTAAGTGCCTCATTCTCTATCACTCGACCTAGTCGTCCCAAGTCTAATACCGCATTCAAGGTGTTCGCTTGAACTCCTCTTATTCTTTCTAAAGCACCGAAGTCTGCTGTTCTAGCAAAGATTGAATCATTCATTAGCCATTCAGGAGAAGTAAATAACTGTGCATTAAGAAAGAATACGGCAGATTTCTGAATATCTTTTGGAGTGTGAGTATACACAGGCTCATCTTGAGACACCGATCTATATACTTCTTCTACGCCGCCTATGTTGGTTTTGACATGACCCATATACCGATTAAACTGGGTGACTACCTGACCGTACATTTCATCAAGATCGTCGTAGTCTTTGAAGGGTTTTTGGTCTTCCGCAGTCCATTCCATCAGGTTTGGCATGATTCGCTTTAAGTTTGCGATTCCATATTCAGAAGCTTTCATTG
>Ga0307487_1001858_pt1 | contig 14314 bp, 12 predicted proteins | sample CBIW12metaG_FD_203665 | JGI IMG/M metagenome (GOLD analysis project Ga0307487, IMG submission 203665) | Sea-ice brine microbial communities from Beaufort Sea near Barrow, Alaska, United States - CBIW 1.2 | ecosystem: Environmental > Aquatic > Marine > Coastal | place: USA: Alaska | collected... | reverse complement strand
AAACTATGGCTAAACAACCAGAAGGTAAACCTAAGAATGACAAATCTCAGGCTACCAAAACATTAAAGGAAAAGCGAGCTGATAAAGCCGCAAAAAAAGAAAGTAAGAAAAACAATTAATTTAAATTAGCAGGAGTCAGAAGCTTCTGCTTTTTTTGTGACCTGTATTTTTAGCCGCTATGATCAGATCAGTTTGACATGCTTACTAACCAAGTTTAACGCAGCAGTCAGGGCTTGTTAGTGTTGAGCGTTTTAGAAGATTTGGAGAACTCAAGCATTCAGGCCACTTCAGTCACCTCTGCCTATTCCGTCGGACAGTCGTTAACTGTCTTCAGGCTAGAAAGACATAGAAAAGGCAAAATATAAGTTGGACATTTCGGTTTTCTTTCAGCGATCTTTCCTGCTTTCCGTAGTAAGCCTCCAAAAAATCACATAAAACAAGGCTACCGACATTATTGCCTACACTCATATTTTTTTAACTTGAATGCCTCCAATCAATTTTTGAACTATCTAACTATGGCTAAAGAAGATACTAATAAAGTCAGTTTAAAGGAAGCGATTTCAATAGGTATCGGAGGGATGGTTGGCGGAGGAATTTTTGCCGTTCTAGGACTGGCAGTTACCCTTGCCCAGGGAGGAACTCCCATTGCATTTCTGGTAGCTGGAATATTGGCTTTATTGACCTCATATAGCTACGTCAAATTATCCGCCGCATTTCCAGATCGTGGAGGCACAGTCAAATTTATTAATGAAGGCTTTGGAAAGACGATTTTCAGTGGTGGAATCAATAATCTTTTGTGGATCAGCTATATTATCATGCTTGCACTATATGCGTCTGCATTTGGGTCCTACGCTCCGAATTTGTACGAACTGACTGGCGACAAACAGATTGATTTTCACTTTTACGCTACTGGAATTATAATCTTAGCTACGACTATCAATTATTATAGTATTAAAGTGGTGAGTGCGATTGAATCCTATGCGGTCATTATCAAACTGATCATTTTGTTAGGCTTCGTTGTGATAGGTGTGTATGGATTGATAGGGAATGATAATCTTTCGCAGCTTTCTTTTTCGAACTGGGAAAATCCTATCCAATTATTGACTGGCGGGATGGTGATTTTTGTAGCCTATGAGGGATTTGAGCTGATAGCAAATGCTGCTCCTGATATGGAAAACCCTAAGGTGAACATTCCAAAGGCCTATTATTATTCGGTGATTTTTGTGATCTTTTTGTACATCATTATAGCCATCGTGACAGTAGGTTCTTTGCCATTCAAAGAAATCGCTAAAGCGGAAGATTATGTATTGGCTGAAGCAGCAAAACCAATGCTTGGACAAGTTGGATTTACTATCATCACGATCGCAGCTTTAATTTCTACTTTTTCAGCTATTAATGCCTCGCTTTATGGAGGAAGCAGAGTGAGCTTTGAAGTAGCTCAGGACGATGAACTGCCACATGAACTCACCAGTCAACTTTGGAATCAACCCGTCGGGTTAATGATCACAGCTGTTTTGACATTGCTGATTACTAATGTGCTAGAGTTGGAAAGTATCTCTGTAGCAGGAAGCATCGGCTTTTTGCTGATTTTCACGATTGTAAATCTTATCGGATACAAAAAATCTTCTCAGATAAATTCGAGATCATGGATCACTATTACGGGTACCATATTTTGTGGAGTAGCAACCATCACGTTGATCGTGCAGCAATTCAAAACCAATAGGGCAGGAGTACTCATCGCTCTGTCGATCATTGCTGCCTGTTTCCTTTTTGAGTGGATTTTCAAGAAAAGTAGGAAAGGTAAAAGCAAGCTGAAAAAGTCCGATGAGAGTTCTTGATACCTATTTTCTAACATAGGAAAGAGTCTATCTTTTCAAGTGATTCGTACCTCAGCTTTATTTTCAGCGATCAAGAATAGTCATTTTTTGGCACTACAAACAGGCGTTGATTCTATATGAAAAGCATGAATTATTCACTTTTGGCATATTCGTTCTTTGTGAATTCATTATTGTGAACCATCCTCACCGATGTGTTTCTATACTTGCTTTTTAATAGGGATTTACAAAGAACTTAGATTTGATAAGGACATAGCTTCCAGTTTTACAATCATCGACGAATAGATTTTTTGTCCACAGTTAAAAGTCTATATTTGAAATTATTGCACGGGGTGCCTTCCTTTTTGGGTGGCTGAGAGAATACCCGAATTACCTGATTTGGATCATGCCAACGTAGGGATGCTAAAGCCAGAAAACGCCTTTGTTTTCTCTTGGTTGTCTGACCGCAGGAAATGCAGTTAACATTTTTGCAACCAAAATTGCTTATGGAACTAGAGAAAAAATCCTTTGAATTACTGCCAGAGGCGCAGAAAAACTGGCAAAATCGACCTGAATGGTTTTTCAATCGTGCGCATACCGACACCTATGAACTTTGGTATGAAGGACGGTACAAGCGCGCTGAAGTGTGGCAAAAGAAAGTTATGGAGCAACTGGTGACCAAAGACAAGCGAATCAAAACACTTCTGGAATTCGGCTGTGGGACAACGCGTTTTACACGCTGGTGGAAGGAGATCGGGATCAAAGCAACAGGTGGAGACATTTCTCCATTGATGCTTTCCCAGGCTATCCATTTGTTTGATGGCGACTTGGTGATGGCGGATTCGCACCACATGCCCTTCAAAGACCACAGCTTTGACTCGCTGGCTTTCATCACTACGTTCGAGTATTACAAAGATCCAGTCAAAGTAATTCGTGAATCAGCCCGGGTAGCCAAATACGGGATAGCAATGGGGATGATGAACCGGAACTCTTTGAAAGTTTTGCGTCGCAGAGTCCAGCAGGTTTTTGGCAAAAATCCATTTTATGTAACCGCAACTTTCTACACGCCAGACACATTAATTGCTATTATTGATGAAGCGCTTCAAGGTCGGGATTACACGATTGAATGGTCTTGTACAGGTTTGCCAAAATGGTTTCCAGTTCAGCAGTGGAGCGTGCCTTATGGCGACTTTTTTGGATTGTATGTCAAACTGAACGATGTAGAATAATGGCTGATCAACTAGGAAAAATTAATTTTCAAGGCTATCAGGATTTGCTTGCCGGAAGACTGGGTGCTTCGCGCAAAGAGGTGACGCAGGGACCGGCATTCGGTGTTGATGTGTCTATCATGTCACTTCCCGCAGGGCTGGCTTTGGCAGCGACCAGTGATCCACTTTCGCTAATTCCTTCTTTGGGTTTGCAGGAATCGGCTTGGCTTTCGGTGCATTTGATGGCAAATGATATGGCGACGACAGGATTTGCCCCACAGTACGGACAGTTTATTCTGAATTTGCCAGACACGCTTTCAAAGGCGGACTTCAGCACGTATTGGGGATATATCGATCAATTCTGTAAGGAAATCGGTATAGCGATCACAGGAGGTCATACAGGTTTTGTGCAGGGACAAAATTCCACTTTTGCAGGCGGCGGCACATTGATGACGATTGCTCCTGAGTCAGAGATTATTTGCGCTACCGGTGCTCAAGTAGGTGATGCTATTTTAGTGACCAAATCTTGTGGATTGACCGCAACGGCGATTTTGGGAATGAGTTTTCCAGAAACAATTACACAAAAACTTGGTACAGAAGTTTATCAATCTTCTTGTGAGCAGTTCTACCAAACTTGTTCACTCCAAGATGCACTTTGCGCAGCTGGAACAACTTACAAATTCCCGGAGATTCATGCTATGCACGATGTGACAGAAGGCGGTGTGCTGGGAGCTGTATATGAATTGGCGGTTGCTTCCGGCAAAGGTGCTTTGATACAAGATGCATTACTCCCAATCGGAAACACTGCTGCAAAGATTGCAGCATTGTTTGGCCTCGATGCCCGCTATTGCGTGGGTGCGGGATCTATGATTATTGCGTGCGATTCAAGAAAAGTGAAAGATGTCCTCAAAAGGCTCGACGATAAAAGTATACTATGCACTGAAGTTGGAACTATTACGCACCAAGATTCAGGTATCCAGATGGAAAAGTCTGGATTAACTTCTCCCCTAGCTTACCTCGAAACTGATCCGTATTGGGCTGCATATTTTAATGCCTTAAAAGCAGGATGGAAATGAAACAACGAGTTAAAATTAAGACTGGGATTTACTTGGTAATCGATCCATCTCAAGAAGAAGATCAGCTGCTAGAAAGACTAGAAAAAGCGGTTTCAGCCAAGCCATGTGCGGTTCAGATTTGGGATAATTTTCCAAATCACGATCAGGTTTCCTCACTGCTGTTTAAAATTAAATCAATATGTAAAGGAAGCGGAATTCCTATTCTGATCAATAATCATCCCGAATGGGCTGAATTATTCGGGTTGGATGGAGTGCATTTTGATGAACTTCTACCATCTCATTTGTCATCTATAGCTCAGCTGAAGGGACAGCAGATGATCGTTGGAATTACCATAAATAATAACTTCAAATTGATTCAGAGTGCTATAGTAGCAGATGTTGACTATCTCTCTTTTTGTTCGATGTTTCCTTCCACTACAGCCAACAGTTGCGAATTAGTGGATTTTGAAACAGTCAAAAACACTAGAACGCTTACCAAAATCCCAATTTTTCTGGCAGGTGGAATTTCTACTGAAAAGATCTCCGAGCTCCAGCCTCTAGATTTTGATGGCATCGCTGTCGTATCTGGCATTATGAGCAAAAATGATCCGGAAAAAGCAATTTTCAATTACCAGCACTTACTAACCAACTTGAAAAAATGAAACTAGAAACTATAGAAAAACTCTGCTGTCCTTTTGACAAAGAAGACCTGACGCTGAAAATCATCCTAAAAGATGAGCACCAAAACGTCCTTGAGGGTTGGCTTAACTGTCCTTGCTGCGCTAGAATCTATCCGATTATCAAAGGCATTCCCATCATGAATCCTGACACATACAGAGAAGCTCATCTTGAGCAACCCGTATTGGAAAGATGGCAAAATCAGTTGGAAGGAAAGAAAATTGAGAAATTTCGATTGGTAGAGGACTGATTGAAATTCAATTAGTCAGATAAATCCTCCGACTGAGCGAAGTGGAAACCAACGTAGCAGTTTTCTCGATTTCGCTCAGACTGACGAAAATTAATTATTTTTCACAGCAGTAGTATCAGGTTTTGCCACCGGTGTACTTTTAGGAAAAAACCCTTTCAATAATTTTTTAGCCTCTTCTACCGCTTTGTCTTTGGTCACATTACCTTGCTTCGCCAGTTCTTTTTTAACGCTGTCTTGAAGAACCTCGGCTTTCAGTTTCAGATCCTTTTTAAGACTATCCTGAGTAGCATTAAACTGTTGTGTAGCTTGAATTTGAAGAGCTTGAACTTCTCCCGTAGCTCTTGATTTCAGCGCATTTGCCAATAATGATTCAATGCTACTGCCTCCAGCAAGTCCAACCTTTGGTGAATTATACGTACCGGTCAAGTTCAGAGATAAAGGAATAGTGCTGTTTTCATCTGCAGCATTTCCAGTGATTCCCGCTAGTAATGCATTGGCTTGAGAGCCAAACTTGCCAGCAGGAACTTCCATATTAATCAAGTAATTGATAGATCCATCAAATCCTGCCGTGCCCTGGACATTTGCTTGATAATCCCAAAGCTTGACGTCGAAGGGCTTTACGTCCATCACCCCATTATTAATAGATATTGGAATAGAAATATTTTTCAACCGTAACGTATTGACATCTTTCAGCTTGGTAAGGCTGGTAATTTCTTGCAAGATCTTACTGTCTTTCAAAGCAGTCTCAGCCACTTTCAATAAACCTTTTCCATCCAAACTTGCCAATATCGGCATCATATCCTGACCTAATTTTCCGGTGAAATCCATCGTTGAATTAAACTTTCCAGTTAGATTTTGAGCTATCGGAGCAAATGCCTTGACCGAATTGAATGTTTTGAATGCTTCTGCAATACTCAGATCTGAAATATCGAGTTTGAAGCTAAACTTGGGTGCCGTCAGCTCGCTCGGATCGTAGCTTCCGTCCAAACCAATAGTCCCACCTAAAGTCTTCATCGATGCCTCTGAAAATCTCAAGATGCCTTCTTTCAAACTCATATTTCCTCTGACCTCTTTTAAGTTCATGTCATCATAGATCACCTCATTTGCAGCGACTGACATGGTGAAATCAATATTTTTGGGGAGCTCAATTACTGTAAATTCAGAGCTTGTGGTATCTGCAGAAGTGTTTTCTGTCATCCATTCATTGACATTGAAGCTTGTGCTATTCAGGACTAACTGGCCTTTGAGAGTGCCCTTATCAGCGAGTAGATAGTTCATATAATTGGATAAGTACCCACTTGCTTTGAGTGGACTTTGTCCGAGCTTGGAATCAAACTGTGTGAGTTTGATTTCCTCTGGAGTGAACTCCGCTTTCGCTCTTGTGATGCTGATTTTTTGAGGAATATCTACTGACTGGTACATAAAATCAGTAATATTCATGTTGCCGCGAGTTTCCAGCTGATTATACTTTTTGGCCTCTACTGCTTCGTATGAACCTTTAGTGATGATGTCTGCCTGAATTCTTCCTTCCATAGACATTCCTTCCATTGGGAAAATGGCCAGGATTTTTTTCAGGTCTACTCCTCCTTTAATTTCTCCGTCCCAAATTAACTTTTCGAAATCTCGAACTTTCATTTTTCCATTCACACCCTCTCCCTCCAAATCAAATCCAAATTGGCTCAGATCTACCAAAAAATCATTCATGTTTCCATTCGGGTTCTGGATGGAAGCATTGACATTTAAATTTTCTATTGGAGCTGGATATTCGTTACTTTTCACATAGCCATTTGCCAGCAGCAGCTTCGCATCGATCGCAGGTATAACTCCAGCAATGGAATCATATCGTCCCTTGGCCTCTGCATTTACATCCAAATTTCCTTTCAGCGCGAGACCATCAATTGGGAAAATTGAAGTCAGTTCCTCTAAGTTCAGTTTGCCTTTGAGTGCTGCATCAATCGTATAGCTAACTAGGTCAGATAGAAAAAATCTTCCAGAAATAGGATTGCTTCCGAAGTCTAACTTAAAATCAGGTATGGAGATGGAAGTGTTGTTGATATTATCGGTCTCATTCTTTAATTGCATCGCTACATTAATGTTCTTCACTGGTTTTGGAAGGTCTGGATACTGAAACATCCCATCCGCTATATTAAGAGAAATGTCGAAGGAAGGAATCTTCGTTTCATTGTAAATCCCCTTTACTTTTCCCTGAAAATCCATTGTCCCGGAAGTCTGAATTCTTGAAAAACTTTCAGTATAAATGCCCGGTACCAGAGATAAAATACTTTTGAACTCATTGTTTTTTCCTACCATCTCCAAATCCAATTCGACATCATCTGATGGCATAGCGAGAAAACCATTTAGGTCAAATAAGAAGTCATTCAACTGAAAATTTCCATCTCCAAGGGTAAACTTCATTTTTCCCATATCGATATTTAAATCTGTCTCAGCCTTGAATTTTTTATTGGTTAAATAGCTCACTCCTTCATAAGATAAATCGGCTATCAATGCATCAAGTTTGATTGGAAGATCATACACATCTGAAGTGAAATCTCCTTTTCCTTCTGCATTGATTCCTCCCAAAGCCATAAAGTAATCGAGTTGACGATCGTCATAGACTACATTCAGGTTTTGGATTTCAATCTTATCGATACCAATTTTCATTTCGCTTTCAGATGCAGACTCAGTTACATTTTCGTCGGGAAAAGTAAGGTCATAGTTTGCTGTTCCATCCTCTAGCACTTTGACGTACAGATTACCTCCGTTGAGATGTACGCCAGTGAGGGTTGGATACTCATCAAAAAGAACTGATTTGAGGTTAAATTCTACTGCTATTTCACTTAAAGAAACTAAGGTGTCAGATTGAAATGGCTCATTTCCTACTATAGCGAAATCTTCGATACTGGCCGACACATTGGGAAAATGTCTCAACAAGCTTAGACTGAAATTATCTATGTCATAGATGACCTTTGCATTCACAGATTGGGCAAGTTCACCGTCAATACGGGCAGCTATTTTGTCTTTGAAAATAAACGGTACAGCTACGGCTGCCAGGGTTAAGAATATAAATACACCTAAAATTATAAGAAGTGTTTTTTTCATAATGGGGAAATTAAGTAATCAGCAAAGTATTCGGTTTCATCCAACGATAAGGATGTTGATAAGTACGTAGAAAAGCTCCAAATAGGTCAAACATAGTGCAAGTTCTACGCCTTGCTACAGGAGAATTGTTTTTGCATGATTTAAGGAGCATAATTTTTGAATTATATTAATTTGGGTAAAATGTAATTTTTAAGATAAATGAGACAGTAATGACCAAGAAACTGAAAGTTCCGGAACACTACCAAGCAGTAATGCCCTATTTAATTTTGAGCGATGCTGCTGCATTCATCACTTTCGCAGAAGAGGTATTGGGTGCCAAACAGGTAATGAAAGAAATGCGAGATGAGAAAACCATCAGGCATGCAGAAATCAAAATTGGTGAAAGCATAATCATGGTCGCTGAAACTACCCCTGATTATGAACCTCAAAATGCAGGGATGTTCGTGTACGTGCAGGATGCCGATGCCACTTTTGAAAAGGCTCTCGAGCATGGTGCTGAGTTGGTCTTAGAAGTGTCAGATATGCCTTATGGTAGAAGCGGAGGAGTAAAAGATCCGTTTGGAAATACTTGGTGGATTACCTCAATGATAGATGCTTAAACTCCAGGGAAAGATATTCCTTTGACCCTGCGGTACAGATTCAGTGCATATTTGTCAGTCATTCCTGATATGAAATCTACTAAGTTTCGGATCAAAGGATAAGCATTTACTTCGGCCCCCCAACCTTTCAACGGAAAGTCTTCAGGCAGTAATCTGAGGATGCTCTTATCTTTTCCAGAAAAATTATTTGCGTCATAGAATTGATGATATAGTGCTTTAGAAAAAACTTCCAGCAATCCCTCCAAGACCTGGAATCCAGCAGCTTCTTTTTCTAAAACTATTTTTGAGTGGTAGATTTTCTGAATAGAGATGTCGGTGATTGCTTGCAGAGCTTTGGCTGAAGGTATGATATCAGTCAATGCTTTATCAAAATGTCCTTTACACATACTTTCTTCGTATTTGGCAAATACCTCTACACATTCTTGAATCAGAATGCCGATTGCCAATGCCCTTAAAGCTCCTAAGTTTTGTGCATTAGTACGTGGTTCTTGCATTTTTTTTGGGTCGAACTTATCTTTTAAAATAGGTTTCAAAAGCTCGACTGTTTGCTCAAAACTTACCAATCCCAGCGTGCAGCCATCTTCCAGATCAATAATGTTATAGCAAATGTCATCCGCTGCTTCCACCAAAAATGCCAATGGATGTCTATACCAACATTCGGGACTTGATTTTTCCAAGCCCAATACTGCTCCCATCTGCTCAAAATCGGCTAGTTGATTGATAAAAAATCCGTATTTCTTTTGGCTCCTTCGTGCGACATCTCGCTGAGCAATCATACTTGGCCGAGGATATTTGGTAAATGTAGCCAAAGTCGCGTAGGTTAATTTTAATCCAAATTGCTTTGATACTAGCATCCGAAAGCCCTGAGCATTTCCTTCAAAATTGCAGATATCAGACCATTGTTCGGCTCTCATGTGTGACTGCCAAAATTTCCCTTCTGTATGAAATTTAAAAAAATCCGAGATTGCTTCCTCTCCAGCATGTCCAAAGGGAGGATTTCCTATGTCATGAGTCAATGAAGCAGCAGCAACTATAGCACCTATTTCGAAAGCAGAAATGGAGGAATTGGCTAATTGAGGATATTTTTCTAGTAAGATTTCACCGGCAGCTTTACCAAGAGAGCGTCCCACACTTGATACTTCTAAGCTATGTGTCAATCTGGTATGAACAAAGGCCTGATCGGGTAAAGGGAAAACCTGGGTTTTATCTTGAAGATTTCTGAAAGGAGCGGAAAAAATGATCCTGTCATAATCCACTTCAAATTCGCTCCGGACTACTTGAGTGGGAATAAACCCTGTGCTTTCTCCAAATCTGCCTCTAGCCAAAAGTCTTTCCCATTTCATCATGCCCAAAAGTAGGAAGGATTAAGACAAACTTTAACTATTTGAAAAGTTTAGATGCTGGTTTACTTCTTTTTGCAGGCAATGCACTCAACATGGAATTAGTCTACCGCTTGAAGATGCCACCGCAAAAACTCACTTCATCCTCGATTTGTAAAGATTTGAGCTAAATTTACGATGTGAAGAAACTCAGTTTATATTTTGTTATTTTTGTAATGATGGCTACCCTAGCCTCTTGTACCGGTCCCGACTCTAGCCCGAGAGCGTTGTTAAATGTGATTTTGGTAGATACTCCAGCCAAGTGGGATTCAGTATTTGTGGAGATTGAAGGAGTGGAGGTAAATATGCTGGTGCAGGGTAGAGAGACAAGCCCAGAAAGCTTCTTTTTTGAATATAAAAATGGAGACAAGAAAATTAAAGTGTCAGATTTGGTAGGCGGAAATGCGCTATTGCTTGGAAGGAGTGAACTTCCTCTAGGGCAGGTGACCGAGGTCACAGTGAGGTTGGGTAACTCCCACTCTATGTTTTTTGGGCAGAATGAATATCCCCTTCCCCTAGTTGATCCCGTTTTTACCGAATTAGTTCTTTCCACTTTAGTGGTGCTAGAGCAGGGAATATCTTATGATCTGTATCTAGATATGGATTTAGAAAAATCTATTGAAGAAACATCCATTGAACCACTTTCCTATCAATTAAATCCGACATTCACCTTGATCAAAGGAGCTGAAACTGGGGAGTTGAAAGGCCTTTTGTCCAATCAAAAACTGTATCCTGCAGCATTCCTTTTTAATTCAAGTGATACTTTGTCCACACATTTAAATTCTTCGGGTACCTATTATTTCCGAGCACCTGCCGGAGAATATACCGTGCGCTTAGATCCCAAAGACGAGCGCTATTTAGACACTACTTTTTCGGTGCAAATAGAGCCTAGAAAGATCACGGTAATTGAAAAGAAAATAGCTTTTAGAGCCAAGCCTTGATGATTTCAACCCATCAATTCATGCGTAGGGCCTTGGAGCTGGCCGAACTGGGCCGTGGCAACGTGAGCCCCAATCCTTTGGTAGGCTGTGTGATAGTACATGATGGATTGATCATTGGAGAAGGCTATCACGAAGAATATGGTTTGGCGCATGCAGAAGTTAACGCCATCAGGGCTGTTGAAAATCAAGAATTACTTCGAGAATCCACGGTGTATGTGACCTTAGAACCGTGTGCGCACTTTGGCAAGACTCCTCCATGTGCCAATCTGTTAGCAGATAAAAAAGTAAAGAAAGTGATAATTGCGACAGTTGATTCCAACCCTCTGGTGGGAGGAAAAGGAATTCAAATTTTGAAGGATGCAGGAATTGAAGTGATAACCGGAGTTTTAGAACAGGAAGTCAGAGCTCAAAACCGAAGATTTTTTACTCAAATAGAAAAACAACGCCCGTACATTATTCTCAAATGGGCACAAACTGCTGATGGTTTTGTGGCAAGAAAAGATTTTTCTTCAAAGTGGATCAGCTCTGCCAGAAGTAGGCAATTGGTACATAAATGGAGAGCCGAAGAAGATGCGATTATGGTGGGGAAAAATACAGCCAAATATGACGATCCTTCTCTGAGTGTGCGTGATTGGGTAGGAAAGAATCCATTACGCATAGTCGTAGATAGCCGCCTGGAGTTGCCGTCTTCTCTTAAAGTGTTTGATCGATCTGTTCCGACGGTCTGCTATAACACCGTCAAAGCCGAAATTCAAGAAAATCTAAACTTTGTAAAACTCAATCCAGATTTTTCTATTCAAGATATTTTGGAAGACTTACACAACAGAAATGTGCAAAGCTTGATAGTTGAAGGAGGCAGTTATTTACTCAACAAATTTCTTTCGGCCGAACTTTGGGATGAAGCCCGAGTGTTTACCAGCAAAACAAAGTTTGAATTGGGAATCCAAGCTCCTGTTATGTCAGTTCCTTCTTCAGAAACCATCTCCTTAGCCGAGGATACCTTACAACTATATTATCATGTCTGAAAATTTATTTATCTCTGAATCCGCCAGCAAAGCTGAAAAGTACGAAGCCCTCATTCCTCAGATTGAAGCATTGATCTCGGGAGAACCTGATCTCTATGCAAACTTGGCAAATATCTCTGCGGCGCTCAAAGAGGCTTTTGGATTTTTCTGGGTCGGATTTTATTTGGTCAAGGAAACACAATTGGTGTTGGGACCGTTCCAAGGGCCGATCGCCTGCACACGGATTTCTATTGGAAAAGGAGTGTGTGGGGCTGCTTGGCAGGAAGCCAAAACGATGTTGGTGTCCAATGTGGATGAGTTTCCAGGACATATTGCATGCAACTCTGCTTCCAAATCAGAGATTGTCATTCCAGTATTTAAAGGTGATGTGGTCGCGATGGTATTGGATGTTGATTCCGATCAGTTGGATGATTTTGATTCGGTAGATCAGGAGAATTTGGAGAAACTGATGAAGGTGCTGGAGGAGACGATTTAGCGGCTATTTGAATTATAGAAGTTGCTGAGGCTCTGGCTGAAAATTGCAGATTTAATATAGAAATAAGTGAATTTAGTATGCTTCTTTCTATGCAGTATCAGCATGGATAGTTTAAAATATTCTCATTCCACTACTCAAAATGGTGTTAATTCATATTCTTGGAATTAGTCATTAAAAACCGTCCGATCAGTAAAGAACATGGAAAAAGTTACTCTCAGCTTTTTACTTGGAGACAAAATAAGACTATAATCATCTATTTGACATTGATAAAGAGACTATTTTCCTCCGACTAGAAATAAAGAAAATTATCCAGTGGCTTTTTTACAAAACTCTCTCACTATTTCCAACGTCTTTTCTTTTTGCTCTATCATTCCCATGTGGCCCGTATTTTCAAGCTCGAAATAATCGGTAAAAGCATTTTTTTGCAACCTGCTTAATTCAATTTTTATCGCACCATCCTCGATTCCTGCAATCATCAATTTAGGTCCTGAATACTCTTTCAAAACTTCAAATCGATCGTTACGATCTCTCATCGCCTTCGTAAGAGCTACTAATCCATTCAAGGAACAGTTCTTTGCCTGAGCTATGGCAAGAGCTATTTCATCTTTAAACTCTTCCCGTTGATTATCTGAAAAAAGTGGCGGTATGAATGATGTCACAAAAGTGCCAACTCCGTTTTTCTTAAGAAAAATAACTGTTCTATCTCGCAACCCTTTTTTTGAGTCATCATCAGCAAATGCCGTAGAATGAAAAAGTCCCACAGCTTTCAACTTTCTATCCATTAATTCAAGAAGCGCCAAGGTCACATATCCTCCCAAGGAATGTCCAATTATGATCGGGTTATCGATGTGATTCTCTTCCATCCAAGCTTCCAGCTCTACTGCGATTTTTTCCATCGAAATATCATCTCCAGCTAACAACGTATCTCCACAGCCGGGGAGATTAGGACAGATTACTCTAAAATCTTTGGAAAGGTGAGTTGCGAAATAATTCCACAACTCATTAGTTTCACAGAAACCATGAATCAGAATAACGGCTTGGCCATTACCTTTTTCAAAAAATGAAATTGATGACATTTATGAAATAACCTTCGAAACTTCAGACAAATTTCTAACGGTGTCTGCAATTCCTGCTGGGTCAAAACCGCATTCTTTATGTAGCTCTAATTGATCTCCGTGCTCAACAATACGATCTGGAATACCCAATCTTTTTACCTTTGCCTGATATCCTTTGTCTACCATCCACTCAAGCACAGCAGAACCAAATCCGCCCATCAGGCAACCGTCCTCTATAGTGATCACTTTACTGAATTTGCCAAAAATCTCATGAAGCAGTTCTTCATCCAAAGGCTTTACAAATCTCATATCAAAATGAGCAGGGTTAAGTCCTTCTTTTTCGAGTTCTTCACATGCGGTTACGACATAGTTTCCAATGTGACCTATAGTTAAAATAGCGACCTCCTCGCCTTCTTTGACTACCCTACCTTGTCCAGTAGGAATCTGCTGCAACGGAGTTTTCCAGTTAGGCATCACGCCCTTGCCACGGGGATACCGAATGGAGTAAGGTCCATTGTGAACAGAGGCAGAATACATCATGTTGCGAAGTTCCTCTTCGTTCATTGGAGCGGAAACCACCAAATTTGGTACGCATCGGAAAAATGCAAGGTCATAAGCTCCATGATGAGTAGGTCCATCTGCTCCTGCAAATCCCGCTCTATCGAGACAAAAAACGACAGGCAAATTTTGGATACATACATCATGAATCACCTGATCATACGCACGTTGCATAAAT
>Ga0307487_1001857_pt1 | contig 14319 bp, 13 predicted proteins | sample CBIW12metaG_FD_203665 | JGI IMG/M metagenome (GOLD analysis project Ga0307487, IMG submission 203665) | Sea-ice brine microbial communities from Beaufort Sea near Barrow, Alaska, United States - CBIW 1.2 | ecosystem: Environmental > Aquatic > Marine > Coastal | place: USA: Alaska | collected... | reverse complement strand
AAATGTACGTGTTGGAAGAAGCCTACAAAGCCGATTTTGCCTTTGTAAAAGCATGGAAAGGCGATGAGGCCGGAAACCTTATCTTTAAAGGAACAGCTAGAAATTTTAATCCGCTAATGTGCGGTGCGGCTACCATTACCGTTGTGGAAGTTGAAGAATTGGTAAAATCCGGGGAACTAGATCCAAATCAAATTCATATTCCGGGGATTTTTGTACAACGTATTTTTCAGGGTAAAAATTACGAAAAACGAATTGAGCAGCTAACCGTGAGGAAGAAAGGTTGATTTAAAATTGTGATAGATGTTACAATTTGAAAATCTTCAGCTTAAATCTGGTAAATACCTTATTTTAAAAAATGCCAGATAAATTAAAATTACACCTGTTTTATTTTAAAAAAGAACTTTATTCTATAATAATAAATTTACTTATTATAGAAAAGTGGTTTATTTTAAAATAAGAAACATCCTTATTTTAAAATTGTATTTTTTTTAAAATAACACGTATATTTGTTTTAGAATTTGATGCAAATGAAAAATTATAAATCGGGTAATTATCAAAATCAAGGCTATTACAAAAGTTTTCAACCCGAAATAATAAACAAACTCTGGTTATTGGATGATATGGAAATTCAACAACTGCTCTCCAAAGCCGACAGGCAATTGGGCAGGTTGGATATGTATTCTGAATACATTCCTAATATCGATTTGTTTATTAGTATGCACGAGCTCAAAGAAGCTACCCAAAGCAGCAAGATTGAAGGCACACAAACTAATATAGAAGAAGCCCTTTTAGATAAAGAAGATATAGTTTTAGAGAAAAGAGAGGATTGGGAAGCGGTTCAAAATTATATAGTAGCTATGAAAACGGCTATAAAACAGCTCGAAACACTTCCGTTCTCCACACGGTTAATCAAGGAAACACATAAAATTCTTTTGCAAGGCGTAAGAGGACAAAATAAACATCCTGGCGAATTCAGGACCAGTCAAAACTGGATTGGGGGTGCCTCTATAAATGACGCCACTTTTATTCCCCCGGCACATAATTCGTTGGCTGATTTAATGGGAGATTTGGAAAAATTTGCTCACAACGAGGAGTTTTATTTCCCTGATTTACTCAAAATTGCCTTGATTCATTATCAATTCGAAACCATTCACCCTTTTTTAGATGGTAACGGCAGGGTTGGGAGGTTACTGATAACGTTGTATTTAGTGGATAAAACCATACTCAAAAAACCAATTTTGTATTTATCCGATTTTTTTGAACAAAACAGGCAGTTGTATTATGACAATTTAATGAATGTAAGAACCAAAAACGATTTAAAACAATGGTTCAAATTTTTCCTTGTGGGTATTATCGAAACGGCCAAAAATGGGATTGAAACCTTTGATGCTATATTAAAACTCAAAAAAGAGGTAGAAGAAAAAATTCAAAAAACAAATAATCGCAGTCATCATTTGTTAAACATTATGGAATTTCTATACCAAAAACCTGTTGTAAATGCTGTCAAAATAGTTGAAATAACTAAGGTTTCACAAGCAACAGCTTATAAAATTTTGGATGAATTGGTAAATCTGAAAATTTTAAAAGAAATAACAGGAGGCAAAAGAGGTAAAATATACGTGTTTGATAATTATATAAAATTATTTAGTTAAGATGGACGAATTTTGATTTACAAGACAAATATTTAACATACTTTTTTTGTGCGGGTCCGGATGGTTTACAATGCAAAGAAGACTATTTTAGCTACTAACATGCAAATTTTCAATAATAGAAGAGAAATATACGGATGGACATAATAAAAAAAAATTGATTCATTCTCAAATTAACCAATTTTCAAATCAAAAGATATGTTAGATAAAAACGGAATCGCAAAACGCATCGCAAAGGAAATAAAAGATGGCTATTACGTAAACCTTGGGATTGGGATCCCAACTTTGGTGGCTAATTTTGTGCGTGACGATATAGAAGTGGAATTTCAAAGTGAAAATGGCGTACTGGGAATGGGGCCATTTCCTTTTGAAGGGGAAGAAGACCCCGATTTGATCAACGCCGGTAAACAAACTATTACGGCATTGCCCGGCGCCAGTTTTTTTGATTCGGCGATGAGTTTTGGAATGATTCGTGGCAAACACGTAGATCTCACCATTTTAGGAGCTATGGAAGTCGCTGAAAACGGAGATATTGCCAATTGGAAAATCCCCGGGAAAATGGTTAAAGGGATGGGCGGTGCGATGGATCTGGTGGCCTCTGCGGAAAATATTATTGTGGCGATGATGCATACCAACCGGGCAGGTGATTCAAAATTGCTCAAAAAATGTTCCCTGCCATTAACCGGAGTGGGTTGTGTCACCAAAATTGTAACAGAACTCGCAGTAATTGAAGTTACAGATAAAGGCTTTAAGTTATTAGAAAGAGCTCCTGGGGTAAGTGTAGAAGAAATCAAAAAAGCTACTGAAGGCACCTTGATCGTGGAAGGTGATATTCCTGAAATGCAGTTAAATTAGAAAGGTTTTGGTTTTGAAATTGTCGAAAGTTGCTTGCTTTAACCGCAAAGGTCGCAAAGTCTTGCTGCTCCATTCGGTACTTCCGTCAAGTAGTCCCTATCTAAATTTAAATTCAATAATTATCCAGTTGGTTCATTTTCAATAATCATTTTTTTCTTGACGTGCTTTAATTAAGACAAAGCCTAAAATCGAATTCTGAATTTTTTCAGTTTTCAAAGAGATGCTAATTTTATGAAAGTTTTCCAATAATTTTTTGGAAATTTTCGGGGTCCGTATCTCCTTCAGTGTTAAAAAAGAGGATGTTGGATTTGTTGGTTATGTTTAAAGTTTTCTTTAAATTTTGGAACCGGGGATCGGTCATTAAAGCAATAAATCCTGCGAGACCACCTGCACCCGATTCTCCTGAAATAACTTTTGGGTCTGCGTCTATTGGGTAATATAATTTCCTGATGGCTTGTTCAGTAAAACCATCTTCAATGGCCATTACCGCATCTGCAGTATTTTTTAATATTTCCCAGGCGCTTAATGATGGGATTCCGCAATTGAGACCTGCCATAATAGTTTTATAATTTCCGGAAGGACTGATGCGTTTTCCTTTTTTGAACGAAGCCAGAAGCCCCGCAGCTTCTGTGGGTTCTACAATGACTAAATTAGGCCTTTTACTTCCATATCTGTTTAAATAATACCAGGCTGCCGCTGCCGGCCAGCTGCCTACGCCGGCCTGTAAAAAGACTACATCAACTTTCGGGTTTGGCAAGCTGTGAATGCTTTCTTGCAGTTCCTGAAAATGTGTAAAATAACCCGCCATGATATAGGCCGGGATCTCTTCATAATTTTCCCAGGCGGCATCCTGTACCAATTGCCACTTATTGTTTTTACTCATTTTTTTGGCAACGGAGCAGGTTTCTTCGTAATTTCCATCGATTTTTTCTACAATTGCGCCTTCTTTTTCTATTGCTTCAATTCTCGCTTTACTTGTATCCTTTGGCACATATACCATTGCCCTCTTTCCGAAGAGTTTCACTGACCAGGCCACTGCCCTGCCGTGATTTCCATCGGTAGCAGTACAAAAAGTTTCTATGTTCGGATCATTTTCCAAAATTTTGTGAATTGCATAGGAGGCACCAAGACCTTTGAAGGCTTTTAGCCCAAAGCGAAATGATTCATCTTTTACAAAGATATTTTTCACGCCTGTTTCTTTAGCAAGATTTTTTAATTCCAACAATGGCGTAGGAAAATAACTCTTTAAAGATCGATGGAAATCGAGCGGATCAGAGTTTTTAAAAATTGAAGTAGTAAGACTGGCTGGAATCGTATCCCCGGGAATATTTATGTAGTAGGGCGTGTTCTTCATTTTGGATAATTTTTAATCGCCACTTCAAGACTTTGGCGTCAACAATAAACCCGCTCGATGAGCGGGTTTATATATAAGATTTCCTTTAGATATTTTAAAGCCTTCCATTGGCCTCCACCCATTTAAACTGGTGCTGGTCTTTTGGAATGGCAATTCTGCTTGCAATTCGGGTCATTCTATCGGGCAAGGCCAATAAATAATCCCGGGCTTTTTCGGCCTCATCCGTAAGGGAGGTAATTTTATCAATTTCCCAGTAGTCGTTCAGCTTTTTCATGATATCTATATAATCATAGGTGGTATAAACCCCTAGGCGCTGGGCGGCATTGGAAAAATTTTCAAAGGCAGATGCAATTTCCTCACCGGATTCCCTGATAAACTGGGCAGGCATCACGATCTTTTTCTTCATCATATCCTGGAATGCCAACATCATTTCGCTTGGATCATATTCAAAGATGGTCTTTACAAATTCCCTGTAGGCCAGGTGATGCCTCATCTCGTCCCCGGCAATAACGCTGCACATTTTGGCGAGCATTTTATTGCCTTTTTGTTTGGCGAGTTGTCCCACCCTTTTATGGGAAATATTGGTGGCCAATTCCTGAAAACTGGTATAAACGAAATTTTTATAAGGATCCCTTCCGGTCCCAATATCAAACCCATCACTGATCAAATACTGTGTGGTTTTTTCAATTTCCCGCATATCTACCCTTCCAGAGAGATAAAGGTATTTGTTAAGGGTATCTCCGTGCCGGTTTTCTTCCCCGGTCCAGTGGCGAAGCCATCTTGACCAGCCATCCTGACTATGCTGGCTTACGCCTTCCATATCCATTAACCAGGATTCGTAGGTTGGCAAGGCTTCTTCGGTAACCATATCGGCCACAAGAACCACCCAGAAATCGTACCCAAGTTCCTTGGATTCTTCCCTTATTTGTTTGATCTCCTCCATGTAATTATCATTTTGAAGATTGGGCAAAAGATCTGTGGGTTGCCAGATTTCTTCAATTGGGATCAAATATTTATCAATAAAACCATCGACAGATTTTTCGATGGTTTGCATTACTTCTAATCGGATGTTGGTGAGGGCCATAGCTTTTATTTTTAAAGGGTTTCGAAACAATACAAAAGCGAATTCTGTAAAGCGCTGACTAATATTATTTAATAGCATCAAAAATGGTGCAACGATATTCTAATATTTTCAAATATATAAATTTATTGAAAAGTTAGGGTAGAAAAGCCTTTAAATTTCTTCCTTTTTCTTTCGGATAAAGCTTGTAAACTGGGTCACTTTGCCAGAATATTTTGGAATTTATATCCATGGCAGAAAGTTTTCCCTTGAATGCTGCCCCGGTATCAATATTCCAAATATTTGCCATTTTGACGGGATTACTCTCTTCAATCCGTGTCACAGGAGTATGTCCAATATAGATCTCTTCAAATAATTGCAGGCGCGCAGGATAAAATTTGTGGATGGGGAGCAAGGTTTTATCAAGAGCTAAAGCTGTTTCCCATAAGGTGCGATCCCAATAAAATGAATACTCATGATTTTCTTCTTCAGGGCCGCGAAGGTTTGTAAACCCTGCATGTACAAATAACCTGTTTTGCTCATCGACATAAAAATTCTGCATCTGCTCATAAAATCCGATATGGGTTTTAATTTCTTCAGAAGAAAGCTTTTTATAAGCATCAATGCTGGTTTGTCCACCGTGTATCAGCCATTGTTCGTTATAATCACCGGTTTTTAACCAGTGATGTGTTAGATCGTCATGGTTTCCACGCAGGAACACACAGGTGTTATGGGTTGCAAGTTCAATTAAATAACTAACCACATTGGCAGAGTCGCTCCATCCATCTACATAATCGCCCAAAAATATCAGGGTATCATCTGGGGTAATATCAATTTTTTGGAGCAATTGGACCAGGGCCTTTAAGCCGCCGTGAATGTCGCCAATTGCAATTGTTCTTTTCATATTAACTGTATTTTACCTTTCTTAAAATCCGTATACTTTCCTTATATGCGCGGTAAGCTTTTTTATTATGAAGCTTTAAAACCTCTTTTGAACTTTCCAGTTTTTCTATGGCTTCTTCAAACTGATTGAAATAACAAATTAAATAGGTTGCCGGGAGATTTTCAAGGTCTTTCTCTTCCTGTTTATTCAGATCCGCTCCATTCCTTATCTTTGAAATAAGTGCATTATTGGCGTTGTAAATGTGAAATAGAATTTTTTTATCGAATTGAGGCGGTTCAAAAAGCAATTTACTTTCCATATCGTAGCTCGCGTTATCCCTGAATTTAATGGTAACTTCTTCCAGCGGATAATATTGAAATTTATTTTCCAATCCCAGGTGAACATATTCCACAATTTTGAAATAATCGTCGGTAATGCTGATGCTTACTTCATCTAATTCAGAATAAAAAAGCTTCACCTGTTCATTGATCAATTCTATATCCAGCCGCGAATAATAGGTGTCATTTTTGATTTTTTTGATTTTTCCCGCCCAACAAACCACAAAATACTCCTTGAATACTTTATAATTGGAATGAAAATCCTTTCGTTGGTTCATAAAATCGAAAACCCCATCCAGAGTGAGTTCAATATTGTTTTGAGCGTGGTTTTCTATTGAAGCGACAATTTTGGAATTCACATCTTTTATTTCGATGCCGAAAACCTTGGGCATACTTATACTGCCTTCCCTGATATAAACTGATCCGCCGTAGTATTTCCAGATGTTTTTTCGCAGCGAACAAATCTTTCCGCTATTAGGCCTTATGGTCACCAATCCTACCACCAAATGATCTGGTAAATGCGGAAAAGGAATATTTTCATAAGAAACCAATGGTGGATTTGAAAGATAGGCGTTTACGAGGTTTTGGATCTTGCTGTCGTCAAAAAAATCCACTCCCCGGATGCTGTTGTCCTCATCTTCAACTCCTATAACTATAAATGAATTGTTGTTGGGATTTGAATTTGCCAATGCGCAAACGTGTTTTAAAAATTTGGCTTTTCCTTCTTTTTGGCCAATATTGAGCAATCGCTTTTTGTCATAAAAGCTATTCTCGTCATTATGCGCGAGCAGGTTTTTTATTAAAAGCCGTTTATTGATCATTTTAAAATTTTTTTTGGTATTCCCATACTATTGGGAATCTCATTTTTTCTTGATTAAGAAGGTTCTGTTTAAGGTAATTGTAGAAAGGTACCTAATTTAACCGCAAAGGTCGCAAAGTCATGCACTTCCATTTGGCACTTCTCCTTTCTAATTTCCAATTCAATAATTATTCAGTCGGTTCATTTTGAATCGTTATTTTTTTTCTTTGAGCCCTTTGCGTTTTTTCCTCTTCGCGCTCTTTGCGGTTAAAAAGAAACGAAGCAAAATAGCATTTCTTGATAATCCACACTGTCCAAAACATAACCCAGATTTTCAAATCTTAAAATTGATTAAAGCAAAGATAATTAATCCTTATTCACAATCGTACTGCTTGCCTGTGCGGTTGACATTACAGTGAGATCGGCAATATTCACGTGATAGGGTCTTGAAACTATAAATGTTATGATATCGGCAATATCTTCCGGTAAAAGGGGGTGAAATCCTTCATACACTTTTTGGGCACGTTCCTCGTCTCCTTTGAACCGCACTTTGCTGAAATCTGTTTTGGTCATCCCAGGATTCACCGCGCCAACCCTTATTCCGGCTTTGTTCAAATCTATTCTCATCGCCTGATTGATGGCATCTACGGCAAATTTACTGGCACAATAAACATTTCCGTTGGGATAGACTTCTTTTCCGGCGGTAGAACCAATATTGATAATATGCCCCGACTTACGTTCCACCATTCCCGGAATCACCGCTTTACTCACATATAAAAGGCCTTTTACATTGATGTCTATCATTGCATCCCAATCATCGGTGTCCCCATTCTGAATGGAATCCAGACCGTGGGCATTTCCGGCATTGTTGACCAAAATATCAATTTTCTGAAATTCTTCAGGCAGGCTTTCAATTTGTTTAAAAACTTCGGTTTTATCGCGAATATCAAAGCACAAGGTAGTAACTGAAACCAGTTTGGACAATTCGGTCTTCAGCTCTTGAAGTGCGTCCTGCCTTCTTCCGCATAAAATTAAATCGAATTTTTGGGAGGCAAAAGCCTGGGCCGTAGCTTTTCCGATTCCACTGGTAGCCCCCGTTATTAATGCTGTTTTTTTCATAGAATGTTAAAATTAAATTGCAAAAAAAGAATTGAAGGTATAAAAAGTATTGCAAATAAGCGACTTATCCCTATTAAACCTTGTTTCCGTACTTGTTAAAAATAGTTAATTGGGAATTTCAATAAAATGAAACATACTATCCGGCGTTTTACTGTCCAAACCCGAATTAATTTTAAACTTAAATCAAATCAATTATGAATTTAAAGAAACTGAAAATGAAGAAATTTGCAGGCCTTTTATTGGCCGCGGTTGCGGTAACGCTATTTTTTAGCTGTAGCGACGATGATTCCACAAGCGATCAAAACGCAAGGGTTAAGGTTAGTATGACCGATGCCCCCGGGGATTACGACAAGGTTTTTGTTGATGTAATAGATGTAAAAATTAAAGCCGATGCCTCAACTGATGAAGAAGGTTGGGTAAGTTTAGGAAATGTACAAGCCGGAATTTATGATTTATTGACCCTTACCGGTGGGGTTACGCAACTTTTGGCTAATGCTGAAGTTCCTGCTGGCTTTTTAGGTCAAATCCGATTGGTTTTGGGTCCGGATAATTCTGTTGTGCTCAAGGGTGAAACTGAAGAAACACCGCTTGCCACTCCAAGTGCACAACAATCCGGTTTAAAACTTCAGGTAAACCAGGAACTGGAAGGTGGCCAGGAATATTTGTTTTTACTGGATTTTGATGTAGATAAGTCTATTGTAGTCACAGGTGGTTCAGGATATAGCCTAAAACCAGTTATCCGTCTTTCTGCAAATGAAGGCGGAGCGATAATGGGTAAAATTTCTCCGGGTACTTTTAAAAGTTTGGTAGAAGCAAAAAATGCTGCTAATACCATTTCAGCTTACACAGATGCAAACGGGGAATTTGTTTTGCACGGTGTGCCTGACGGGATTTATGAGGTAAAAATAACTCCTGCGCTGGGTGTTGGTTATAATATTAAAACTGAGAGCGATGTTCAAGTTGCAAATGGTGCCACAATTAACCTGGAAACAATTTTCTTGGCGGCAATTGAGTAGTTAAACTTAAATATGAATTTAAAAAGCAGCGGCAATCCCGCTGCTTTTTTTGTTTTTTAACGATTTTGGTTCAATAATTGCATATTTGCATCGTTCGTAATTTGTGAATATCTTCACATTTTTAAAATTAAATCCTATGATAGAGAATAACGCTTCAATAGATATTTCAAGCCTTAATGAAAAAATAGAAAGGGAAAGTGCTTTTGTAGACTTGCTTACAGCCGAAATCAACAAGGTGATCATAGGTCAAAAAGATATGGTGGAGCGTTTATTAATAGGACTTCTGGGGCAAGGACATATCTTGCTTGAAGGTGTTCCGGGCCTGGCAAAAACCCTGGCTATAAACACACTTTCTCAAGCCGTTCACGGCAGTTTCAGCAGGATCCAGTTTACCCCGGATCTTTTGCCTGCCGATGTTACCGGAACCATGATCTACAATATGAAATTGAACGATTTCAGCATTAAAAAAGGACCTATTTTTGCAAATTTCATCCTTGCCGATGAAATAAACAGGGCTCCCGCAAAAGTGCAATCGGCTTTACTGGAAGCCATGCAGGAAAAACAAGTTACCATTGGGGACGAAACTTTTATTTTGGACAGGCCTTTTCTGGTAATGGCGACCCAAAACCCGGTGGAACAGGAAGGAACTTATCCCTTGCCGGAAGCGCAGGTTGACAGGTTTATGCTTAAAACCGTGATCAAATATCCTAAAATGGCCGAGGAGCAACTTATTGTCCGCGCCAATTTAAGGGGAGGTTTTGAGAAGGTAAATCCTGTAGTTAGTTTGGAACAAATTGCCAGGGCGCAGGCAGCGGTCCGGGAGGTTTATATGGATGAAAAAATAGAGAAATATATACTGGATATCGTATTTGCAACCAGGACCCCGGAAAAATATAATTTAGAGGAATTAAAACCCCTTATCAATTTTGGCGCTTCTCCACGGGGAAGCATCAATTTGGCAATGGCGGCAAAATGTTACGCATTTATTAAAAGAAGGGGTTATGTTGTTCCGGAAGATGTGAGGGCAATAGTATATGATGTGTTGCGACACAGGATTGGAATAACTTATGAGGCCGAAGCAGAAAATGTCACTTCTGAAGATATCATCAGTAAAATTATAAATGAAATAGAAGTGCCTTAAAAAGCCCCCTAAATCTCCCAATGGGGACTTATCGTCAAAAAATAACTTTTATTTCTTTCTCAGAGGGAAAGACTTAGGAAAAGTAAAAAATGGATACCAAAGAATTACTCAAAAAAGTCCGGAAAATTGAAATAAAGACCAAGCGCCTGAGCAATAACGTGTTTGGGGGCGAGTACCATTCTGCTTTTAAAGGAAGGGGAATGATCTTTAGCGAGGTTAGGGATTATCAGTTCGGGGACGATGTGAGGAGTATAGACTGGAATGTAACCGCACGCTATAATGAGCCTTTTGTCAAGGTTTTTGAAGAAGAACGCGAATTGACCATGATGCTGGTGGTAGATATTTCGGCATCAGAATTATTTGGGACCAAAAATCAATTTAAAAAAGAAATTATTACTGAAATTGCCGCGACCCTGGCATTTTCGGCTTCCCAAAACAACGATAAAATAGGGCTGATGCTTTTTTCAGACCAGATGGAATTATTTATTCCGCCAAAAAAAGGCAGATTTCACGTGTTGCGAATTATCAGGGAACTTCTGGAATTTGAACCAAAAGGCAAAAAAACCGATCTGGCGGAAGCTTTAAAATACGTAACCAGCGTTATCAAGAAAAAAGCCATCATTTTTATCTTGTCAGATTTTATTGCTGATGATTATCAGCGAACTTTAAAGATCATAAGCAACAAACACGATGTTACCGGAATCAGGATATATGACGCGAGGGAAGAGGAAATCCCCAATTTAGGTTTGGTGCAAATGTTGGACAGGGAAACCGATGAATTGGTGATGGTAAATACAGGTTCAAAATCTGTGAGACTCGCTTATGGCGCCTATTTTAAAGACAGGGAAAATTATTTCAGGGAAAGTTTTTCAAAAAGTGGTGCCGGAATTTTGAGCACAAGGGTAGACGAAAGTTATGTCAAAAAATTGTTGGGATATTTTAAAAGAAGAGGTTAAGAATTACAAATGACAAAAAAATATTCGACATTCAATAAATTTATTTTTCTACCGGAAGCGTTTGCAGCTAATTTCAACTTTAGGCAGGAAAAAATCAGGTTCAATAAATCGTTGCTGTTTTTCCTTTTCGTATTAACTTCATTTATTGTTTTTTCTCAGCAACCGGTTATTTCAGCAAGCATAGATTCCACCCAAATTAAAATCGGCGAACAAATCATTTATAGTATTTCGGTGGAAACAGACTCAACCAAGCTTGTGGTTTTTCCCGAAGGTCAGACTTTTAATCCGATGGAAGTGGTGGAATCGCTAAAAACCGATACTTCCAGGTTTCAAAACAGGTTTAAGCTCTTAAAGCAATATGCGCTCACGCAATTCGATTCCGGGAGTTATACCATTCCACAGCAGAAAATCCTTATAAACGACACTCCATTTTTAACCGATTCCATGAAAGTGGAGGTTGCAACTGTTGTGGTTGATACCACGAAACAGAAAATGTATTCCATAAAGCCGGCTATGGCGGTACCATCAGTATTTGAAATTCCGAATTGGTTTTGGTGGTTACTGGCAGGGTTAATTATACTTGGCCTGGGATATTATTTCTTCAGAAGAAAAAAGAAAAAACAGGAAGCAGAAAAAAAATTACCTCCTTATGAAAGGGCGTTGTTGGAATTACAGCAATTGGACAAATCCCAATTACTGGAAAACCGTGAAACAAAGGAATACTATTCAAAATTAACTGAAGCAGTGCGGCGTTATCTGGAGGATGAGATAAACCTACGGGCGATGGAGAGTACGACTTCTGAGCTTATCAACTATCTGGAAATGAAGATGGATGCCGGGAAATTGAAACTGTCCCGAAAAACCATAGATGAGCTAAAAACCATCCTGCAACGTGCCGATCTTGCGAAATTCGCCAATTCCAGACCCGATATAATCACGGCAAAAGGAGACCGGTCAAAAATTGAACTGGTAATAAACGATACAAAAGCTGCGATCCCTGAACCTACTGAAGAGGAACTTTTAAGAGATGAGGCTTACAGGAAAGCACAGTTAAAACGAAGAAAACGAAAACGTATAATTATTGGAGTTGCCGGCGCGATCATTCTAATTTCCATTGGAATTACCGCACTTGTTACCACAAGGGGATTCGACTATTTAAAAGACAGTTTAGTAGGAAACCCAACCAAAGAATTGCTCAAAGGCGAATGGATACAAAGCGAATATGGAGATCCTGCCGTGTCCATCACCACTCCAAGAGTGCTTAAACGGGGTGAAATTGATATGCCCAACGATGCAAAAGCGATGTTGGTTGGAAATGAAACTTTTATTGACGGAAGTTTGGACAATCCTTTGTATGTTGTGTTAAGTACTGTAAGGTTTCAAAAAGACGTGAAATTTGAATTAAAAACTGCCGTAGAAGGGGTTTATGAAAATATGGAGCTAAAAGGGGCGAAAAATATAATTGTAAAAGAAGAAGAATACCTCACCCTTGAAGGCGTTAAGGGAATCAAAGTTTTTGGAACCCTGGAAATTGAAAATCCGGTTACAAAGCGACCGGTAGTTAAAGAATATAGCATTCTGAATTTTGTCGAAAATGACGGTTTTCAACAAATTACTGTTATTTATGACAAGCAGGACGCCTATGCAGATGAAATTGCAAGCCGTATTATTAACTCGGTTGAATTTGAAAATCCAGCGAACTAATGTTTGATAATTTTATATTTGAAAGTCCGCAATTTTTTTGGTTATTGCTTTTATTGCCAATAGCCGCAGCCTGGTATTTTTGGAAGCGGAACAAGCAACTTGCAGAACTTAAAATTTCGAGCGTAAAAGGGTTTAAAGCAAAACCCAGTATGCTTCCGTTCCTGAGGCACGGTTTGTTTATCCTGAGGTTGCTGGCTTTGGCGCTATTAATTACTGCAATGGCCAGGCCGCGTACTTCAGATGTTTCAAGCAAGACCACTTCCACCCAGGGAATTGATATTGTGCTTGCCATTGATGTTTCCGGGAGTATGCTTGCCCGGGATTTAAAACCAAACAGGCTGGAGGCTTTAAAGGAAGTAGCAGCCGAATTTATAAAGGGCCGGCCTTCAGACAGGATTGGCCTGGTGGTTTATGCCGGCGAAAGTTTTACCAAAACTCCTGTCACCAGCGATAAAGCTATCGTGCTAAGTGCATTGGCAGATATCGAATATAATTCGGTTCTGGAAAACGGCACCGCGATAGGTATGGGACTGGCAACCGCCGTAAATAGATTAAAAGACAGCAAGGCGAAGAGCAAAGTGATTATTTTATTGACAGACGGGGTTAACAATGCAGGGTTTATTGATCCAAAAATAGCGAGTGAACTGGCGGTGGAATACAAGATCAAAACCTATACAATTGGGGTTGGAAGTAATGGAATGGCGCTATCTCCAATTGCAATAATGCCAAACGGCCAGTTTCAGTATGGAAACGTGCAGGTTGAAATAGATGAAAAATTGCTTCAGGAAATAGCTCAGGTAACAGGGGGAAAATATTTCAGGGCGACCAACAATGAAAAACTGGAATCTATTTACGAAGAAATTGACAGCCTGGAAAAAACCGAGATTGAAGAATTTAAATACACAAATTACGAAGAAAATTTCAGGCCATTTTTGTTGTTGGCAGGGCTTCTATTGATAATGGAACTCTTTTTGAGGTTTACGGTTTTCAGGAGTTTTATATAAGAGCTGTCAAAAACCAGGAATAAGGGGAAGTGGTTGAAAAACATAAGAATATTCAGGTAAAATATCTTTTGGGGATAAATTGCCATTGAAATAAAAAAGGAGCATTTTAATGTATATTTTAGAAGAAGAAAAATATTTCTGGTTGTTGTTCATCATCCCGATGCTGGCGGTGCTTTATGCGCTCCTGCTCCTTTGGAAAAAACGCAGTCAAAAACGGTTTGCCACCCCGGAGATGCTTCAGCAATTAAGTCCCGATAGATCCAGGTTCAAACCCGGTTTAAAATTCGCCATTTTTCTGCTTGCCATTGCCAGTTTAACGATGGCTTTGGTAAATCCCAAAATTGGGACTAAAATGGAAACCGTAACCCGCGAAGGAGTAGATATTGTTTTTGCCATAGACGTTTCAAAAAGTATGGAGGCAGAAGATATTGCCCCAAACCG
>Ga0307487_1001856_pt1 | contig 14326 bp, 15 predicted proteins | sample CBIW12metaG_FD_203665 | JGI IMG/M metagenome (GOLD analysis project Ga0307487, IMG submission 203665) | Sea-ice brine microbial communities from Beaufort Sea near Barrow, Alaska, United States - CBIW 1.2 | ecosystem: Environmental > Aquatic > Marine > Coastal | place: USA: Alaska | collected... | reverse complement strand
GAACAGGCGGCGAGCGCGAACGCGAGTGCGATGAAGAATCCCCCGATTTTCATGGCAGTAAAACTACCCCGATCCCATGAGGGTGTCGACCACTCGCGAAAGCGTCTGTGGATTCAGCGGCCACGTCAGGGGCGCAGGGGCAGCCCGTTGCCGTCCTTGGAATCGCCGGCCAACATGACGATCCCGTCGATGAACGGCCACAACGCGCCGATGCCACACGTGACGATGGTGACGACCAACTGACCCACTCCGAGCCCCACGTGACCGGCATACATGCGACCGATCCCAAGAGGTATCAGGATCTGCAAAAGTCCGGCGACCAGTTTCTGCTTGTCAGAGAACGGCAGGCCGGTCTTCGGGTCGAAGCCGTACGGCGCCTGGGGGTTGGCGCCAAAGGCCTGCGGGGAACCGGGCGGCGCATAGCCGTACTGCGGCTGCCCATACGGCGCTTGGCTTGCCTGTCCGTATCCCGGCGGCGGCGGTGCCTGTCCCCATCCGGGTGGGGGAGGTGGTGCTTGTCCGTACCCGGGAGGCGGAGGAGATGCTTGTTCGTACCCGGGAGGTGGCGGGTACTCACCTGGCGGCGGTGTGGGGCCCTGCTCTGGATCGGGAGCGCCTGGCTCTGGGGGAACACTCATGCCGCCACACTAGGTGGGTCGAGGACCGCAAACGTGCCGGGACATGAAAAATCGCCCCGCCGGTCCCCCTGGACGATCGGCGAGGCGATAGTTACGAGACATGTTCCTTGTCGCTACATGACACCGATTTGACGAACGTCTCAACCTTTTCACACCCAAAGTGCAAGAAATGATTCGAAAGAACCATATTTTCTGGTGCGGATGACTCCGCGGAGACGAACTGAGCGCGGGTTCGTAGGGTGTCACCATGATTGCGCAACGAGCCGCTGGCCCCCTGTCCCTTCCCTCGGTCGGAATCGGCTGCAACGCATTTGGCACCCGGATCGACTCCGAACGCGCCACCGGGGTGGTGGATGCCGCCATCGAGCACGAGGTGGCTTTCTTCGACACCGCCGACACGTACGGGATCGGCCAGAGCGAGGAGTTGCTCGGTCAGGCCATTAGGGGACGCCGCGACCAGGTTCTGGTCGCCACCAAGTTCGGCATGGACATGAAAGGTGCCAACGGCGATGACGGTGGACGTCGCGGATCCGCGACCTACGTGCGCACCGCCGTCGAGGCGAGTCTGCGCAGGCTAGGTGTTGACCACATCGATCTGTACCAACTGCACGTCCCTGATCCCAACACGCCGATCGCGGAGACGCTTGAAGCGATGAATGACCTGGTCACCGCCGGAACGGTTCGGGCCATCGGCTGCTCAAACATGCAGGCCTGGCAGATAGTTGATGCCAACTGGACGGCCCAGCAAGCCGGCGGAGCCGCCTTCGTGACCGCGCAGAACGAGTACTCGCTGTACAACCGGACCGCTGAGGTCGAGCTCACCCCGGCGTGTGAGGCGCTCGGCGTGGGCATCCTGCCGTACTTCCCGCTGGCCTATGGGCTACTCACTGGCAAATATCGCCGCGGCGAACCCGCGCCTGCGGGTAGCCGGCTGGAGGCGCAGACGGCTCGTCTCGACGGCGCCGACTGGGATCGCGTCGATCAGCTTGAAGCGTTCGCGCAGCGGCACGACATCTCCACACTTGAACTCGCCATCGGTGGGCTGGCAGCCCAGCCGGCCGTGGTCAGCGTCATCGCCGGTGTCACCTCAGGTGAGCAGGTGGCGTCGAATGCGGCTGCTGGAGCGTGGGAGCCGAGTGCCGAACAACTCGTCGAACTGGCCGAGATCGGCCGACCCGAGATGTCCTACACGACATTTGCTCCCTGACGGGGTGGGAGTGAGCGGCCCGCCCCCTGGAAGCCGGGCCGCCCATCGATAAGGATACCGCCCAGCGAAACCCTGTCGCAGACGAAAGTTGCACTGTGTCGAAAGTTGCAAAGTCGCGAAGTGTCGAAAGTTGTTGCGCCGGACCGGGAGCACCTCACGGTGCGTGGCCGCTCGAAGCGGCTTGTGTTGGGACCCGGGGCTGCCGCGGTCCGGCGCGGAACCCAGCCTAACCCCGTGGTGGTCACCTGCCCGACTAGTGCAACCCGGCTGCGCGCTCGAGGTCGGCCGCTCGGCGCAGCTGGGTGGCGGTGTCGACCAGTCGCACCGCTGATTTCGGGTCGCCGGCCTCGAGCTGGGCGCGCCCGACGCCCACGATGTGCGCGAATGCAGCTGCACGGTCGAGCGTCACATCGAAGGCGGGACCGACGATGCCGCGAACGACGGTGTCGACCAGGACGATGACCTCGGCGGGCCCGGGCGGGTCGACCACGCCGGCCAGCAACTCGTGCACGGGTGCGAACGACTTGCCGGTGGCGTACTCGTGGGCAGCGGTCTCAGGATTGCGATGCACCCATGTGCGGAGCGCGTAGAGCCGCCACAGGGATCCCGCGAGAGTGTCGGCCGGCGCATGGGCCCACAACTCGGCGATCGTCGCCAGGCCTTCGGTGTCGGCCAGATGTAGTACGCGGTCCACCAACTCTTGGTCGTCGGTCCCACGGGGGCCCCGCACGAGCAAGGTGGCGATGCGGTGGCCAGCCGCAGCCGTTTCTGCCGGGTCGTCATGGTCGGGCTTGGACTCGAAGTGCGAGGCCCCGGGCAGCTGGGGCTTCTTGAAATCTCTCACACGAGCGCCCGATCCACCGCAGCCAGGTACGCATCGGAGCGACTATCGCCGCAGGGACGGGTGATCCCGGTGCCCGGCGCATACTCGAACATCATCTGGTTCATGGCGTAGGCCACCGTGATGCGACGCTCGAGGTCGTTCACCACGACTGATCCACCCAGTCCGCCCCAGTAGCACCGTCGGCCGGGTGCGACCGACGGCATGATGCGCGGGTCTGGCAGGGCCCATCCCAAACCGAAGGTCGACGACAAGCCCAGCACGACGTCGATGCCGGACGCCTGTGGCTCCAGAATGCGCTCGACCATCGCTGCGGACAGCAGGCGGACTCCGTCGATCTCGCCGCCATGGGAAATCAGCGATTGGATACGTGCGATCGACCGGGCATTGCCGTGGCCATTGGCTGCGGGGATCTCCGCGCGGCGCCACCGTTCGCTGTTGGCCTCTCTGGCCCGCAGGAAGGGGCCGGTGAACGTGCGGACCGAGATGCCGTCCGGATCGATCGATTCGGTGTCGAGGGCGAGGGGCTTGGGCGGGCTGATGGGGGAGACACGGGAATCGTGTTCGGCTGCGAGACCGATGTGGAAGTCGGCGCCGAGTGGTGCTGCGATCTCGCGTGCAAACCACGTGCCGATCGTCTCGCCGGTGATGCGCCGCACGATCTCGCCCACGAGGTGGCCCTGGTTCAACAGGTGATACCCCGGCGCGGTGCCCGGTTTCCACCACGGTTCCTGAGCCGCGAGCATCGCAGTGGATCGCTCCCAGTCGAACAGGTCGTCTACCGTGACCGGTTGGGCCCAACCCGAGACTCCGGAGGAGTGGCTCAACACCTGGGCCACGGTGATGTCCTGTTTGCCAGCTGCTGCGAACTCGGGCCAGTACCGAGCGACGGGCGCCCTGACGTCAAGTTCGCCACGGTCTGCCAACACGAGGATGGTCAGATTGGCCATCACCTTGGTGATCGACCAGACCGGAACGAGGGTGTCGCGTTCCCACGGCACGGTGGCGTCAAGATCGGCCGAACCGTGCCAGATGTCCGCGACCGTCTCGCCGTCCTGCACGACACAGATCGAGGCTCCCCGGTCAGAACCGTCGGCGACCGAGCATTCCAACTGATCGGCTAGCTCATCGAAACGGGGATCCCAGCTGCCGGACACGCTCATGCGTCCACGGTAGACCCGCAGTGGTCGTCAGGCGGTGGTGACTGGCTCCGGCTTGCGAGTGCGACCAAACACAGCGCGCGAACCCCGCAGGTACAGCGGCAGCACGATGGCCAGGTAGGTCGCCCATCCGAGGAACTGCAACCACGACGGATTGGGCTGGAAGTTCACAGTGCCCTTCAGCAATGTGCCGTACCAACTGTCAGGCGGGATGGTGGCTGAGATGTCGAACACCTGGTTGCCGAGATCGCCCGGGCCGCCGACCACGCCGGTCACCTGCGGAAGGAAGGCGGCTTCTTGCAGGTCGTAGATGCCGTAGGCGAGGACGCCCGCGGCGACGACGATCAACAACCCACCCGTGACGGTGAAGAACTTGGCAAGATTGACCCGGATGGCGCCTTGGTACATCAGGTAGCCCAGCCCGACTGCCACAGCGATGCCGGCGGCAGCGCCGAGGAACGGACGCGGTGTGTAGGCATTGGCGACCGTGCCGTACATGATCGCGGCAGTCTCGAGGCCTTCGCGGCCGACGGTGATGAACGAGACGAACGCGATGGCCCACGCGCCGAGGGTCACAGCGCTCTCGAGCTCACTCTCGAGTTCGGTCTTGAGGTGGCGGGCGGTGCGGCGCATCCAGAACAGCATCCACGTGACGAGTGCCGCCGCGAAGATCGACAGGGTGCCCCCGACCAGTTCCTGGGTGCGAAACGGCAGCGATCCGATCGCCGACAAGATGATCGTGAACGCGATCACGACCAACGTCACCGCGGTGAAGACACCGGCCCAGATGTAGCGAATGTCCTGCCGTCGGCCGGTCTTGACCAGGTAGGCGATCAGGATGCTGACCACGAGGCTGGCCTCGAGGCCTTCACGCAGACCGATCAGGAAATTTGCAAGCACCAGGTCAGTCTAGACGAAGGTTTGCCTTCCCTCACATGGAGTCGGTCAGACAGGGCGCACATGGAGTCAGTCAGACAGGGCGTCGGCGAGCTGCCCAGCGATGAGGCCGACCTGCCAGCGTCGGGCGCCCTGCTCCTCAAGCGCGTCGACGACGGCACCTTCGGTGACCGCTGCCGTGCCATCGGACGTCGGCGGCTCCCACGCCAAATTGCGCACCAGTTGGGGGCTGATCAGGTTCTCGGCCGGCAGGTTGCTCTGCTCGCTGAGCGCCACCACCACAGTGCGGCAACTGGCGAGGCGTGCTGCGGCTTCGGGATTCTTGTCACCCCATGCGCGCGGTGGCGGGGGACCATCGGTGCGCAGGCCCGTGGTGGGCAGCTCGTCATCGGGCAGCGCGAGGCCGCGCTCCACCGCGTCGAACCACTCGCTCAGGAAACGTCGCGGACCACGATTGCGCATGGCCCGCATCGCCTTGAGGTCGGCGACTGTCTTGGGCGCGGTCATCGCGATGTCGACCAGCGCGGCGTCGGGCAGGATGCGTCCTGGCGTGATGTCGCGACCTTCGGCAATGGTGTCGCGGGTCTGCCACAACTCGCGCACCAGGGCGAGTGCTCGACGGCCGCGGGCTTTGTGCATGCCTGACGTGCGGCGCCATGGGTCGATGCGCACCGGTGGACCGGTGAACGACAGCAGTGCCTCGAACTCCTCGGTGGCCCATCCGCGCTTGCCCGCAGCGGTCAGCTCATCGTCAATCAGATTGCGTAGTTCGACCAGGACCTCGACGTCCAGAGCTGCGTAGACCAGCCACGGATCGGGCAGTGGCCGGGTGGACCAGTCAGCGGCGGAGAACTCCTTGGCCAGACTGAGTCCGAGGTAGTGCTCGACCAGAGATGCCAGGCCCACCCGCGGCAGGTTCAGCAGCCGGCCAGCCAGTTCGGTGTCGAACAATGAGGTGGGGCGTAGCCCGATCTCGGCCAAGCACGGAAGATCTTGAGATGCGGCATGCAGGATCCACTCGGCGTCGCCGAACGCGGCGGACAACTCGCTGTGGTCGTCGAAGGCGATCGGATCGATCAGGTGGCTGTCGGAACCTTCGCGGCGCACCTGCAAGAGATAGGCGCGCTGGGAGTAGCGGTAGCCCGAGGCGCGCTCAGCATCCAGGGCCAAAGGACCGGTGCCGGCCCCGATGCGTTCAGCGGCGTGGGTCAGCGCGGCCGGGGTGTCGACCACCTGGGGTAGCGGGTCGCGCAGTTCCAGCCGGGGCAGGACGACTTCGGGCGCCACCTCGGCCGCAGCTCCTTCGGCTGCTGCTGGATCGCTGCCCGACTCCGGTGCCTCGGCGGTCAACGGCCACCCCGCCTGCGCTGGAGGGGAACCACTCCAGGGGCGAGCGGGGGAAGTCCGGCGATGGCGCACAGCAGATTCGACCAGGCAGCCGCGTGATTGCCCTTCTCGCTGAGCGGGGTCCACGAGGCGCGCACCTCGATCTGGGCATCGGAACCGTCTTCTTCCATCTCGCCAAAGCCTTCGGAGCGCACCACCGTGACGCTGCCACTGGCGGCGCCGTGATCGGCATCGTGGGCACCGAGAGCTTCCATCAGCCAGCTCCAGCCGACATTGGGTAGCAGCGGATCGGCGGCCATGTCGCCGTCGATGTCGGCGCGGGCGAACGTGACGCAGCGAAAGGTGCCGCCCCAGGCGTCATTGCCAGCCGGGTCGTGCAACAAGATGAAACGCCCGGTCCCGAGGTCATCGGACCCGACCGTGACGTCGCCACTGATGGCGTAGGCCTGTGGTGCGATGCGCTGGGGGGCCGGCATCTCGTCGACCACGACCTCAGGACGCATCACTGCGTGCTGAATCTGACGCACAGCGTCGGTGAACGCCGCGGGCGCCTGATCTGTCTCGATGCGTGCTACCACCCCCTGACTGTAGGCGCCGACTGGCGTTTCAGTCGTTCGCGACACTCCGCAGTCCGCGACAGTCCACCTGAGGCACCGGACGGGAGTCCACCTGAGACACTGGGGACATGAGTGTCCCGGCGCCTGAGCGCACCCAGTCGAGCGCCTTTCTGACTGCTTGCCGGGGCGAGCGCCCCGATCATGTGCCGGTGTGGTTCATGCGCCAGGCGGGCCGATCATTGCCGGAATATCTGAAGATCCGCGAGGGCACCAAGATGCTCGACTCGTGCTTCGACACCGACATGGTCGTCGAGATCACGATGCAGCCTGTGCGTCGCCATCAGGTGGACGCCGCCATCTTCTTCTCCGACATCGTGGTGCCGCTCAAGGCGATCGGCGTCGACCTCGACATCGTGCCTGGCACCGGTCCAGTCGTCGCGGAGCCGATCCGCTCGCGCGGTCAGCTCGAGCAGCTGCGCGATCTGGAGTTTGACGACGTCGCCTCCGTGCTGGCGGCCGTGACCGCGCTGACCGGTGAGCTCGGCGCCACCCCGCTGATCGGCTTTGCCGGAGCGCCGTTCACCTTGGCGTCTTACCTGGTCGAGGGCGGACCATCGCGCGACCACCGCCTGACCAAGCAGTTGATGTACTCCGATCCCGATCTGTGGCATGACCTGTTGGGACGTATCGCCCGCATCGCCGGGCAATTCTTGCGGATGCAGATCGAGGCAGGTGCGTCGGCAGTTCAACTGTTCGACTCGTGGGCCGGCACGCTGTCGCGTGCTGACTACCTGACCTACGTGCAGCCGCACTCGGCCGCTGTGCTCGACTCGGTGGCCGATCTGGGCGTGCCACGTATCCATTTCGGTGTGGGCACGGGCGAGATTCTGGGCGCGATGTCCGATGCGGGCGCCGACGTCGTCGGTGTCGACTGGCGGGTGCCGCTTGATGAGGCAGTGCGCCGCCTGGGCACCGACACCGTCGTGCAGGGAAATCTGGACCCCACGATCTTGTTCGCCCCCACCGATGTGGTGCACGCCCGTGCCGCCGAAATCATCGCCCAGGGTGCGGCTGCCAAGGGCCACATCTTCAACCTCGGTCACGGTGTCCTTCCGGCCACTGATCCCGACTCGTTGACGCGTCTGGTCGAGTTCGTGCATGCGCAGCCTGTGCCTGCCGGTTCCTGAGATGGCGTCCCCGTCAGGTGCGGTGCACGTGCGTTCCGTCGCTGTGATCGGTGGCGGGATCGCCGGACTGGCTGCGGCCTACGATTTGGCTGCTGCTGGTTGCGCGGTCACTGTGCTTGAGAGCACCGATCGCGTCGGCGGCAAATTGCGTATGGGGGAGGTGGGTGGAATCCAGGTCGACCTCGGCGCCGAAGCCATCCTTGCCCGCCGCCCGGAGGCCCTCGACCTGGTGCGCGACATCGGGCTGGCCGACACCATCGAACATCCGCGTACGACGTCCGCTGCGATCTGGACCCACGGTGGGTTGCGCACCATGCCGCCCACCGTCATGGGGATACCGGCCGACCTGGACCAGCTGATGGCAACGGGCATCGTCACTCGTCCGCCGGAACGGTCCATCGTTCCGGTCCCCGATCACGATGTGTCGGTGGCGTCTTTCGTGGCTCAGCGTCTCGGGCCAGACGTCGTGGACCGCTTGATCGAACCGCTACTGGGTGGCGTGTATGCCGGGCATGCCGACCGGCTGTCCCTGCGGGCCACGGCTCCACAGATTGCAGCGCTGGGTGCCGATCTGGTCGCAGGGGCCGAAGATGCATTGGCCGAACGCGCCGGCCAGCCAGCATCGCCGGTGTTCTTTGCTCCCACCGGCGGGGTGGGTACGTTGCCACAGTCCATCGTCGAGGCCGGCGGCTTCGACGTGCGGACCGACACCACCGTGCGCGCGGTCGAGCGCACTTCCACAGGCTGGCGCCTGACCATTGGCCCGACCACCCAGATCGAACTGCTTGACGTCGACGCCGTCGTGGTGGCAGCACCGGCTCCGGCCGCTGCTCGCCTGCTGTCCGACGTGGCACCCAGGGCCGCCTTCGCCTTGGCCGACATCGAGTACGCCAGCGTCGCGCTCGTGACTTTCCTGCTCGAGGGCGCCACCGAACCGGGCGGTTCGGGTTTCCTGGTGCCGCCGGTCGACGGCGCCTCGATCAAGGGCGCCACGTACTCCAGCTCCAAGTGGCAGTGGTCGCACGACGCGGCCGCCGGGTTCACGTTGGCACGGGCCTCGATCGGCCGAGCTGGCGAAACCTTGCTGCTGCAGCACGATGACGCGACGCTGGTCGATCTCGCCAAGGCCGACCTCGCCGCCGCAACCGGGTCCATCGGACAGGTCGTTGATGCGCGAGTACAGCGTTGGGGAGGTGCGTTGCCGCAGTACGACGTCGGGCACCTCGACCTCGTCGCCACGATCGACCAGGACATCGCACACGTGGACGGTCTCGAGGTCTGCGGAGCGGCCTATCGCGGTGTCGGGATCCCGGCCACGATCGGCACGGGACGGGCCGCGGCAGCGCGGTTGCTTGGGCGAGAGACAATGGACGCGTGACCACGATTCCGAACAAGGGCAAGCTGGCCAAGGAGATCAACGAGAGCATCCGCTACACGATGTGGTCGGTGTTTCGACTCGATCGTGTTTTCGCCGATGCAGACCGTGCCGCCGAGGCCGCCGAAGTCGACGATCTGATCGTGGCCTTGGCCGCTGATGATGTGATCGTCCGAGCCACGTACGACGTCAGCGGGATTCGCGCTGACGCGGATCTGATGATCTGGTGGCACGCTGCCGAAAGTGGCCAACTGCAAGACGCGTACAACCGGTTCCGCCGCACGGCGCTGGGCTCGCGGATGGCCCCGGTGTGGTCACAGTTGGCGTTGCACCGCCCGGCCGAGTTCAACCGGTCGCACATCCCCGCGTTCATGGCCGAGGAGGAGGTACTCCGCTTTGTGTGTGTGTACCCGTTCGTTCGGTCGTACGAGTGGTACCTGCTGCCCGACGACGAGCGCCGCGCAATGCTCAAGGAGCACGGCATGCAGGCCCGTCCGTATCCGGACGTGCGCGCCAACACGGTCGCGTCGTTCGCGCTGGGCGACTTCGAGTGGATGCTGGCCTTTGAGGCCGATGAACTACATCGCATCGTCGATCTGATGCGCGACCTTCGCGCCAGTGAAGCCAGGCGTCACGTGCGCGAAGAGGTGCCGTTCTACACCGGCGAACGCCACACGGTCTCCGAACTCGCGCACCGCTGGCCCTGAGGCAACCTCAGTCAGGCGTCTGGGTCAGGGCAATACCGTTGATGCAGAACCGCTGATCGGTGGGGGTGTCGAACCCCTCGCCCTTGAACACGTGGCCCAGGTGCGAGTCGCATCGGATGCAGCGCACTTCGACACGCTTGTGGCCGAACATCGAGCGGTCCTCGATGTAGCGCACGCGATCCTCGGCCAGGGGGGCGTAGAACGCCGGCCAGCCGCAGTGCGCATCAAACTTGGTGTCGCTACGGAACAACTCGGATCCGCAGGCACGACATCCGTACACCGACGCGGTGGTGTCGGTCTCAAATTCGGACGTGAACGGCCGCTCGGTGCCAGCCTTGCGAAGTACTTGGTACTCCTCAGGGCTCAACTCAGACTTCCACTCGGCCTCAGTCTTCTCCACATCGAATGCCATGCCGCCAGCCTACGACGCACCGCAAGCGTTCACCGGATCAGTGTTGCGCGTCGAACGGGACGTGCTCGAGCAGGTGCAGCGTCGGCACGTCGAGGGCCCGCTTGGCGCGAGACGTCCAATCGATCTGGAAGAACTCCTTCACGATGTGCGACTCGGTCAAGATGATGACCTCGCTGGACCCCGTGGTGGCGATCAGGTCCTTGAGCGTGTCGATCGGATCGGCCTCGGTCAGCTGCCCGGTGGCTTGCTGGTTGCGGTCGGTGAGCAGGGCGGCGCTGGCGTCGAGCTCAGCCTGGCCAGCCTTGACGATCTCCTCATGCATCTCATCGACCGTCGCCGGATCGGGCATCGCTGCGACCTGGCCGCCGCCAAGAGCGCTCATCGACGACGTGAGGATCGCAGTGGAACTCTCCACCGGGAGCAGCAAGTGATAGTGAACCGTCTCGTCGAGCCCTTCGTGTAGGGACACGATCTGGTCGGCGTCGAGGTTCTCCAACTGGCGCTCGATGAGCAAGGCAACGTGATACATGCCCCCACGTTACGCCGGGGGAGTCCAGCTCGTGGCAACCGCGCTGAGCCGTAGGGTGCTTTCATGACCTCACTTGCCGCTCAGCTGGCCACCTCCGGCCCGATCGATGTGTCGTTGCTCGACTCGCGCGCGACACCCGGATACGACGGCGACAAGGACGGTGCACCAGATGCCATGGCAGCACTCGGCGAGGAACTCGCTGACCTGCAGGAGCGTCTGTTCGCGCAGGCGCGCGTTAAGATCGGCAACCAGCGCATCCTGCTGGTGATGCAGGGCATGGACACCGCGGGCAAGGGCGGCGTCATCCGCAAGGTGGCCGGTCTGGTCGACCCGCAAGGTGTGGCCGTCACCGCCTTCAAGAAGCCGACTCCGGAAGAACTTGAGCACGACTTCCTGTGGCGGATCGAGAAGGCGCTTCCCGCGGCAGGGGAGATCGGGATCTTCGATCGTTCCCACTACGAGGACGTGCTGATCGGCCGCGTACGCGAGTTGGCTACTGCCGAGGAGATCGAGCGGCGCTATGACGCGATCAATGCGTTCGAGCAGGCCTTCGTCGAAGACGGCGGCACCATCATCAAATGCTTCTTGCACATCACGCCGGACGATCAGGAAGAGCGGTTGGCCGAGCGCCTCGACGATCCGACCAAGTTCTGGAAGTACAACCCCGGCGACGTCGACGAACGGCTGCTGTGGTCTGACTACGCCGTGGCCTACGGCATCGCGCTCGAGCGCTGCTCGACTGAGCATGCTCCGTTCCATGTCATCCCGAGCGGTCGCAAGTGGTACCGCAACTGGGCCATCGCGACCATCTTGGCCGAGACGTTGCGCTCGATGGACCTGCAGTGGCCCGAGGCCGGCTTCGACATCGACGTCGAGAAGGCGCGACTCGCGGACAGTTAGCGGGCGGTCGAGATCATCGTGGCCTCGAACGTCAGGTCGGCCGTGTCGCGGTAATTGGAGTTGACCTGTGCGGCGATCGTGTTGACGCCGTCGGTCAGGACTCCGGCCGGAATGTCGAAGGTGACAGGTTCGGCGAACGCGCGCTCATGGCCGCGGGCCTCGACCGCATAGCTGGTCCAGTCGATCGAACCAGTGGGCAGGTTGGATCGGCCGATCTCGGTTCCGTTGATGTAGACAATGACACCGTCATCGGCAAACACGGTCACCTTCGGGTCCAGCAGCGATGCGGCATCGGTCAGCTCGACGTAGCGCCGGAACTGCGCTGCGAGCGGGCGAGGCGCGTCTCCTGAGGCATCGACATCGGTGGTCGGGCTCCAGGCGCCGAAGCCCAGGCTCGCCACGCCCTTCTTCCAGGCCGAGGCGTCGAAACCACTCGCCGTCCAGGTGGAGTCGGGTGCTGAGTCCTCGAAGCGGTACCGCCAGTCGGCGCCCGCCCCGGAATGCGTGACGGCGATGTCGTTGTCGGGTGAACTCATCGGGTAGTCGAGGGTGAACTGACTATCGGCATCGGTTTCGTACTCAGTGAGGTACGGCGAGTAGGTCTTGGCCGAGATGGTGTCCGTTTTGGGGTCGAACGTGTAGTACCGCAGCCACCCGTCGCCACCGTGAGGTCGACCCTGGTAGTTGCTGAGGACTTGATGCACGGGCTTGCCGCACGCGTTCGGATCGGTGCGGCGTCCCTCGCCCTGCGTACCGTCGGATCGGGACGTCCAGTGGCCGCTGACCACCATGAAGATGTTGCAGTTCGGGAAGATCAGTTTGTCCCAGATCTGCGGTGCCGCGTTGATGCCGGGGTCGGTTCGGGTGTTGAACTCGCCGCGTTTGCTGTCGGTGTCAACGAAGTCGTGCATCGACACGATGACCCGCCGATCGGGATTGTTGTCGATGACCTGTTGGGCCCACGCCAGGGCGTAGTCGGGCGCTTCGTACTCCAGGCTCAACACCAAGAAATCCATGCCGCCGGCCGTGAACAGGCTGAAGTTGTCCTTGTTTCCGCGATCCACGGGATCGGCGCCGTACAGATTCTGGCCGAGGTAGCCGCCATAGCTGGCTGTCGACGGTGTCCAGGTGGCACCTGCATACCGGCTGGGGGAGAAGTACTCGTCGTACTTGAAAGCCTCCCCGGTGTTCACGTTCATGTCGTGATTGCCCGGAAGTACCGCATTGGGGATGCCCGCATCGTCGAGCACCTGCATGTGGGTGCTGGCTCGTTGCCACATCGGATCGCTGGGGTGAGATTCGACCAGATCGCCGACCTGGGCGACGAACGCGGTATTCAGGGTCATCCGTTCGTCCCGGATCCACTGAGTCTGCTGCCCCATGATGACGTGATCGGCCTCGCTGGCGGTGTACCCCTGGGTGTCTGGCAGCACCACGAAGGTGAACGGCAGGGCGTCATCGGCGGCCTCAGACGGTGTGGAGTCCAAGGCTCCGGTGACGACCAGCGCCGCAGCGGCCATGGCGGCCACGACGAGAAGGCGCAGCGCCCACCCAGCACGGGTCGAACCCCACACCCTCGAACCCATCGATCAACCTTTCCGCGCGACCGGCCAGCCGCAGAGGCGGCCCTGCAGGTGACGAGGCTGCTCAGGCTTCAGTATGACGCGATCAGACGGCCCAGGCGTCCAGCGGGACGAGCTCCACAGCTCCGACGGCGTAGCGGGCCAACACCACACGAGCGATCTCGGTGTCGGCGCCCAAAGGCTCGGCAACCGCCACGGCGCCAGCCTCTTCGGCCAGCTCGGTGACGCGGTCGGTGTGCTCGCTGGGTGCCAAGAACAGCATTCCGACCGCGACGTGGCGACGTCCGTCGGCGCGGTGGGCCCGCACGGCTTCACCTGCCGCCGGAGGCGCGATTGACGCGAAAGCGGCAATCGTGGGCAGCTTGTGGTGATGGCCCCACGCTCGAGCCGCCCGTGAGATGGCTGCTTGGACCAACTGATCGCTGGACCCTTCGCCGGCCAACACAAGGGCGTCGAGCTCGCGGACCCGGTTGCGCGACAGCGCCTCGCGCAGTCGCTGGTCCAACAGATGCATGAAGGCGGACTCGATACCGAGCAGCGGAGTGACCTGGATGAGGATGTCGTCGTGGCGGGCCGCGGCTTGTGCGGCGACGTGGTGCGCCAGGCTGTCGGTCTGGCCCTGGGCGGCGAATACCAGCGGGACGACAACGATCTCGGTGTGTCCTTCGGCCACGAGACGGTCAACGACCTTGTCAAAATCAGCGACGCGGCCCACGGATGCGGAAGCGACACGAAGATCGGGGCGCATCCGAGCGATCAGATTGGTCAGGCTGGAAAGAGTCGAAGCGGTGCGGGAGTCGTGTGTGTCGTGTGCCAGGGCGATGAGTGCCGGTGCGGTCATGAGATGTCCTCTAGGAGAGGGCGGCGGCGGTCCGGGCGCTTGGCCGGGAGATGTTCGCCGCGCGCCGGAGATGGGAGGTCGTGGGTGCGCGTTGATCAGCGACACATCATGTTGCGGACGCGGCCGAGGTCCACGTGGAGGCGTC
>Ga0307487_1001854_pt1 | contig 14332 bp, 14 predicted proteins | sample CBIW12metaG_FD_203665 | JGI IMG/M metagenome (GOLD analysis project Ga0307487, IMG submission 203665) | Sea-ice brine microbial communities from Beaufort Sea near Barrow, Alaska, United States - CBIW 1.2 | ecosystem: Environmental > Aquatic > Marine > Coastal | place: USA: Alaska | collected... | reverse complement strand
ATGATCATCCCGCTTTCTGCACGTTTTACCTTTCTCACTTTTAAAGCCTGCGCCTCTATGGACATATTCTTGTGAAGCACTCCAATCCCGCCTTCCCTTGCAATGGCAATGGCCATTTTGCTTTCGGTAACGGTATCCATGGCAGCAGATACAATGGGTACATTAATAGGAATATTTTTCGTGAATTTGGAGCGAATACTTACCTCGCGCGGTAAAATATCAGAATAAGCAGGAATTAATAAAACATCATCGTAGGTGAGTCCCTCGCCAATAATCTTGAAGTCGTGTGCAGTCATAGCAATTAAAGATTTAATTGCGTGCAAAAGTAAGCATTTTTAAAACAAAACCCGAATTAACCTTCCGCTTATCGGGTGATTTGATGAAAATAAGTGAATAAAGATTGATTAAACCGTAAATCACAAATTACATTTGGCTTAATGGAAAGGAATTTCGAAACTGCTGTGGAATAAAATTTACTTTCAATTGCTTTTTTTCAATAAAAGCTGATATAATAAGATTACAACTGAAGTGGTGAAAATGAGCGTCATTAAAATCCCGGAAATAACGACAATATATTTCATCCAGAGAATGCCATCCCACATAAAATAAATCCCTCCAAATGTGGCTAAAATGGAAACAAAAGGCTCAATTATCAGAAAAAATTTGAGCTTTTGAGGAAGGCTTGAGAACACCATAATTCCGCCTAACAAGAAAAAGATAAAAGACATGGATAAAATGTGGGTATGTACAATAGTGAGCATTTCCCTGCCTCCTTTCCTGAATTTCATTTCGCTCGCATTGGGATCATTCTCATTTCCCAGGTAATTTTCTTCCACGCCCGCAGGATCAGCAGTACTGGTTTGATTGACGAACAATAAGCCCGTAAAATACCCTATGCTTAACACTATCACGAAGGTGGCCAGAAACCTTTTTATTTCTTTTGGCAACGTTAACAATAACCCGTTGTAGTTCATTAAATAACTTTCTTAATTTGAAGGATTTTCACGGTCTTCAGAATATCCTTCACCGCGATTGTCATAGATCTTACCGATATGGTAGCGCCGGAGATGGCGGCGATATCATCCAGGGAATCCTCACCGGATTTTCCCGTAAACTGACTTAACCATCGTTTGCTGCCAATTTCTCCTCCATATTCTTCCCTGTAGATCAAAACTTTAGTTCTTGCAATTTTTAAATGCTGATCAAAAATCACCAAATAATCAAAATCGGCAGTTTTACTTGGGGCTTTATCCACATATACATAACCTTTGATCTTTCCTTTGGAATTAATTTGGAAGAAATTTTCATCGTCAATTTTTGAAGGTAATTTTGATTTGATCTCTTCTGAAACATTCACCTTTTCAAATTTATAGGAATCAATTTCAAAAACATCTTTCACCTCCCTGTCCACCTTTTTTTTAAGGTTTTCAGGAATTCCGGAAGTCATCAAAAAAATAACCGAAAACAAAACTGTAACTATAGTTTTTAAATTCATCTTGCTAAAATATCAATTTGTTATTTCATGGACAATTAAAATGCCAAAAGTCAGGACGATCATACATCATCCCAACTCTTAACATATTAAGATTTCAGGATGTTTAGAACCAAACCCCAACTCCAAAGTTGAGTTGATTACTAACATCATTTCCTGATGCGGCATTATCCAATACCTGATAATCCCCTTTCAAAACTACCCCTGGAGCAATATGATAACTCAATCCCATGGTAAGTTCGTCCTTGTTATAAGTATCATTGGCAACTAAAGTACCATCGGTATCTGCATGAGTATCGTATTTCTCGTAACGGGCAAAAATATCCAATTTCTGTTTTTTATCTTCTGGCAATAAATTATAGGCAGCCTCTGCATACCATCCTGAAAGCGCGCTTCCCAAATCTTTACCTGTCAAATTATTATATGCTTCGGTATCTGTAAGAGAAGCGTAGATAAATTGGCCTCTTGCAGAAAACCGGTTATATACATAACGCGCATCCAATCCTACCATAGATAAACCAACATCGGCACCATTCACATGATCTATTTCATCATCAGCCTGCGTTCTACCAACATATCCGGAAAGGCCCATGCGAAGTCCAAGGATCCCGTAGTAATCAACTTTTGCAGAAAAGTTTGGCTTATTAACCGTAGACTCGATCCCTTTTTGGCGGCCACCTCTCAATCCTGTGCTTCCACCAATTAATCCGGTTCCATCTGCATTTGTAGATTTAAAACCGTTAAATACATAGGCCTGGTAAGATAGGGACGCACTGTTTATTCTACCAGAAAGACCAACCCCAATTTCCCTCCAGGTAGTAGGAACAATAGAGCGATCCATACCCGGGCGCTCCACTCCATTAAAAGTTGTAGGTTCGTGATATTCATTGATAATCCCCATTGGCACCAGCATTAAACCCGCACGCAAATTCAGGTTATTTGCCACATTATAATTAATGAAGGCTTGTTCTACAAATACTTCCTCAACATGTTCAAATTCTATTTCAGAGAAAAACTGAACCTTGTCATTAAATTGATATCCCAATAGCAATACCAAACGATGAACATCCAGTTTCCCATTATCTCCTTCAGGCTGATTGTATACCATTTCACCATAAGCCCCTAAGGTTACTGCATTTCCGTCTTTTGCCGATATGACACGTTGCGCAGAATTTTGCTGAATTTGGGAATCCTGGTTGATGGAATCATTTGTTGTTTGTGAAAAAGAAAGGGCTGAGACAAACCCTAACATCAATGTAAACGTAACTTTCTTCATTTAATTTTTATTTAGACTAGTTATAAATAATAGCCCAAAAATATAAAAGATCAAAGAAATAAAAAAGGTTTATTTAGAATAATTATCAATAATATGATTCAGGTCATATTTTAAAGAAATAATGAAAATCAATGATAGGCAGAAAAGATTCGGGAAGCCTCGTTATAGGCAGATTCAAAACTGGTCATTTTAATATTTGTATCGGCTTTTTTTGCGGTGAAATACGAAAGCATTTTTTCAGTAGGCATATTTCCGGTAAGTTCATCTTTGGCCATCGGGCAGCCCCCAAAACCCTGGATTGCGCCATCAAACCTCTTGCATCCCCCTTTATAGGCAGCATCTACTTTTTCATGCCAGGTGCTTGGGGTAGTATGTAAATGGGCGCCAAATTCTATTTCGGGATATTTTGGGATAAGATTGGAAAAAATATGAAAGATCACCTCAGGAGTTGAACTTCCAATAGTATCAGAAAGCGACAAGATCTTGACTCCCATTGCCGAGAGTTTCTCTGTCCATTCGCCCACTATTTCCACATTCCAGGGATCGCCGTATGGATTTCCAAAACCCATGGAGAGATAAGCCACCACTTCCTTGTCCTTATTTTGGGCTATCTCCAGAATTTCCTTCAAGGTTTCTACAGATTCCGCAATGGTTTTATGGGTATTCCTCATCTGAAAATTCTCGGAAATCGAAAATGGATAGCCTAAATATTTTATTTCCGGATGTACTGAAGCATCTTGTGCCCCGCGGGTGTTTGCAATTATTGCAAGGAGTTTGCTTTGGGTAGAAGATAGGTCCAAACCCGCAAGTACCTCAGCGGTATCAACCATTTGGGGAATTGCCTTTGGGGAAACAAAGCTTCCAAAATCTATGGTATCAAATCCGCAGCGCAAAATAGATTGGATATACTGAATCTTTTTATCGGTAGGAATAAAGGTTTTAATTCCCTGCATCGCATCTCTGGGACATTCAATAAGCTTGATTTTATCCATAGTTCAAAGATAGTATTTTACATAGCATGAGATATTAGATATTAGATATTAGAAGCAAGACTTTATTGAAACTAAATGAAAAGGCTCCTGCTATATATTTAAATTCCATTCAAAATCTTATCTTTCAGGTTGTTGACTTTCATTTGAAAAGAATGAGTTTTCATTAAAAAGCTCCTGAATAAAAAGGTTTTCTTGTTGATTTCATTTTATCAAATCAGGATAAAAATCCCGATCCCGACAAAAACAACAATTTGCACCCACTTTAATACCACTCCTGATGCAGGATGGTTTTTCAGAAAACCTGAAATATTACCTGCCAGCAAAGCCACCAATCCAAAAATTATAAATGCCTGTAACATAAATAAGAGTCCGAGTGTATAAAACTGAAATACCGTATCATCTTCCGGAGCCCATAAAAATCCTGGGAAAAACGCCAGAAAGAAGATAGTCACCTTGGGATTGAGCACGTTCATAATAAATCCGCGCATGAACAATCTATTATTGTTATTTTTATTATTTAATGGAACTTCCTCTGAACTCAATGCAAAACTTTTTCCGCTCCTGAAGACCTTGTATGCCAGAAAAAACAAATACAAAGCTCCAAAAATTTTGATCAGCATAAAAATAGTATGCGATTCTTTGATAATCGCAGAAACTCCAAAAGCAACCAACGTGGTATGCACCAAGATCCCTGAAACCAGTCCCAAAGTAGTTATTATTCCGGCTTTTTTTCCATTGGCCATACTTTGCACCAAAACGTACACTATATCTGGCCCGGGGGATATTGTGAGTAACATGGATGCTGTTAAAAACAGGATGATTTGTTCGATCAAATTGACAGTAATTTAATTTCTGATATTGTGAATTTACTTGAAAGGAAGGTCTTTTAAGTGATAAATTTTTTTTATATCAAATCTATGAATCAAATTTTCAAACTTCGCTTTATTTTAGTCACGAATGCACGAATATTTTTGTATTTTTTTAAACATTATTCCCAAACTATAAATTTCTATGGTTCTGTTGTATAAAATTGTAGAAACCAGCTTTTTTAAACGCTAAATGCGCAAAGTTTCCGCAAAGATCGCAAAGGCTTTCATTATCATTTCCTATTCAATTCAATAATTATCCGATTGCATTAATTCCGCTTTCATTTTCAACAATCCTTTTTTCTCTGCGCCCTTTGCGTTTTTTCTCTTGGCGAGCTTTGCGGTTAAAAAGAAACGAAGCTAAATTGCAATTCAACAGGGATCTATAAAATAATCCACATCGTTCAAAAACATAACCATTTCTATTTAACGGAGCCCAAATGCACACAGACAAACATTTGTCTTTTCCCTATTTTCTTTTCTCAATACTTCTTCAACTTCTCTCCAAAATTTTCTCATTTATTTTTCTGATCAAACCGGGACCTTCGTAAATAAACCCGGTGTACAATTGGACCAGGCTTGCGCCCGCATCCAGCTTTTCCAAAGCATCTTCTGCGCAATGTATCCCTCCTACCCCAATAATGGGGAAAGCCCTGTTACTTTTTTCAGCGAGAAACCTAATTACCTCTGTAGACCGTTTTTTTAGGGGCAAGCCGCTTAAACCGCCCATTTCCCCTTTATTGGCCGACTGCAAATTCCCTCGGGCTATTGTTGTATTGGTAGCAATTACTCCGGCGATACCGGTTTCAGAAACTATATCTATAATATCCAGCAATTGGGAATCGGTGAGATCGGGTGCGATTTTCAATAAAATTGGCTTGGGTTTAGGTTTTTTTTCATTTTTATTCTGAAGGGTTTTCAGCAATTCACTAAGCGGTTTCTTATCCTGCAGTGCTCTTAAATTGGGCGTGTTCGGGGAACTCACGTTTACCACAAAATAATCGACATAATCAAATAACGCCTCAAAACAGACCATATAATCACTTACGGCATCTTCATTTGGAGTGGTTTTATTTTTGCCGATATTACCGCCAATCAACACGTTTTTATTAGATTTTAAACGTTTTACGGCTGCTTCCACGCCATCATTGTTAAAACCCATTCTATTGATGATGGCTTGATCTTCTTTCAGTCGGAACAAGCGTTTTTTCTCGTTTCCGGGTTGTGGCTTTGGGGTCACCGTTCCAATTTCCACAAATCCGAATCCGAAGGCATCCAATTCCTTGTAAAGCCTGGCGTCTTTATCAAAGCCAGCAGCCAGTCCAACGGGATTTTTAAATTTCAGCCCAAAAACTTCGCGCTCCAGCCGTGGATCGTTTAATTGATACATTTTTTTGACCAGAGCAGGCACTCCGGGTATTTTGAAGATAAATTTAAGAAAATCAAAAGTAAAATAATGGACCACTTCCGGATCAAATTTAAAAAGCAAGCGTCTTATAAGCGATTTGTACATATTGGGAAGGTTTCCACAAAAATAGGTTAATTTAAAAAATAGAAATGCATTTAACAAAAGAGTTTAAAATTTATGATTTTGTTTTAGACAGTTTATGTTAGCTATTTATTAAGTGGAAATATGAATCTTATTGCCTTTGTGGCAATGAATGAAGTATTCCAGATGCTTAAATTGCCATAAAAGATACCAAAACACAAAGAATCACAAGGTTTTTCTTGGTGGAACTTTGAGCCTTAGAGCCTTTGTGGCAATAAATCATGTATTCTCACATCTGCTAAAATTGTCACAAAAAACACTAATACTGAATTGTCAAATTCTTTCAGAGATTTTAACTCATAAAAAAAGGCAGCCCGAAGACCGCCTTTTTTTATAAAGTAATGAGCCGTTATTTCAATGTTAAACTCACCCTAGCGAATAAAAACCTTCCGCCTATTCCAAATTATTGGGCTCTTCTGGATTAGTCAAACCTACCGTCACTTCGGTTATTGAATTCAGGATCAACTCTTTCAGGCTATACATCCAATATATTATTTGCTCCTACTGATAAGGTTAAAGCATCAGTGGGCATAGCATTAAGTAAAATTTCTTCATAACTTTAGATTTTTAATTTCAATAATTGTAAATAAAAAATAACAGTAAAGTCTTAAATCCAATATAATCGATCAAATTAACCCATTAAAGTCAATATTAACATCAATTAAATGCACAAATTACTATGATTTCCCAAAAAAACATCATTGAAAGATTCACAAGTTATGTGACAATTGACACTCAAAGTGACCCCGAGAGTAAAGAAACCCCCAGCACCAAAAAACAATGGAATTTAGCGAATAAACTCGCTGAAGAGTTGAAACAAATAGGAATGCAGGAAGTTGAGATTGATGCAAATTCCTATATCATGGCCACGCTGCCTGCAAATATTGCCCATGAAGTTCCGGTTATTGGCTTTGTATCACATTTTGACACCTCTCCGGATTTTACAGGAACCAATGTAAAACCGCAGATCATTGAAAATTATGACGGAAAAGATATCGTGCTCAATAAAGAACAGGATATCATTCTTTCTCCCGATTATTTTGAAGATCTACTTCAGTATAAGGGCCAGACTTTAATTACAACTGATGGCACAACCTTGCTGGGAGCAGATGATAAAGCCGGGATTACCGAAATTATTTCTGCAATGGAATATCTCATAGACAATCCGCAAATTCTTCACGGAAAAATTCGTGTTGGCTTCACCCCTGATGAAGAAATTGGGCGTGGCGCACATAAATTTGACGTGAAAAAATTCGGAGCCAAATGGGCTTACACGATAGATGGAAGCCAGGTTGGCGAACTCGAATTTGAAAACTTCAATGCTGCGGAAGCTAAAGTTACCATCAAAGGAAAAATTGTTCACCCCGGTTATGCAAAAGACAAAATGGTGAACAGCATGTACATCGCGCAGGACTTTATCAATTCGCTGCCAAGAATGGAAACCCCTGAACATACCGAGGGCCGACAAGGATTTTTTCACCTAACCGATATAAAAGGAGATGTTGAAGAAACAAAATTAAAATACATCATCCGCGACCATGACAAAGATCATTTTGAGGCGAGAAAAGAGATGATCCGGAATCTTGTATCTGAAATTAATTCCCAGCATGACAAGGAAGTTATCAAAATTGAAATTAAAGATCAGTATTCCAATATGCGTGAAAAGGTAGAGCCGGTAATGCATATAGTGGATATTGCTGAAGAAGCCATGAAAGCGGTTAACATTACCCCTTTAATTAAACCCATTCGCGGTGGTACAGATGGAGCCCAGTTGAGTTATATGGGACTACCCTGCCCCAACATTTTTGCGGGTGGACATAATTTTCACGGCCGATATGAGTACGTACCTGTAGAAAGCATGCAAAAAGCGGTAGAGGTAATTGTGAAAATTGCTGAGATCACTGCGGAAAAATATAAGTCCTGAAAAATGCAAAAAATTGAATTGGTAGATCAATATATTCAATCGCATCCCAAATGGTCAGAAATCCTGTTGGAATTAAGGGAATTATTGAATTCTACTGTTTTGACGGAAACCATTAAATGGGGCGGACCCGTTTACACTTTAGACGGAAAGAATTTATTGGGAATTGGAGCTTTTAAAAATCACAGCGCACTCTGGTTTTTCCAGGGGGCGCTTTTACAGGAGAACACCAATTTACTTATAAATGCACAGGAAAGCAAAACCAAGGCGCTAAGGCAGATAAGATTTGAGGCAGGTTCAAAAATAGAGGCGCAGGAACTTCTTAAATATATTGATGAAGCCATCAGCCTGCATAAACTGGGGAAAGAAATTAAACCAAATTTGAAGAAGGAAATTTTTATTCCATCTGAATTATCCGATTTTTTTAAATCAAATTCAGAATTAAAAACGTCCTTTTCAATCTTAACTCCCGGTAAACAGAGGGAATATGCCGAATATATTAGCGAAGCAAAGAGGGACGAAACCAAACAAAAACGAATTGAAAAAATAATGCCAATGATAAAAATTGGAATTGGTTTAAACGATAAATATAAAAATTGTTAAAAGGAAAAGGGACGATTAATTTCGTCCCTTTTCCTTTTATATATATAGATTTTTATCTAAAAGTAGCAGTTACCGCCTCTTCTTCTCTTTTTACCTGCATTTTCACTGTCAAACAATTTAACAGTAAGACTAACGATCAATTGATTTAATCTTGCATCATCAATATCTGCACGGTTTAGAACAGGAATATCAAAATTAGAATTGTCTGAAACAAAATCCATATTTACCTGCGGCTCTTTTGTGGCTAAGGTCCTGTCATATCGTATATCCAGGCCAAAACTGCCAAATTCCACTTTCACACCTATTTGGGCAGAAAAAGGGCTATTTTGAACAACTACCTGAGGTGGGTCGGTTATGGGTTCTAATCTTTCAATTGTTGCATCCATTATATTTTTATACGCAGCACCCGCATAAATATCAATAGGTCCAAAAATATTATACCCAACCAAAACAGGAACACTTAATTCCTCCACTTCATATAATGCAGGTCCCTGAGGAAAATCAAATCTTGATTTCAGCTTAGAATAAACGATCTCCGGCCTAATAAAGAACTTTCCAAAATTAACCTGGGTCCAGATGCCCCCATGAAAACCTATTTCACCTTCTGCATTAAATGTTTCATCTGTATAGTCGGGGGTAGATGCTATTCCTGTAATCTCCCCTCCAAATGTTTTATTGATCCCTCCTTTTAATCCTACCTGAAATTCCTGGGCCTGAAGAACTGCAGTTTGAATACCGGCAATGCAAATAAGAAGTGCTAGAAGTGTTTTGTTCATGAAAATAGGATTGTATCAATTCGTAATATCGGGGTAAATATATTATTTTAAAAATATATCACCCTTGTTTTTCTATGCATTTAACGTGATAGAACTAAAAAAATTATAAAAACCCCCAATCAATATTTAAAAAACAAAAAAGGTTGTTCTCAATGTTGTGATTTATTCGCTTCAAATAATTTCAGGATCAATAAGATGAAATCCCGAAATAGCAAGTAAAAGCTCAAGATCATAGCATTTAAAAACAACCTTTTGAAAGTTGTAAACCTTCCTTTATTAATGAACAATTATAGGATCAGGATTTCCATCAGGATCGCTGATAACAAAACCATCGGTTCTTGCAGCGCCTAATAGAAGAACTCCTGCAGCATGAGGAGAGGCCATTGAAGTTCCGCTTATGGTATTGTAACCTCCGCCTTTCCAGGTAGATTTAATGGCCAGACCCGGAGCAGCAAAATCAACAGGTGGATTTCCAAAATTTGAAAAATACGCCCATGTATCATTCACGTCCATTGCCGAAATCGTAACTATATTGGCACCATTTACTCTTGCAGGAGAGCTGTTATTTGCATCGCTGCTTTCATTTCCGGCAGCAAGTGCGAATTTAATTCCTTTGCCTGAAGCAGCTAAAATTGCGTCGTCAAGGGCTTGTGAAACAGGACCTCCTAAACTCAAATTGGCAACATCGCCGCTTTTTCCATTGGCACCAACGAAATCTACTCCGGCAATTACACCTGAGTAAGATCCGCTTCCACGGCTATCCAATACTTTTACAGGAATAACGGTAGCTCCCGGAGCAACTCCAATAACACCAAAACCGTTATTTTTAGCAGCTATAGTTCCGGATACATGAGTTCCATGACCATTACCATCATTAGGAGAACCTGCATCACGTCCCGAAGTAAAAGCATTGAAGCCTCTTGAAGCATCCACATTTAGATCGGGATGCGTTAAATCAATTCCAGTATCAACAATCCAGGCCACCGCAGTTCCTGTATAATTTGCAATTCCCTTTACACGAAGTATTCCATAAGGAGTTTCCTGAGTACCTGTTCCTGGATCAGGCTCACCACAAGGGCCACCCTTTGGTGAACCACAAGGCGGAGCAAAAACTACGATCCTGTCTTGTTCAATATAAGCTATTTCTTTTTTTCCTTTAAGCTGTTGAACCTGGGATTTAGTCAATTTTAAGGTTGCACCGCTTAAGGTTTTACTGTAAACATTGACAATCTCTGCAGAAGAAATTGAAGCATCAGCGAGGACCTTTCGCGTTTGATCTGCCATAGCTTCCTGGGCTTTGGAGTAATTTTCGGGATATTTGGAGTTTACATCCTCGATCATATTCTTATTGAACACGACAATATACTGGCCTTCGATGTTTTGCGCATCGAATCGGGAGTCGTTTTCAGAAAATGTAGCTTCCTCTTCCGGGGAATTCTGATCCTGGGTACAGGAATAAAAAAATACGGAGGCAAATAGGGCGACTCCGATTAGTTTGTGGTTTGATTTTAACAAAATGTAAGTTTTTGGTTAAAAATTAGTTGTTGAATTTACCAAAACTATACTTTATAATGAAAAATAAATTTTTTATTATGTTAATATTTGCGCCTAATCTTAAAAAGATGATACAAAAATAAGGTTGATCCTAAGTATAGCTAACCTAATGCGAACATGTTAAAATTTCATCTTGTTTCGGAGATCTCCCGCTTTTCAGTTATCCATTTTCTAATTCCGCCATCCAATATATATATATGTTTAAAACCGGCCTTTTGAAGAATTTTGGCAGCTTTCGGGCTCACAGTTCCCGTAGTACAGTAAATTGCGATAGGTTTGGTTTTGTCCAAATTTTCAAGTTTTTCCCTGAAATCCTTATCGTATATAATATTTGCGGCATTGACAAGATGCGATTTGTTGTACTCCACTTCCGGTTGTAAATCTACAATCTGAACATCGCCATATTGCAAATGCGTATTCATCTCTTCAACGGTAACCACTTTTATTTCATTTGCAGCTTCATCTTTACAACTGTAAACTGCAAATGAAATAAGGAAAATAATTAAAAACCTGAGCTTCATGTGTTAGTTTTAGGGGGTTTGAATTTCGCCATCCCATTGGGCAATTCCTCCCATTAAATTATAGGCGTTTTCTATTCCACGTTGATGCATCAAGGCGCAAGCAGAAGCACTCCGGGCACCGGATCGGCAATAAACCAGGTAGTTTTTAGATTTATCTAGTTTTTCAATTTCATCTAAAAATTCCTGACCTTTGTAAATGTCAATATTGATGGCTTCAGGTATAAATCCTGCCATAAACTCCCCCTCGGTTCTCACATCGAGAATGACAGCATTTTCATCCTTTTCTTTCGCTTCTTTCCATTGATCCTGGGTTAAATTTTTCATCTGTATATAATTTATCGGGTTACTAAAATAAATATTTTGGGGTTTTAAAAAATGTAAATATAAGGCAAACCTTATAATTTGCTTTAATCTGGAACTCAAAAATGAATGAAATTAATAAAATAACCCTAAATCTTTCATTACCAATGATCAGATAAATAATAGCCTAGTAAAATTCTTAAACTACTTAACTTTAACATAAGTTTAATATTGTACCTGAATAATTATTTTCATTTGTATATACAATAGTTGTAACAACAAATGAAAATTGAAGATATCATAAAAACCGAAAATGAGTTGCCTTCCTCCCGCAGGCTGATCATCAGTTTGTTTTCTACCACAAGTTGGGCGAACGACCGGATCTCAGAGGTTTTAAAACCTTATGAAGTAAGCCTTCCCCAGTTTAATGTTTTGCGAATTCTAAGAGGGCAAAAGGGTAAACCCGCCAATCTTAGCACTATTCAGGAACGCATGGTGAACAAAATGAGCAATACCACAAGATTGGTAGATAAACTGATCTCAAAGAGTTTGGTTGAACGCATTACCTGTGAAAAAAACAGGCGTAAAGTAGAAATCACAATTACTTCGGAAGGGCTTAATTTTTTAAAAAAACTGGATTTGGTGATGGATGGGATAGAATCAGAAATTACTCAAAACCTGAACGATTTAGAAATTCAGCAATTAACCCAATTATTAAATAAGCTCAGGTAAAAAAAAATACCATGCCGAAAGTCAGGAAAAACAAAGAAGAATTATTTAACAGATTATAAACCAAAATAAGAATATCATGAAATGAGCATAACGGAAACCCGATGCAAACACCAATAAAGATTTGCGAATTGCATATGACCAATAAAAAACAAAATAAAACACATATGAAAAAGAGAATTTTAAACGGCTTAGTAGCCTCAGTAATTGTTTTGACCACCCTTTCATTTGCAACAATGAACAAGGAAGTAAATGTTAAAGAAAGCAGCGTTACCTGGACAGGGAAGAAAGTAACCGGTTCTCACACCGGCACCATTCAACTTAAATCCGGACATTTTAAAGTAGAAGATGAGAAATTGATTGGAGGAGAATTCGTTATGGATATGACCAGCATTTTAAATTCTGATCTTACAGGTGAATACAAGCAAAAACTGGAAGGGCATTTAAAATCTGAAGATTTCTTTGGAGTTGAAAAATACCCAACCGCAAAACTGATCATCACAAGTGTTGCCAAAAAAGGCGAAGGAACCTATGGTGTTGTTGCAAATTTGACCATCAAAAATGAAACTCACCCTGTAACTTTTGATCTTGACTGGAAGGAAAATTCAGCTTCAGCAAAATTATCAATAGACAGGTCCAAATTTGATGTTCGTTATGGCTCAGGAAGTTTCTTCGATGACCTGGGAGACAAAACCATCTATGACAACTTTGACTTAGACGTCAACCTAAAATTTTAAATTCTGAATTCTGAATTTATTTAAGCCACGAAACGCTAACAATTAGTTAGTGCATTCGTGGCTTTTTCGGTTTTAAGAAATAAATAGCTACATCCGAAAAATAAGAAACCGTTAAAACGGTTAGGATAGTTTTTATGAATTCTTTTACCCACGATTAAAATCGTGGTCTATAATATTTTCATTTTTATTGCGCAAAACTTTTGAAACAGCCTGGATTACTTAGCCCACGATTTTAATCGTGGGTTTTAAGTGAAATATTTTTCATCAAAATGGTTTCAACCATTTCCACAAACACAAGTATATTTTTGAAATATTATATTGAAAATTTTTCCCGTTAAATTCAAATAATCAAAAAGTCATTGTCAATTCAAATTACCTGAGTATATTTGGCAAAATGAAAAATCAAACAATACATATTTGGTGGTGGAATAGCTTACGTCAACACGTCGTGAAGTAACACTGCTATAGTATTAATTATATACAAAAGGCTTGTCTCACGACAAGCCTTTTTTTTGTTTAACAATATATCAAGATATGTTTCAATTAACCACAACCTATAAAAAACTCCTCGCCGATACCATTACTCCGGTGAGCGTATATCTTAAGATCCGGGATAAATATCCCAACAGTTTACTATTGGAAAGCAGTGACTATCACGCCAATGACAACAGTTTTTCATATATATGCTGCAATCCGATCGCATCCATAAAAATTGAAAATGAACAGATCATTGAACTTTTTCCTGACGGAAGCAGATTTGAAATTCCAATTACTGATAATCTCAATGTACCTGAAAGGATCCAGGAATTTTCAAAGAAATTCCAAACCGAAACTTCCAATTTTAAATTTATCAACAGCGGGCTTTTTGGTTATATCGCGTATGATGGCATTCAGTATTTTGAGGATATCAAAATAGCGAAAAAGAAAGGTGATCTAAAACTTCCGGATTTGTATTACGCGGTCTATCAAAATATTATTGCCATCAATCACTTCAACAACGAAGCCTATATTTTTGA
>Ga0307487_1001853_pt1 | contig 14350 bp, 5 predicted proteins | sample CBIW12metaG_FD_203665 | JGI IMG/M metagenome (GOLD analysis project Ga0307487, IMG submission 203665) | Sea-ice brine microbial communities from Beaufort Sea near Barrow, Alaska, United States - CBIW 1.2 | ecosystem: Environmental > Aquatic > Marine > Coastal | place: USA: Alaska | collected... | reverse complement strand
GCTGAGCGATTTGCCGGGCGCGTGCGGGTTCAGACCGGCACGAAAGAGCATCTCCGCACGGTAAACGTTGCCGATGCCGCTGACCACGCTCTGGTCCATCAGCAGCCGGCCGATCGGCGTGGGCTTCTTGCGCACGACACTGACGAAGCGTTCCTCGGCGCCGGGAGTGTGGTCCAGCTCCGGGTCGGGGCCGAGCTTGCCGATGACGGCGTCGACCTGGGCCGGATCGAGCACCTCGCATGCGGTCGGTCCGCGCAGGTCAGCGCACACAGTGTCGGTCAGCAGCCGCACCCGCACCTGCCCGACAGGCTCGGGCGGAAACACGTCGGCATCCGGTCCCTGAGCCGGCCGAAGGGTTTCCTGCTCCGCCATGCGCACCCGGGCGCGGCGCGGCGCTCCGATGCTGAAGATGGAATTTTCGCCGGCCGCGTCGAACGTTGGGGGCCCGTCTGCAAGCTCGGTCCCGTGCTGGTTGGTCTGACCCATCCGGCCGTTGGCCGAGGCCATCGTGTCATCCATGAGAATGTCGCCGCTGAAATCCCAGGCGCCATACATTCCCAAATGGATGCGCAGCCACAGCCCGTGGTCGAACTCCAGAAACATCTGCTTGCCGACCGCTCGGGCATCCATCAGCGTGCGACCGCTCAGTTGCGCGGCACCGGTGGCGAACCGTCCCTGCGGCGACGAGACGGTTACCCGATGACCGACGAAGTTGCGCTGGAATTGTCGGGCGATGCGGTGAACGGAATGGCCCTCGGGCACCTCAGTTCACTTGCCGTCGCCGTCGATGTTCTTGCCGAAGATCGTGCCGGTGCGCTCGTACTCGCCGAGTTGACGGATGCGGCGCGCGTGACGTTCCTCGTCGGAGAAGGGCTCGGCGATGAACGCGTCGATGAATCCGGTGGCCTCCTCGATCGTGTGCTCACGAGCGCCGATCGAGATGACGTTGGCGTCGTTATGCTCCCGTGCCAGCCGGGCCGTGCTCAGGTTCCAGACCAGGGCGGCACGGACGCCGACCACCTTGTTCGCCGCCATCTGCTCGCCGTTGCCGGAACCGCCGAACACCACACCGAGCGCTTCGATACCCGTCTCGCGGTCGTCGATGGTGGCCTGTGCGGCGTTGATGCAAAACGCCGGGTAGTCGTCGAGGGCATCATAGGTCTGGGGCCCGTGGTCGATGACCTCGTGACCGGCACCCCGCAGGTGCTTGATCAGATGGTGGCTGAGGTCGAGTCCGGCATGGTCGGTGGCGATATGGATGCGCATGCGAGCAGTCTATTTTGCACTGACCGGCGGCGCGAAGATCGGCTCGCGGGTCCGACTGCGCTTGAGCTCGAAGAACCCGTCATAGCTGGCGACCGCGACGACGCCATCCCACAAGGCGAGAGCTGCGTCGCCCATCGGCGCCGGTGAGATGACGGGGCCGAAGAAGGCGACACCGTTCACCGCGATCACCGGGGTGCCGACGTCCTGGCCAACCCGGTTGATGCCATCGAAGTGACTGGACCGCATCTGCGGGTCGTACTCATCACTGTCGGCGAAAGCGGCGAAGGCGGCGGGCAGGCCCACCTCGGCGAGCGCGGCCGGGATGACCTCGTCGGCATTGTTGTTACCGCCCGGGTGGATCCGCACGCCCAGGGCGTCATAGAGCGCCTTGACCATCGGCTGGCCGTGGAGTTCGGACGCGGCAGCCACGAGGCGGGTGTATCGAAGCGCACGGGGAAGAAAAGCGGCGTATTGCTCGCTCACCTCCTGATCTTCATTGAGCACGGCGAGGCTCATCACGTGCCAGGTCACATCGAAACCACGCAGGCGGGCGACTTCGTCCACCCAGCGCGAAGTCATCCAGGCCCAGGGGCACGAGGGGTCAAACCAGAAGTCAACGGAATCAGTCATACCACCAGCCTAAAGCTTCGACCTTGCACCCGTGTCCAGCCAGACAGGGTAACGCGCCTCTGAACAGAGGTGTGGGAGGGCTGCTCCCCCGGTGAGCTCCTGGTCGTCGGCTTCTGTTCAGAACCGGCCATCAACTCACCTGTCACAGGGAGTCGGTGCACCCCCAATTTTAGGGAGAAGAGAATCCCTCAGGCAGGGCTTAGTCGACCGGTCGGTGCCGAGCACCATTGAGTCGTCCAGACAGAGTCGTCGAGACATTGGAGGCCAGCATGCAAACGACGAGAGAATCGTACGGGGTTGTACCGCCGAAGCGGTCACTCTGGCAGCGGATGGTGAACGCCGCCACATCCACGGCCATGGTGGCAGCGATGCTGGTCACCCTGCCCGTGATGCCGGCCCAGGCTGCCACGACGAGCGACCTGTCACTGAAAGTGGTCAGCGCGCGTACGGAACCTCTCGCATTCGGAGGTACTGGCGTCGGCAAGGGCGACGGCATCCTCGACTTCCAATACATCATCAACGCCGACAACACCGGGACGACCGCCCAGCGGAGCGTTACGGGCGACTGCGCGGCAACCACCCCCGGGTACCCGGCCAGCTGCGACTGGCCGTCGATCAAGGAGGTGCCACACACCACGAGCCCGATCGTGCGGCAGGGGGATCAGGCCGACTTCGCCGCCGATCTCACCCTGCCTGACGGGCGATACCTGATCTCCGTACTCGCCGACGGCTACAAGATCGACGGAGAGCACTTCACCGTGCCGTTGCCGGCACCGGGCCTGGTCACCGTGGAGCTGCAGCCCAACCCGCTGCCCGACTCCACTCTTCGGGCCTTCATCTTTCAGGACACCGCGCCGACCAACGGAGCGAACGATCAGGGTGAGCCCGGCCTGGCCGGCTTTTCCGGCCACATCTCCGACACCTTGGGCGAGGTGCAAACCGACGTATACGGCAACCCTCTGTGCACCGTCTACAAGGGCGAGGATCCGGACACGCACATCATCCCGACTGCCAGCCTGGACTCGGACATGCTCCCGCAACCGATCAACGGAACGGGGGGCCGCTGTCTGAGCGATTCCAACGGACTTCTGACCATGCCTCACCTGGGCAGCAACCGCTACACGCTAACTGCTACGCCCCCGGACGGCCACACCTGGATCCAGACCACAACACTGGAGGGCAACCACGACTTTGACACCTGGCTGATGGAGGGAAGTACCGGCTACGACACCGAAGCGCTCGTTGCCGGCGAGCCTGTCCCCGGGCCCATCTTCGGTTTCGTTCCGCCCACGAACACCCTGACCTCGAGTGCCGCCGGGAACATCACGGGCGTTGTCGTCACCGCAAAGCAGTACACCCCGCCCAAGGGCGGCGACTTCAACTACTGGTTCGGACTGACCGGGAGCAAGATGGGCAATCCCATCGTCAAGCCGTGGCTCTCCCTCGCCGACCTGCAGCAGGGGGACCAGGCCGTGTGGGTGGGTCAGGGCGACGCGAACGGCGCCTTCAACATCTCCGGCGTTCCCGACGGAAATTACAGCCTCAGCTGGTGGGACGAGCCCCAGAACTACTTCATCAATATGGTCAACGTGACCGTCAGCAACGGCGACACCGTGCAGATGGGCAACGTGCCGACCAGCGGCTGGTGGACCGAGTACGACGGGTACGTCTTCAGCGACACGAACCGAAACGGGGTCAAGGATCCGGGCGAGAGCGGACTGCCCAATTTCACTCTGACCATGCGCAAGCAGGACAACTCGTTGATGGATCGGGGCACCAACGTCGTAACGACCAACAGCACGGGCTACTACCACTTCGAGAGCGCCTACCCGCTCAGTGAGTGGACCGTCATGGAGAACTACAACGACTCCTTCTATACCACCGGGGTCACCTACCAGGCCGACAACCAGCCGACCCCGACCACGATCAAGGGTGCCGGCGTCGACGTCAGCGTGCTCAGCATTATCGGCCTCAGCGGCCGGATGGACTGGGGTGTGCACCCGTACGATCCAACCGGCGCCAACGGCATCGACCCCCGCAATGGCGGCATCGTCGGCTCGGTCAGCTACGACACCACCCGCAACGAGCTCGACCCGCAGTACGCCGCCTCCGAAGACTGGCAGCCGGGCGTCTCCGATGTTCCGGTAGAGCTGTACGCCACGGTCGACTGCGGCACGAACACGGACGCTCCGTGTGGTGGCACGAACGACGCATTCGAGCTGAAATCAGACGGGTCCCTGGCCACTGGAAAGCTGCTAAACACCTACCTCTCCGAACATTGGAGCCGCCCGACCGGGTGCGTGGCACGCGATGTTGACGGCAACCCGCTCGTGCACGCCGCAGACAGTCCCGCGGCCTACGACGAGAACGTGCTCGTGCCATCCCAAGAGACAACGGGTGAGTGCCTCTCGAGCTTTATGCAGGGCGTACAGTTCGGCCCCTATCCCACCGACCAGGGAACAGCCGACGCCAACTTCGGTGCGGCCGTGGACGGTAACTACGGCTTCACTGACGCCTGCACCGGCACTCTCGACGCCACCGATCCGTCTTCCCCTGTATGCAACGACGGCACCTTCGAGCCTCTCGGGAGCGGGGACTACCTGGTCAAACTCGCGATCCCGGAAGACGCAACCGGTGACCCGTTGTACAAGGTGACCGGCGAGGAGGACATCAACATCGGCAACGGCGACCAGATCGTGCCGCAGGTGCCACCGCCCTCATGCGCCGGAAAGCTCCACACCGTGGACCTTCTCGGTGACGCAACTGACAACTACCCCGCAGTGGAAGGCAATGACGCGAACGGCGCCCCCGTCGGCGTCAGCGTGCCCCCCTCGGCCCCCGTTGCCAACGCGACCTTCCTCGACATCGGTGGCTCGCCGTACGAAGGCGCGCCCAAGGCCTCCTGCGACACCAAGCTGGTGCGAGTGAACAACGGCAAGTCGGTCGTGCCCATGTTCAACATCTTCACCGACGTCCCGGTCCCGTCCCGACTACGCGGCTTGATCGTCGACGACATCAATTTCTCCACCGACCCCCGCTCGACGCTGTTCGGGGAGAAGACGGGCGTGGCCTTCGCGCCGGTCGGCATCTACGACTTCGCCAACCGGCTGGTCACGACCCTCGAGTCCGACTTCAACGGCTCGTACGATGTGCTGCTGCCCTCCACGAACCACATCAGCTGCCCCACCCCTTCGGGTGTCTGCGCCAACATGTACCGGTTCGTGGGCAACGACCCTGGCACGCCGGGGCATCTGAACGCGAACTACAACCCGCGGTATCGTTCCATCGCCACCGAGTTCGAGGCCATTCCGGGCGTGACCATCCCCACCGACCTCGCCCCCACCCAGGTAGGTGTCTACGTCGGTTCGCCGACCACCGGGGTTAACACGGCAGTTCTCTGCACCCTCGACGCCGCCACACCACAGCTGTTGGCCGTATCAAAGCCGTACGTGGCGGCGACTGGAAGCCGCTCCTTCACTATCGCCGGCACCGGTTTCGGCGCCACCAAAGGCACTGGCCAGGTCACTCTGGGCACAACTCCACTGGACATCACCGCCTGGAGCGACACCGCGATCACTGCCAGCGTGCCTGGCGTCATCTCGGTCGGCGCACATCAGCTGGGGATCACGTCTGGCAACGGACAAAGCACGGTCAACGGGCTCACCTTCCATGTGCTGGGAACCGGGTACAGCCCGGCCCTGCGTGAGGTCGGCCCTGGCCACACCTACGCCACGATCCAGGCTGCACTCGACGCCGCGTTCACCAACAACGGGGACGACCTGGTGATTGTCTATCCAGCAGCCTCCAGTACGGCAAACCCCCGTGGCGCCTACTACGAGAACCTCGTCGTCGCCTCGCCGGTCAAGCTGCAGGGCGTCGGCTCCGGCGGCTTCCAGGGCACCACCTTCGTTCCCGGATCCATCATCGACGCCGGCGCATTCGGTGGCGATACTGACCTGGCGGCGGCCTGGTTCACCAAGGTCGGTGGCCTGACCTGGGGCGGCAACCAAGCCGTCAACGACGGCGAAGCCATCTACGTCCTGGCCTCGGCGAACGCCACCACTGCGCCAGGTGTGGCGCGTCAGTTCACCAGCACCTTCAAGGCGTCCATCGACGGCTTCGACATCCGCGGCGGAGACCAGGTCGGCTTCCCTGGCAACATCGACAGTCTCACCGGCGGGCCGACCGGCCTTCCGCCGAACATCACGACCCAGGGCGGGGCGATCTTCGCCAACGCGTACGCCCGTTCGCTGCAAATCACCAACAACGTTGTGCAGAACAACGGAGGCGGCTACGGAACCATTCGTATCGGTACTCCCGACATTGCCGCGCCGAACACCAGCCAGCACAACGAGAACGTCCGAATCGCCAACAACCGGATCATTGCCAATGCCGGCACCAACCTCGCCGGCGGTATCGGCCTCTACGCGGGTTCTGATGGCTACGAGGTGGCGGGCAACGACATCTGCGGCAACTTCTCGATGGAGTATGGCGGTGGGCTGAGCGTCTACGGGTTGAGCCCCGGCGGCAAAATCCACCACAACCGCATGTACTTCAACTCCTCGAACGATGAGGGCGGAGCCATCATGATCGCCGGGGAACTGCCAGCGACGATCGGTGCCCTCTCGCCAGGCTCCGGTCCGGTGGATATCTATGCCAACCAGATCCAGGCCAACCTGGCCAACGATGACGGTGGCGGCATCCGCTTCCTGATGGCCGGCGACTACCCGATGAATGTCTACAACAACATGATCGTCAACAACGTCTCGACCCACGAGGGCGGCGGCATCGGAATCAACGATGCCCCCAACGTGCGGGTCTACAACAACACGATCATGAAGAACCTGACAACGGCCACCGCGGTAACCTCCAACGGCCAGCCTGCCCCGGCCGGGTTGTCCACCTCGGCCAACAGCACTCAACTGCAAGCCACGCTGCCAGGCGGCTCGCCGACCTTCAGCAAACCCGCGCTGTTCAACAACATATTCTGGGACAACCGGGCCGGCACCCGGGCCGGCACCTCCGTCACCGGCATCGGCCTGACCGGCGCCACCGACATCAACCACTGGGATCTGGGCGTCGCCGACGACACGGGCGTGCTCGCCCCGAGCAACTCGGTCGTCCAACAAGACGCCGCCGCTCACGCCTACACCACCAGCGCGACCAACAGCTCTGCCGATCCGGCGGTGGTATCCCACTATGACGTCTCCGTGTCCTTCGCCACCTGGCGTCAGAACCCGGCCTTCGTGGACGCCACGCTGGTGACCCTGGAAGCCCCGCCGAACCTGCTGGGCAACTACCACCTGGCCGGCTGCCCCGGCTCCCCCGCCTGCAATCTCGGCGCGGCCAGCGCCGCCGGCGTGAATGCCCCTGCGACGGACATCGACAACCAGGCTCGGCCAGCCCTGGGTGGTTTTGACAGCGGTGCTGACGAGTTTGGCTCCGCAACGACTCCGCCACCGCCTCCCCCGGCGGGCCAGGACCTGTACTTCTCGACTGCCGGCAACTCCAACCCGCCCGGCGTGACGGGAACGGCCGATGACGCCGATGTCTATCGCTGGAACGGCACCACCTTCAGCCGGTCGATCGACATCAGCGCCGCACCATACAACGTGCCAGGCAGCGCCAATTTGGACGGCTTCTCCCGAGTCGACTCCACCCACTTCTACGCTTCGTTCACCGGGAACGTCTCTCTGAACGGGATCGGCACAGTGGCCGACGAGGACGTCGTGTACTTCAACGGCAGCTCGTGGTCGTTGTGGTTCGACGGCAGCGCGCACGGGATCGGCACCAACATCGATCTGGGCGCTGTCAGCGTCGTGGGCAACACGCTGTACTTTTCCACCAATAACAGTGCGGTACCGTCCGGTGCGGGCGGCAGCGGCGACAACGCGGATGTCTACCGATGGAACGGTGGTAGCTCCTACACACGGGTCATGGACGCTTCAATGCCCCCGTACAACCTGCCGAACAGTGGGAGCAACACCAGCGCGACCAACCCCAACGTCGACGGGCTCATCTGGCAGGACGCGACTCACTTCTACCTGTCGTTCAGTAACACGACCACGACAGTGCCGGGTCTGGGCGCTGTGGCCGACGAGGACGTGGTCTACTTCAACGGCAGCGTCTGGTCGCTCTACTTCGACGGCAGCGCACACGGGCTGGGCACGTCGACGAACTTCGACTTGGACGCGATCGGATTCGCCGGCGGGGCTTTGCCGCCGGCCCCGCCGGCTGCCGGACAGGACTTGTTCTTCTCAACGGCCGGAAACACCAACCCGCCGGGTGTCGGTGGTACCGCGGACGACGCGGACATCTACAACTGGAATGGCGGCACCTTCAGCCGGGTGCACGATGTGACAACGGCGCCCTACCGCTTGCCAACCGGCGCCAACGTCGACGGCTTCGACCGGGTCAGCGCCACCCAGTTCTACCTGTCCTTCACCGGCCAGGTATTCGTTCCCGGCATTGGGAACGTGCAGGACGAGGACGTCGTCTTCTTCAACGGCAGCTCCTGGTCTCTGTTCTTCGACGGCAGCGTCCGCGGACTCACCGGCGCCAGCGCCACGGATCTGGACGCCATCAGCATCGTCGGAGGCCAGTTGTACTTCTCCACCGATAACAGCGCCAGACCCCCCGGTGTCGGTGGCATCGGAGACGACGCCGACATCTACCGGTGGAACGGCGCCAGCAGCTACACCCGAGTGATCGATGCCAGCGCTGCCCCGTACAGCCTTCCCGGCAACGCCAACGTCGACGGATTCGTGCGGGTCGATGCCACCCACTTCTATCTGTCCTTCAGCAACTCGAACACAACGGTTCCGGTTCTGGGCACGGTGCAGGACGAAGACATCATGTACTACAACGCGGGCACCTGGTCGGTCTACTTCGACGGCACCGCGCACGGGCTCGGTAACACCGGAGGCCTCAACGTCGACGCTTTCGACCTTCCGACCCCATGAAACGCCCATTCAGCCGCCCCACCGACGATCCCAAAGGAGACACGGGAATGATCTTCAAACAGCCTTTAAGTCGTCGCGACCTTCTGAAGTTCGCCGGCGGCGCGGCGGCCGTCGTCGGCACCGGCGTCTGGGCAGGCAACGTGCTGGCACCCGTGACCGCCGTTGCGGCCCCGGGTGATCCCGACCTCTACCTGGCGGGCACCGACGGGTGGATGTATCTGCCGAAAACCCCGGCCATCCCGCCGTTCCACCCCGATGTCCTGGCGCCGGGCCTGCTCACGACCTACATCTTTGGGTTTCGCGATGTCACCAAACTGACCGACGTCCAGAGGTCGAACCAGAAGAACAAGGCTCAGCACTCCGCTCCTTTGTTCTGGGCGAACCAGTTTGACCCAGCCCACCCGGTCGACTTCACTGTGCAACTGACCAACCTGGGCCTGGCGCTCCGGCCCGACCTGTTTGACGCTCATACCCTGCACTGGCACGGGTTCCGGAACGTGATCCCATTCTTCGACGGAGAGCCGTCCGGTTCGGTCGCGATACCGACCGGACGCGTTTTCACCTACGTCTACCGGCCCCGCGAGCCCGGAACCTATATGTTCCACTGCCACGTGGAGGACGTCGAACACGTGCACATGGGCATGACCGGCCTCGTCTTCGTCCGGCCCCTACAGGACGGCCAGAACATCGGCGGACACACCAAGTTCATGTACAACGACGGCGACGGCTCGACCGGCTTCGACCGGGAGTTTGCCATGTTCCTCTCGGAGGTGTGGGCAGAGGCGCACTGGGCTGATGCCCATATCCAGCTGCCGGAATGGAGCGACTACCGAGCCGACTTCAGCCTGCTCAACGGTCGGGTCTACCCCGACACCATCGCCCCCAACGCACCGATCAACGCCGCGGCATCCATTCACGCTCTCGCCGTGCAGACCGACCCCGTGTCCGGCGACCTGCTTCCCCCCGCAGGCCACCCCGAGCTGCAGTACCAGCCGCACTCCTCACTGGTGAACTGCAACGCGGGCGAGACGGTCGCGTTGCGGTTCGCCAATCTCGGATTCCGAGAGCAAGCCATGACCCTGGCCGGGATCCGGATGCGGGTGGTCGGCCGAGACGCCACCCCGATGCGCGGGCGCGACGGCACCGACACGTCCTACGAGACCGAGACGATCAACATCGGTCCGGGCGAGAGCTACGACGCGGTCTTCACCGCCCCAGCGCATACCGGCCCGGGATATGACACGTACATGCTCTACAACCGCAACTATCCCAAGTCGAACAACCTGGCCCCGGGCGGCTTCGGAGGCCAGACCACCGAGATTCGTGTGTATTCACCCGGCGGCCTGCCTACGCAGGCCTACCCGAACGACTTGGGAGTGTGAGAGCAATGATGAGAGGGATCGCCGTGCTGCAGCCGAAGGCGCGCAACCGGAGTTTGCGACGGGCTGCGCTGCTGGTCGCTCTGATTCTGGCCGGCACAACGATGGTGTCATTCACCCCGGCGGCGACAGCCGAGACGGCGCAGCGGGTCGGCATCGCGTGCACCACCGGGGTAGGCGGAGGTGCAACGACCCCGATCTTCAACCTGACCACCAAGACCGGATATATCAATCTGCCCGACGGCAACACAGCGTTCATGTGGGGGTACTCCAGCGGGTTCGGCTCGTTCCAGCACCCCGGCCCGGTGCTCTGCGTCAACGCCGGCGACACTGTGACCGTGATCCTGCGCAATACACTGCCGGAAGCCGCCTCGATTATCTTTCCCGGCCAGACGAATGTTCTGGCCAACGGAATCCCGGCTCAGCCCCAGCTCACCGGTACCGGCGCGATCACGTCACTGACCAACACGGCCGCGTCTGGAGGCGGGACCATCACCTACAGCTTCGTGGCAGCCAACCCGGGCACCTACTTGTATGAGTCGGGCACCAACCCCGAGAAGCAGGTGCGGATGGGACTGTTCGGCGCCCTGATCGTGCGCCCCTCGGCCGTGCCTTCGGGCGGAGCAGCCGGCTCGTCCGCGAGCGAGTACGCCTACAACCGGGCGGACAGCCGGTTCAACCCCACTGAAGAATTCATGGTGCTCCTGAGCGAGATCGACCCGTACCAGCACCAGGCCGTCGAGAACGGCAAAAGCTTCAACCTGAACAACTACCACCCACGCTATTGGCTGATCAACGGGCGCGGTTTCCCCGACAGCATCGCCGACAACGGTGCCAGCTGGCTGCCCACGCAGCCCTATGGTGCCCTCGCGCAGATCGGTGAGTTCGACCGTGCCGCCGACCCGGCGGACCAACCGGGGATGGCACGCTACCTGAACGTAGGCACCGAGGACTACCCGTTCCATCCGCACGGCAACAACGGCCTCGTGGTAGCTCGAGATGGCCGCCCGCTGGAGGGCCCGACCGGGCAAGATCTCTCATTCGAGAAATTCGCCATCAACATCGGGCCCGGTCAGACCTGGGACGTGATCTTCAAATGGTATGACGCGGAGGATTACTCCCCATCGAACCCGGTGCCGGTGACGGTGCCGCAACTGGCCAACGAGTCGATCGGTGTCTTCTACAGCGGAAGCCCCTACCTCGGGACCCAGGAAACCTTGCCGCCCGGGATCCAGAGCGTGAACCAGTGCGGGGAGTACTACATCATCTCCCACAACCACGCCCTGTTCCAGATCACGTCCTGGGGAACGAACATGACCGGACCGATCACCTATATGCGGATCGACCCGCCGACGCCCAACAACTGCGGCTGACCAGGAAGGCGAAGAGAGCCATGAGTCCCAGGAAGAGCATGAAGGAAGTAGCCTTGTCGATCTTGACCGGGCTGGTGGCCGGCGGAGGGCTGGCCGTGCTGGTTGCCCTCGTCGTACCGGCCACGGCGGCGAGCGCCGCAACCGTGGACTGCACGGTGCCCGGAGACCTGTACGCGGTCTCCGGCAGCACAACTCTGGGGTCTCAGCCCGTGAACGTGTGGGGCTACAGCACCACCTCCGGGGGAAGTATCACCAGCCCCGGCGGGCCGACGCTGTGTGTCAATGCCGGCGACACGGTCACGATCACACTGCACAACCAGCTCGCTGAGACCACCGCCCTGCTCTTCCAGGGACAGCAGATGATTCCCGACCGCACCGGCGCAGCGCCCGGCGCGACCACACCGTATACCTTCACTGCCAGCCAGCCCGGAACCTACCTCTACGAAGCCGGGCTGATACCCAACGGCCAACACCAGGTGGCCATGGGCCTCTATGGCGCCCTGATCGTCCGTCCGGCGACGGCCGGCCAGGCCTACGACGCAACCGGCGCGTTTGACGACGAGGCCGTACTGGTACTCAGCGAGATCGACCCGGCGCTCAACAACGCCACCAACCCCGCGGCCTTCGACATGCGCAAATACGCTCCCCGATACTCCCTGATCAACGGGAAGTCCCACCCGAACACCGTCCCCATTACGGCATCTGCTCCGGGCAACAAGGTGCTGATGCGCTACGTCAATGCCGGCAATCTCTACCACTCGGTGGCTGCGCTGGGCGCCGAGCAAAGCATCGTCGCCTTAGACGGCAGTCCGCTGAACTTCTCACGCCGCTACGTCGCGGAGACCTTCGGTCCGGGCCAGACAGCAGATGCCATCATCACCACCCCGGCGGCGATCACCCAGCTGAATCGGCTGGCGATTTACGACGGCAGCCTGGTACTGCACAACAGCAACACAGCCGGAATCGGCGGGATGCTCACCTTCGTCACGGTCCCCGCCAGCGGTGTTGTTGCCCCCGACGCCACAGGTCCCATCACCAGCGCAGTCGCCTACACAGCCGGCACGCTGAGCGCCGGAATAGACGACAGTTCCACCGGCGGAGCGAATATTGCCGGTGCTGAATACTTCATCGACACAGTGGCCGGGACCGGCGTCTCGATGACCGGCAGTGGCGCCGGCAGCGTAAGCGTCACTGCCTCGGTGACAGTTCCATCCGGTCAGCACGTCGTCTATGTGCGTGGCCGGGACTCCAACAACAACTGGGGAGTGCTCAGCTCGGTGCTGGTCTCCGGGGGCGACGCCACCGGCCCGACGACGAAATCGCCATCGCTGACACCCAGCACGACGAATGGTTCGGGGACTGCCGGTATCGCAGTACACGCCACCGGAGATGACAGTGCGACCGGAGGCTCGAACATCACCGCCGCCGAGTACTTCATCGACGCCGTCGGCACCGATGGCTCGGGAACGCTGTTGAACGTCAACGTTGCCGCACCCATCGCCAGTCTCGACGGAACTATTCCCGCCTCGATCGTGAACGCTCTCTCCGAAGGCAGCCATATCGTGTCGATCCACAGTCGAGACGCGGGCAGTTGGGGCACCCCGACCACCATCAATCTGGTGATCGACAAGACAGCCCCCACCGCGGAGGGAGTCTCCGTCGCGCCCACACCGAACAACGGCACCCTGGCAGTCAACGGCGGCACCTCGGCGGTCCGGGTGACCGTGACGACACTGTCCGATCCGATCGCCGCCACGGTCAACAGCAACATCGTCGCCGCCGAGGCGTTCATCGACACTGTCACCGCAAATGGCACAGGCATCGTTGTCAGGGCGACCGACGGCACCTACAACAGCTCGACGGAGGCTGGCTACGCCGACATACCTCTGACCACCGTTGCCCAGCTCGGGAACGGCAACCACACCATCTACGTCCACGCCAAGGACGCGGCGGGCAACTGGGGTCAGGCGACGACGACGATCCTGCTGATCGACAAGGTCAAGCCGACGGTCAGCGCCGTCAGCGCGACGCCCAACCCGACTCAGGGTGCCAGATCGGTGAACCTCACGGCACAGGCGACGGACGGCCTCACGGCGGTCAACCGCGGCGAGTGGTTCACCGGCACCGACCCCGGCATCGGCAAAGCCACACCGATGGCGGTCACCGGGACCGGCCCGTGGAGCCTGACGACCGCAATCGATGTCGGCAGTTGGACCGAAGGCACCTACACGCTCACAATCCGAGGGCGGGACGCGGCCGGCAACTGGAGCGCGAACGCCACCACAGTTCTTCAGGTGCGGGCGCCGCTGTTCTTCTCGACAGCGGGGATCAGCAACCCACCCGGAGTGTCCGGCACGGCTGATGATGCGGATATCTACAGCTGGAGCGGTACCGCCTTCAGCCGGGCGATCGACGTCAGCGCCGCGCCCTACAACGTGCCAGGCAGCGCCAACGTCGACGGTTACGACCGCGTCAGCAGCACCCAGTTCTACCTGTCCTTCACCGGGCAGGTGAACGTTCCCGGCATCGGGAATGTGCAGGACGAGGACGTCGTCTACTACAACGGCACATCATGGTCGTTGTTCTTCGACGGCAGCGCGCGCGGTCTCACCGGTGCCAGCGCCACCGACCTGAACGCCATCAGCATCGTCGGAGGCCAGCTGTACTTCTCCACCGACAACGCTGCCGTACCCCCCGGTGCGGGTGGTTCCGGCGACGATGCCGACATCTACCTGTGGAA
>Ga0307487_1001851_pt1 | contig 14352 bp, 7 predicted proteins | sample CBIW12metaG_FD_203665 | JGI IMG/M metagenome (GOLD analysis project Ga0307487, IMG submission 203665) | Sea-ice brine microbial communities from Beaufort Sea near Barrow, Alaska, United States - CBIW 1.2 | ecosystem: Environmental > Aquatic > Marine > Coastal | place: USA: Alaska | collected... | reverse complement strand
ACCACGGTGCGACAGGCTTCATGCAAATTCAGCCCCTCACGTCCGACGCGGGATTGTGCAAGCAGCACCATTGGCCAGCTGGAGGCGCGATTGAAGGCGGATTGCAACAAGCGCCGCGTTTGAGGCAAGGTTGCGCCGTACATCATACGGGCGAAATTGCCCTCTCGACCGGAATAATCCTGAAGGTACGCAACCAGTCTGGACCGCAGCGTGTCGTCGTTTTCCTGCTCTTCATCGGTCGAGAGGTCCGCCAGAAGCCCTCTGAACAGGTCCAGCATTTCGACGCCGGTCCAAGGCGCATCCGCACGCTCGCGCCTGTCGCCAAGCGCTTCCAGCAGGGGTCCGATATCGCCTTGCAACTCTTCGCCATCGTCATCCAAGTGCAAGAAGCCAACCAGCAGAGCGGCGATATCATCCTGTGGCGCAAGGGCGTCGATCTCACGATGAAGCCTTGCAAGCTCGGTCCGGCGCGCAGTGGACCATTTTTTGTAACGCTCGGTCAGCATCTGGTTGATCGCTATGATCCCGCACGAGGTCACGTAGAGGTCGGGATCTTTCATCGCGGCAAGAACGGCGGGTTCGCTTTCGTCCCGCACTTTCGCGGCTGGCCAGTGCTGCCCGTCTCTGAGCCGACGCAGCATTTCGCGCGCATCCAGCATCCGGGTCAGCGCATTCATCGGAGCTATAAAGCGCCCGAAAACCAGAACTTTCTCGTTTCGTTCAGCATAAGACTCGATCAGTCGAGCTGCGGCCAGGATTGCGGGATGGGTGTAGATATCCGCAGGCGCGCCACAGAAGGCATCCAACCAGAACGACTGTGGGCCTTCAAATTCATTTTTGACCGGTTGGTATTTCGCAAGGTCGGCGTCAGTGGCGAAGCCAAACCCATATCCTTGGGCAACCGATAGTCGTGCACGTTTCACGCGGGGATCCTCCTGGGGCAGGATCGACAGGGCTTCAGCAGCACAGAACCGACGCAGCCAGTCGCGCGTAAACCCCTCAGTTCCGGGAGATACTTTCAAATCCTGGACGACACGATAATCACCGTGATCTTCCTGAAATGCGCTGATCTCGGGATCGTGTCGCTTGTCCCTTCTTAGGACATAGGGGCGCAATGCCTTTTGAAATCGGGTTGCGGCGGTCACGAAGCCATCAGTCAATGGCTCGTCAAGTTCTTCGACCCGGATGCGTTTGACGGTGTCAACATAGCCACTAATCCACGCCGCCAGATCGCCGAGCGCGGTGACATCATGGCCATCGTCTCGCCCGCTGATCCGGCCCAGTGTGTCAATCCATTGGCCTGCGTCTAGCTCAACAGGGGTTGCGGTCATCCCGAGACGGAACGGATCGTTAGCTTCCCAACTCACCGGACCAAGAATGCGCGAAAGGCTAGAATCGGCACCGCGTGCCTTGTGTGCTTCATCGACTACGATCAAGTCAAACTGCCCCAGCCCATACCCGATCAGCCTCAGGATCTTGTGCTTATATTCATCGGCACCAAGCCACTTGTAGTCGCCAGCCAGATCGCCGATTAAATCCGGATCGTCCTGCAAATTGTGTTCAATGATTGTGTCGGCAATAGTGCTGGCGGCGCGGCGGCTGGCATAAACATGGCTAACCTCACCACGGTGAAAGCTGTCGCGCATGAAATTGCGCCGTCGCCCGGCCAGCAAGCGCACAACATTCGGAAGCAATTCACGCCGCCATCCCCCCGCCGGACCGTCGCCTGCGTTCGGAAAGCGCATGGCTGCAAATGTGTGCGAGATCATCAGGACCTCTTCAGTGGCCCACCCCTTTTTGGGCAATTCCCGCTGCTGTCTGCGATCCTTAAGCCAGTCCGCGTGTTTGCGTTTGCGTTTTTCGGTTCCCTCGGCATCTTCCTCGGTGAGGAAACCCGCGATAAATCCGTCATAGCTGCGCAAGGGCAGCAGGGTCTGGTCATCAGGTTGAAACAGCTTCAGTTCCTTCTGCCACTGCACGCCCAGCCCAGCCGGGAGCACAATCGCAGCTCTGCCGCCCGCATGACGCACTGCTGTGATCAGCGCGACCGCTATGCGGGTTTTGCCCATGCCGACCTCGTCCGCCAACAAGGCGGCGCGCTTACCTGATCTGATCCGCAGGGCAAGTTCCGCAACCGACGCCCGCTGACCCGCATCGAGCAGATCGTCCGTTTGATGAGATGAAAGGTGGTCCAGAAAGTCGGCTGCTTTTACCCAATCCATTTTATATCTCCTCTTCGGCCCAAAGCGACGGAATGTCATCCAGCTTCCATTCCTGCGCGACGGCCTTCATGGATTGTTCCAGCAGGTTCAGATCGGCCCCTATGGGGCACATGCGCGGGTCCAACAATGCCGGCAAAGGATTTGCCCTTGCATCGCGAAAAAAGCCAATCATTGGCTGTTCCTGCACGCAGATCGCGCAAAGATTTTGGCGCAGTTCGCGGCACCATCGCGGCCAGTCTCTGGGGTGAATATTTGCCTGGGTTTCGCCAAGCCGGACCAGAAGGCCCATCATCCGGCGAATGGCATATGTGGCGGGCGGCAGCTCTGGTGAGTCAGTGGCCTCAACCAATGGCTCGCCGCCTTCGGGGCCATCATCGGACTGATCTGCGTCCATCGGTTCCGGGAACGACCCAAGCCCCGCTAAAACATCTTCCACCGTCATTTCGGTTGGGCGTGGCGCGACAAGCACGCCCTCCGCAATGACCGGAAGGCGCCAGTCGCCGTGTAACAGGGTCACAATGGCGGGGGCTGGCGCAGGCCATGCGCAGGGCGTTGAAACAGTTGCCCCGTCCCGGCCTGCAACATCAAGAACAATCCCGTCGGGTGCAGAAAGCGTGCCGTCCTGCCAGATCAACCACGACACCGGGGGAAGCGCTGCAGGCTCTTCCGGGGGCACAAACCCACTGCCGGGCTGTAGCGCTGACAGTGTCACCGTGTCGTTGAACTGGATTGGCAACAGGGTTGCAAGGCCACCTTTACTGTTCTTTCGGTGGCGCCATTTCAATCCCTTTGGAAGATCAACGACGACACCTGCCTCAAGATTACCGCCCGCGTTTGCGGCGGTTTCAAATCCGTTACGGCTGAGATTGCCCGACCCTATGTAGACACGCCCTTGGGCCTCATCCTGACCCGAGGCCAGCAGAACAAATTTGGCATGAAGCCGCCCGTCCTCGCCGTGCAAGGCAGAGGTCGGGCGCCGCAGGTTCCAGCCCGCGTCGGTCAGGGCAGGGGCCCGCACGGCCAGACCTTGACAGGACAGCGGATTGAGAAACAGATCCAGAGTCGCCGATTTTTTCAAGAGCTTTTCCGCCACCAGCGTCTTGCGGAGCCTTTCAGGTAGTCCCGCGCTACCATCGCCTTCGGCTTCGAAATAGCCGGAGCCGAGGATGAGGCGATCTGCCCTTTTTCGCAGTCCCAGCCGCTCGACAACCTGCGGGAGCAACGCCTGAGAGCGGCTGTCGATAAAGCGGGGCTGCAAGGTGGAGGCCGGAAGGCGCCTGATCTCGGCCTCCAGCCGCGCATAGGGCAGTGCGCCGTCATATTCGCGTTCAATCAGCGTGCAATCCCCACGATTGCGCAGCCAGTCGAACATCGCCCACGCGGCCTGAATATCTGCGATGTCCTGATCGACGGGCGTGTCAGTCTGAAGGTCAATGGACCAGAACATGTCGATGCTGTCCGTCAGCGGATCTTGCGTCCAGTTTCCGGTACTGACCGCAAGTCGGATGACATATCCATCCTCGTCGCGCTTGCGAAATCCTAGCAAGGCAACCTTAGCGTGCAGCAGGTTATAGCCCCGATCCTGAAGCCGCATCCACATCCATGCCAGGCCCGGTATGTCCGAAATTGCATTGATTGTAGGGTGAATGAATGCGGCAAGTACTGGGCGCGCCATTTCACCGGTAAAGCTGCGCCGGATCTGCCCCATCACCTTAGGCGTTGCCGTAAATCCGCAGAGGAAACCGAAATCTCCGAAACAATTCTCGGGCGGCATGAAGAGGGTGATAAGGGTTGTGTTCATCATGCTGGTTCTTCATCTGCTGCATCCCGACATCCAGGGTTCACGCGGCCGCTTAGTTCGGTCGCAACGCAATGAAGGTTGTAAAGTCGGAACAACTGAGGCGCGAATTCGGCATCTTTGAAGGGTTCGCTTTCACCGCTGGCCGACATCTCGTCGGCCGCTGGCCCCAGACCGATACGACCGTCCCGCCACCGGATCACCGTTCCCTCGCGCTCGGCCAGTTTCTGAAGAAGCTGCGGGACGGACAAGTCCCTGACCTCAGATAGGAATTTTCGGCTGGTTGCCTCTGCTCCGGCGTCAATTCTGTCGCCCTGGTGGCGGGCGTATTGGCGAAGCGCCGCGAGGGGCTCGCCCGCCACGTTGCTGGCCTCGTCGATGGACAGCACAGCGGCCTCATTGGCATCGCGAAGTTCAAGCAGACGATGTTCCAAGCGATACAACACCGCGAGCGCGGCATTGCGCAAATCCATGAAAGCCGCCCCCGCGCGCAGGTCCGTCCAGTGGTCAGGGGTTATCCCGCAGAGCGGTTCCACAGCATCAAGTTGGCTTGCACTGGGCCCGGTCCCAAGTGCCACGAGGGCCCGGCGACGCGACGTTGACGGATCGTCACCCCCGATAAGGCGGGCTAGGATCAGCTTGCGCACTTCGGGTGGGACGGGAGCATTGGGCGACAGGTTTTCAATCACCTTGTTCAAACCACGAGGGGATCCCCCAAGTGCCCATGCCCCCAGAACACGACGGTAGTTTGCCATCACCGGCAGGTTCAGCATCTGCGCGCCAGCAGTGTGGATGGTGAAGGCACCATAGCGACTGCCCCGCACGAAACCAAGCGCGACCAGCGGTTGCACCATAGCCATGCGGATGGGTTGAACCACATAGGTACCGCGTCGTTTCAGGTTCTTGAAACTCCAGTCTTCCAGCCCTTGCATCTTGCGTATACCGCGCACTCGACGGTCTGCCAGGCCCTCTTTAGTTGCTTGTCGCATCATCAACGCTTCGATTGCGTTGCCGACTGGCAAGGCCGGCACGCGTAGCTCCTCGGCGATGGATACCGCCAAAACGGACCAAAGGATCGGCATCGCAAACCACATGCCGCCCAAGCCCGGAACGGAAAGGTCGTTGAAATGCCGCACGGCGCTGGCAAGTCCAAGGTTCTGCTGCCTGCGCAGCGAAATGAGCGTGTCAGGCGCCAGTATTCCCCAAGACATCAAAGCACATCGCCTTGATGTGCGTGGGCGTGTGCCGAAACCATATCCACAAGATCAAGCCGGCCATGATCGACCCAAAGCACTGCCATACCATTCAATTCATACGACGGGAAAACGTCGCGGACCAATCCGCCATAGGCCGAAAGTTGTGGCCAATAGGGGCCAAGTCCCTCACCCGCGCCACCGGTCTTGTGGTCGATCAACAGGCACCCCATCGGCCCAATTGCCAGTAGGTCGATCATCCCAGGAATTTCAGCACCCTCTGAGGTGTGTCCCAGAACAGGTATCTCACATTGTAGATTGGTGTAGCCGTCGGCTGACAGCCAGGTCTTTAACGCGGTCGCCCGCTCGGCCACCAGCGCCAGTGTCGCCTCATCCAGCCCTGTGGCCGCAGGCAAGGCTGCGATCAGGTCTGATCGTGTCAGGCAGGTGCGTATGGCAAGATGCAGCGCGGTGCCCCGGGCAGCAGTGTTGACGGTGCTGGGCCAAGGTGCACCGAGGGTAATCCCGCGCGCGTCTGGTGTCGGCTCGGCGGTTGCGGTCTGTGATGGCTGCAAGCGCCACGGCGACGTCGGCATACTGGGCAAGGGTACGGCATCGCCGAACCGGGGCGTATCTGTCCCCACCTCCGTCTGACAGTCCGTGAAACTCGCCTGTTCCGCCAGTTGTGTGATCACCGCCGGGCAATTCAGCTCGCCGACCCGAAGCGTGCCGTCACCCATCTGCGGGGCGCAGGCATCGGTAAAGACGTGGAACAGGCACTTCGCTTCGCGCGCGTCCTCATCGCGCTCCTTTAGGAATTCCGGCCACTCCAGCACCAAGCGATCGCGAGCGCGGGTCAGGGCCACATAGAGCAGGTTCTTCGCATTGGCCTCGAACGCCTCGCGGCGATCCTCGATAAAGCGCCGTTCAGCCTCGGGCGCGGCAAATCCGGGTGTGTGGATCAGGGCGGCAGAGGCCAGCACCGTTGCCATGTCGTCAATTTTGTCCAATGCGTCGAACCAGGTCGCTGTGCTGCCCGGCCATTCCTCAATGCCATGGTCGAATTCGGCGATCACGGTGATCGGCCACTCACGCCCCTTGGAGGCGTGCCATGTGACGATCTCGACCGCTTCTGCGCTGTTCCCCGAGGGATCGGGACGGCGATCAAAATCCCGGTCAGACGCGCGCGCATCGAGCCAGCCGAGAAAGACCTTGGCCGTTTCACCGTGGAAACCGGAGGCAGCTTTGAGGTCGCGGTGCGCGGCTTCGAATTCGCTTGCCTCGGCTTCAAGCCGCAGAAGGTCTGCGCGAGCCGCTGCAGCGTCAGGATGACGGGCGGCCCAAAGGCGGAGACTGGCGGCGTCGAGGACCACGTCCAGCGCGGTCGATACCGGCAGGCGCGCGAGCCGATCAGACAGGGCCGCCAGGCGCATGAGAACCGGATCATCCGCCAAATGCCCGTCGATCTGCGCTGCCATCGCAGCTTGAAGGCTTAGCGGATCTGGGCCGAGCGTGCGCAGCAAAAGCCCAGAGTGAATATCGGAGGGATTCGCGGCATAGCTCAGCGCAGCGCGGGCCGCCTGCACAACAGGGCTTGCCGCCCAGCCATCTTCAGCGATGCGGACAGGCACACCGCGCGCGCGCAGTTCCTCCGCGTAGCGTGCGGCGGTGGCGTGGCGGCAGACAAGAAGCGCTACGTCCGAGGGACGGGCGCTCCTGGCGGCCTTCGTGTGCCTATCGGTGATCAATTCGCCTGTCTTCAGGATACCGGCGATGCGCTCGGCAATGTGTTCCTGAGGTTTCGAGAATTTCTTGACCCCGCGCCCCTTCACGACATTCAGTATCTCCAATGCCGGACCGGCCACCGGATCGCGGGTTGGGGCCAGCGGGTTGTAGCCTGCGCCGAACAGCCCCGCTCCGATGGCATTGATGAATTCCATGACTGCTGGCGTCGAGCGCCAATTGCGGTCAAGGGGCTGCGTCGCTTTTGGATTGGCCGCCGCAAGGGCCAGCGACAGACGCGAATCAGCGCCCTGAAAGCCCATGATCGACTGTTTCACATCACCCACGAGCAGGGTGCGCGGTGCTTTCGCGCCGAGTTGCCAGAGCAGCGCAAACTGCACCGGGTTCGTATCCTGAAATTCGTCGATGATGACGCAGTCGATTTCGTCAAGCACCGCTTGTCGCACCGCCGGATCGGTGCGCAACAGACGTTCCGCCCCTGCGATCATGTCGGCGAAATCAATCAAGCCAAGTGCCTTCTTGCGCGCCTCATAGGCCTCCATCACTTCCTGTGCGCAAGCAATCAGGCACGACAGATGCAGCTTTGCATCCGCCAGCGGGCCGGGATGGGTGGGCAGCACATCGGCGGCCTGCATGATTGCCTCGGCAAGCGCGTCATAGCCCTCTGGAGTCTTCGTGCGGCTGTTTGAGATGAAGAGGCTGCGCAGGGATTGCCAAACTCCCCAGTCCCGATCCAGCAGCGCGGGTTCCCGTTCAACGCGACGGAAAAGCGCAAAGTTCTTTTCCAGTGTTTCGCGCGGACCTTTGGCCGTCACGGTGGCCATGCCGCCATCGGGAAAACTCGCAAGCATGGCCCGAACCGCAAAGACCAGTGCGTCGCGGGCAGCGGCGGGATCGGTCAGCACCTCGCCATAGATCGTATCGAGGCGCGTCAACGCCGGTGCAATAAGGCCGGGATCGCGGCCCTTGTCACCCAACCCGCGCAAGAGGTCGATCATCGACAGCACCCGGCCGCGCAATGAGTCCTCGACCGTTTCGCCCTTTTGCCAGTTGGCCTGATAGCCGAAGCGCTCGGGCTCGGCCTTGATCGGGTCCAGCGATCTGGCATGTGCCAGTGCCTGTCTGATCAGCAGGTCGCGCTCGGCATCGCCAAGATGGCGCGGTTGCAAGGACGCTCCCGCCGCCAGCGCATGTTCCGTCAAAAGCCGCAGGCCCAGCCCATGAATGGTCGAGACATAGGCCCGCTCGACCGCCATGGCCTCGGCCACCAGCCCGTCTGCCAGAAGTCCGGCCCGTATGCGTTCACGCAATTCGCCTGCTGCCGCTTCGGTAAAAGTCACGGCAAGGATGCGCTCGGGGCGCACGACCTTGCGTTTGACCCAGTCGGACAGCTGCGTCTTGATGCGATGGGTTTTCCCTGCGCCTGCGCCGGCAGGAACGATGACCAGTCTCTGATCTGAACCGAGTTCTCCCATGGTCATTCCTCCTCAACCTGGCGGATGAATGCGGTGATAAGCGCCGTGCCATCGGTCAGCGCATAGGGCGTGAACCCCGCCTCTTTCTTGAAAAAACCCTCGTCGAGCGAGGTGTTGAGTACGACCCGTCCGGCGCCAAGCTCGGCCAACCGTTCAGCGAGCTTGGCAACCGCAGCCACATTGATGGCATCGCCCATGTCGCGGGCGGGTGAACCCTCGGCCACGGGCAGACCTGAAGTCAGAAAACCACCGTCATTCATCAAGTGATAGGCGATTCCAACGTCACGGCCGATCAATGGATCCATCCCGTCTCCTTCGCGCCGAATTGGATGCGCGATCATGTCGCGATAGAGCCCAGCCTGCAGATCCCAGCCCGCCTCCATCCGCTTGCGCCTGGCCGATGTGCCGCTCTTCTTGTGGTCAACGACCAACAGCGATCCGTCTGGCAATTCAAGGATCGCATCCGCTTTACCTTGCAGGTTGATGCCATGCGCTTCGCCAGCCAGCCAGATTTCATTGCCAATGATTTTCGCGCCAAGCGCCAACAGATATTCGCGCCAGCGAAGGGCCGCTTGAAGAATCTCGCGTTCCAGCCCGCTGCGTTCCATTTCCCATGACGCGCTCCGCAGGAACCCGGCATGGCGGGTCAATGCGCGATCATAGGCGTCGGCCACTGCCGCGGTCAGGGCCGCAGGGTCAGGAATGGGTTGGTCCTTGAGAAACACATGCTCAAACACATCATGGGCGATGTTTCCTTTGGCCATGACATCCAGTTCTTCTGCCGACCAGGACATGTCACTGGCCGCTACTTCGGCCAGAAGCCAGGCCAGCGGGCTAACCAGAAGCGTCTCCAGCCGCGAGGGTGATTGAGGTTTCATCGTTCCGTCATCTTTTCGGCGTAGGGCCAACAAGTCGATCCCCGGGAAATCCAGGGCCTCTGGCAGATCGTGCTGTTCCGGCAACGAAGGCCGGTGATGGTGCGGGATGGACCAGTCTGCGGGCGGCATGAGCGACGGGTCCCGGATCAAATCGGCAGCCTCCTCGATACCCTCGATGGCGCGGGCAACCAGCGAAAGCCCTGCTGATGGTTGCAGACGCGCACCGGACAAATCGCGCCAGGGGATCAGTAATGTCACCGTCTGTGAAACCGCCTGAAGCTGTTGGTCAAATAACGACAGCCCATGCGCCAGTCCTTCGGCCCGACCTCGCAGCGTTAGACCAGTGGCTGCGCGGATGGCGGCAATCTCGCTTTCAAGAAACATCGGATTGCCGCGCGCTTGGGTCGGGTAAAGCCCATCGGTGAAATCCGTCACGATCAGATGTCGGCAGGGGCGCCACGGGCTTTCTTGCGCGGACCACAGGCTGACGCCCTCTAGGTTGCGGTCTGGATCAGCGCCTTGTGGCGGTGCAATCTGGATGCCACGCAGGATCGTCTCCCACTCCGGGTTGCCGTCACCGGGCGGGATGGAAAGGCGAGCGCGGACTTCATGACCTTGTTTGATCCTTTCACAGATACGGTCAATCAGGAAACGCAACTGCGCCAGGCTGCCCGCCGAAGACCGGATGTCTTTCCACAATTCCTTGTGCGCAGGGGTGGGTGACAGGATCTCGCCCCGGAAATCTCCGCTGATCAGGCTTTCGGCCAGATCACGCCCGGATTGCGAGGACCAGGGCATCAGGGGTGATAGCGCAAGGCTTGCCAGTACCATTGCCGGGGTCGGTGTGCGCTTGGCCAGTGCCAGATGAAGGGCTGTCTCACCGATGGTGTCGCGCTCGGGCAAGCTGCCGGGAAGGCCAGACAGCGGTACGCCCTGCGCGGCAAAGGCGCGGGCGATTTGGCTTGAATTATTGCCTGTCATGACAGCGATGTCGCGGGCGGGAACGTCGGCCTCAATCAGTGCACGGGCCCGCGCCGCCGCGAAATCAGCACAGGCCGCCGGATCACGTAGGCCAAAGAAGGCAAGGCTATCGTCAGCTTTCCCGATGGCAATTTCGGGCGCAGCAACACCACCCTGCAAGGCATGCAGCCTGCTTCCAAACGGAGCGGCAAGGCCTTTGGCGGGCGCGGGGACTGTGCCAAACTCTTGGTCCAGGCGAGCATACAAAGCCCGCATCGCGGCAGGTGCAAGCGGGTCGAGCGATCCTTCAACCACGGGCAGTGAATCAAGGAACTTCCCATGCGGAAGCTCCAGAACATGACGCACCGGGGCAAGCCCCTCGGGCAACGCATCGCCCAGACGACGCCACAGCCCGATCGACGCATCCAAGTGCCGCCGTGCGCGGCCGTCCCGCAAAGCACCCGCCACAGGCACGCGCAAATTGTCGGTCGCCAGGACCAGATCACCCAACGCCACGCTGACTGCCGAAATCGTCTCGACCGGTGCGTTCGCAACGCTGTCTTTCCAGACGGGATCCGGGTCGTCGATAATCGCCCGACCCGGCGACCATTCCGACGCTATGGGCGCAAGTGAAAGCTCTGCGAGGCTGGTATCAGTCAGGCGATACTGCAAACCAGAACGGGGATCAGCGACGAGAAAAGGGTAAAACATGGTTTGCCTGTAAATAATGTTAATAACGCAGTGTATTGAGCAGCTAAGCTAATTCAATGATCTATATAGCTTTTGGGGTTTATAATTCAGAAATTGCAGCAATAGCTGTTTCTATCCGCCCGGGTAGTATTGGAAGAGTTCTTCTGCGGCATCGATGTCGGAAGAAAGGCGACGGAAATCACGAACCAGCCGAGTGACGAGATCCGAACCTTCAACGGTCTCAGCCCATCTGTGTCGAAGCACGGCCGCGGGATCGAGCAAACCCAGCATGTTGCCCGCAATCGCACCCGTTGAATCACTATCCCCACCATGCGTGACCGCAATTGCAAGAGCCTCTTCAAAGGAATTGCAAGTTAGGCAGGCATAGAGGGCTATCGACAGGGCCTCTTCTGCCGTCCAGCCACCACCAAGGGACTCGACGGTTTCACCTGCACCGTCACGCGGCGCGGCAAGTGCGGCTTGAATCGCCTGCACGGTTTCATCGCCCCCGTGCAGCCGCGCATAAATCTCTGCTGTGCGGGTTGCAGTCTCCTCAAGACGAGCGCCTGCGGCCACATCAGCAAGCATTTCTGCCCATGCAGCGGCCGCAAGCTGACCTGTCACGTGGCCATGCGTCAGCGCTGATGTCTCAATCGCCATCTCGCGCACCTGATCGCGTGGAAACATTAACGCAATTGGTGCAACGCGCATGATGGTGCCGCACCCCTTGCTATTGTTTCGCGCCACGTCGCCAAAATGCGCGCTCGCCCCCAGCGAGGAAAGGCAGGTATTGCCCGGCGCGCGGCAAACCCGAAGTCGTGGATCTTCGATCAGGCCCACATCATCTGTTTGAACTATCGGTTTGCCGCCTTGGGTTTTGTACCAGCGCAAAAGCGCATGATGAATCACAGATGGCGGATGGCAGATGCCTTTCAACTCACTGCGGATGAGCGCTCGGATGATGCCCTCGGCCGTAAACAACGTCATTTGAGTGTCGTCGGTAATGGCGCCGCGCAGTCCCATATGCGGAGGCAGGTCTTTGATGCCACCGGGGTAGCTACGGCAGATTTCCGCGAGAGAGAGGAACTCGATCTCAGCGCCGAGGCTATCGCCAATGGCGCCACCGAGAAGACTGGCCTGGAGCTGGATAGGCCGCAATCCGTCATGTCGGCCATGGGCTGCCACCAAACGTTCCTGCACCGGGGTATCTATCGCCCCCGGCCGCGCGGCGCGCACAATCTTCATAGATTCGCTCGCTGAATGCCCCCGTTCGACGAGCAGAAGGGCTGCAACCGTGCCGGCACGGCCAAGGCCGCCTCGGCAATGGATCAGCAAACGGCCGCCGTTTTCCAAAGTTTGGTGGAGATGTGGCGACAGATTGCGCCACCTTTGCATCGCCTCCGGCGTTGGCACGTCCAGATCTTGGATCGGGAAGTGATACCAGTCCATGCCCCGCGACTTTGCGGCGTCGCCAAGCCCCGATACCGAAAGCAAGTCGAACTCATGGTCTTCAATCAGGCTCAGAACGGCTTTCGCCCCCCAAGCTTTGATCACATCGAGATCGACGTCCAGATCGCGGTCCCAAGCACCGCCAAAGACGCTGTCGCCCTTCTTGCCCGGGCAAAGTGTGAGGCCGAGCAGACCGTTGCTGATCGGCAGACTATCGATGCGAAGTGGGTGGGTTGTGCTGTTTCGAAGCAACCGGTGTTCCTTTTCTGTCGATTCCAGCCAACACTACTCTCCGCTTACGTCATTTTCGGTCGTATCGGGATCGAAATTTCGCGAGTTGGTCAAGTAACGCACCCGGACCTTGTCTCCCCATCTCGCGAGATACCATTCCATTTCCTGCTGTCCGCCCGCACGGAAACGCACCATCAGAGAACCATCTTCCAAACGCTCCATCTGCTGTTTCGGATGAAACATAAATCCCGCCGCCTCATCCGCCACTTCTGGAAGGAACCGCCATTCGACGTCACGGGGTTGCTCGCGCCAGATGCCGAAGCTCTCCGACAGCCAATCCTGTAGATCGAACCCCTCGGGGCGCTGATAGACATCGTCTTCCAACGAAACACGCTCAAAACCAGCGAGAGCAAACAGGCGCAGATCGTCCTGATATTCGCTCCAGGCCAGCAAATATTGGCGCCCTTGTCCGAATAGCATCGCAATCGGGCCAAGCCGGGTATTGCGCGAAAGCTTTGTGGTGCCGCGGGCACGGTGGTCAGAAGAGATCATCACCCCTGCAAGGATCGCCTCGCGCAGCGCGAAAAGGATGTCAGGAGCAATCTTCTCGCGCGGTCCAGGCCTAAAGGCGACGCCGTCAGCCATCAATTGTGCCTCAAGGTCGGCGGCTATAGTGCGGCGGCGATCCTCACGGAACATGGCCTGCACCTTGACCAACAGACGCTCAAGCACGTCAGCCGTAACCTCATCCCCCTCGCGGCGAGCAATCGCAGCGGCCCGGTGCCCGGCGGTCAGCTCATCCAGCGTTGGCTCCACCATTCGACCCAATGACCCCGGCGGGAAACGCCAGTATTTGCGTCCGCTTTCGCCGGAAAGCTCCTCAATCTGAGGGTATGCATTGCGCACAGCGTCTCGCATGCGCTCTGCGGTGCGTCGAGACACGTCGAACTCTCTTTCGATATCGGCAAGGCATACTCCCTCGGCCGATCCCTGCATCAGGAGCGCTAGTTTCTGCAGATCTTCCTGACGAGCGTAACGCATGAATCCTCCGGGAAAAGAACTGCCACCTTCGCGGCGACCCTCCGGGTCGTCAACGGCCAAAACCGATCGGACGTGCCGCTCCTACCTTTGCAGCAGCTTCGCGTGCTAGCTCGCGTAGGATTTCGTGCGGATCAGCGTTCCCGAGCGCCTGTATCCTGCGAGCTACATTGGCGAAATCTCCTGATGTTAGCCGATCGAGCGCCGACAGTCCGGTTGGCGGCGAATCTGAGTGTCGATCCGAGATCATCTTGAATTTTCGGAATTACATGTGAATCCTGGATCGAAGCATGGATTTGCGAGGATTGCCGCTGACCTGCCCCCCGGAAGTTCCCTCAGTCTGATGTAGAGTCTGCCCAACCTGAAGGAGCAGACGAGATGAGGACAAGCCGTTTCACCGAAGCGCAGATTATCGGGATGATCAAAGAGCAGGAGGCTGGTTTGCCGACGGCCGAGCTGTGCCGTAGGCATGGGCTGAGCCCTGCGACGTTCTACAAGCTGAAGGCCAAATATGGCGGGATGGATGTTTCCGACGCCAAACGCCTCAGGCAGCTCGAGGATGAGAACGCGAAGCTGAAGCGCCTGGTGGCAGATGTCATGCTGGACAATGTTGTGCTGAAGGATCTCCTGGGAAAGCCCTGACGACGCCGATGCAACGGCGGGACGCGGTGCTGC
>Ga0307487_1001850_pt1 | contig 14356 bp, 12 predicted proteins | sample CBIW12metaG_FD_203665 | JGI IMG/M metagenome (GOLD analysis project Ga0307487, IMG submission 203665) | Sea-ice brine microbial communities from Beaufort Sea near Barrow, Alaska, United States - CBIW 1.2 | ecosystem: Environmental > Aquatic > Marine > Coastal | place: USA: Alaska | collected... | reverse complement strand
CCAATAAACCTGGTGGCACTTCATTTAATCCATTGCTTATTTTTGGAGGGGTTGGATTAGGAAAAACACATTTGGGTCATGCTATTGGGGTTGAAATTAAAGATAAACATCCTGAAAAAACCGTCCTATATATCTCTGCTGAAAAATTTACGCAACAATATATAGAGTCTGTAAAGAAGAACAACCGGAATGATTTTATTCACTTTTATCAGATTATTGATATCCTTATTGTAGATGATATTCAACTGCTTTCGGGAAAAGTGGGAACACAAGATGTGTTTTTCCATATTTTCAACCATCTCCACCAAAATGGAAAACAGGTAATTTTAACAAGCGATAAAGCTCCCGTGGATATGCAGGATATAGAGCAACGCTTGTTGTCACGGTTTAAATGGGGACTTTCTGCAGAGCTTCAAAACCCAGATTTTGAAACCCGTGTTTCCATTATAAAGAACAAATTATACAGGGATGGGGTAGAAATGCCCATAGATATTGTCGAGTTTTTGGCAAATAATATCAAGACCAATATCAGGGAACTGGAAGGGGCAATTATTTCACTTATCGCCCATTCGTCTTTTAACAAAAAAGATATCACTCTGGAACTGGCAAAAAAGATAGTAGATAATTACGTAAAAAACACCAAGCGGGAAGTATCTATAGATTACATTCAAAAAATTGTGAGTGACTATTTCCAGATGGATGTGGAAACCCTGCAATCTAAAACCCGTAAACGCCACATTGTTCAAGCCAGGCAATTGGCTATGTTTTTCGCCAAAAAATTCACAAAAGCTTCCTTGGCAAGTATTGGGAGTCAAATAGGAAAACGCGATCACGCTACGGTTCTTCATGCCTGCAAAACGGTAAATAATCTTGCGGCTACAGATAAACAATTCAAGAAATTTGTTGAAGACCTTAATAAAAAACTAACCTTATAATATTCTAATATTATTTTTATGAAAACCAACGTTTTGATGGTGTGTCTGGGTAATATTTGCCGATCACCTTTGGCCGAAGGGATTCTAAAATCCAAGGTTAATCCGGAAAAAGTCCACGTGGACTCTGCAGGCACGGGGGATTATCATATAGACGATATTCCGGACTCTCGCTCTATTGCGGTTGCAAAGCGTTATGGCCTGGATATCTCCAACCAACGTGGAAGGCAATTTCAATTTGAAGACTTTGACAGGTTTGACCTTATTTACGTAATGGACAATTTCAATTTTGCTGATGTTATTTCCCTTGCGAGAAATGAAGAAGATAAAAGAAAGGTGCATCTTATTTTAAACGAAGTTTTTCCCGGAGAAAATGTCGATGTTCCTGATCCCTACCAAGGAGGTGGACCGGGTTTTGAAAATGTTTACAAGATGTTGGAAGAGGCCTGCGAAATTATTGCATCCAAACTAATAGAAACCTAACTTTTTATTTTTCTGAATTAAATTACAATTTTCAATCTTCATGGCTCAAGCACCCTTTCAGTATTCCGGTAAATTATATTTAATTCCTACTACTTTAGGGGAATCAAATCCAATGGAGGTTCTTCCCATTTCAATTACCAAAATAATTGAAAAAGTAGATTATTATATTGTTGAAAATGAAAAGACCGCCAGAAAATCGATAAAACAAGTCGTTCCTGAAAAAAGTCAGCCACTATTAAAATTGAGCCTTCTCAATAAGTTTACCGAAAAAAGTATGCTGTCTTCCTTTTTAGACCCTTGCAAAGAAGGTCTTGATGTTGGACTTTTAAGTGAAGCTGGATGTCCGGGAGTAGCCGATCCCGGGGCTGAAATAGTGAAGATCGCACACCAAATGGGGATTCGGGTTATCCCAATGGTAGGACCTTCGTCCATTTTACTTGCTATGATGGGAAGCGGGATGAACGGACAGAGTTTTACATTTCACGGGTACCTTCCCATAGACAAGAAAGATAGAAAACACGAGCTTAAAAGTCTGGAGCGAATTTCTTCAGAAAAAAATCAGGCGCAAATATTTATTGAAACACCTTACCGGAACAACAATTTGCTGGAAGACATGAAACAAATCCTGAATCCGGCAACGCAACTTTGCATTGCCTGTGATTTAACTTTGTCTTCAGAAATTATTATGACTAAATCCATTTCCGATTGGGGGAAAACAAAAATAGACCTTCATAAAAGGCCTACTATTTTTGTAATTCAGAAAGAGCTTTAAGCCTTGTCAACGAAGGCTTTTGCTTTTCTGTCTGGCTGTATGAAGGAGGTGTCGTAACCGGCGAATTTATTTATATAAAATCCAATAGTAGTTCCAAAAGCATCGCTAAAGGAATTGGCGCCCCAACTTCTCAAATATTTTTTGACACTTCCCGGTCCGGCCAAATGTGCTGCTGCCAGGATCCCCGATTCGGTAATCTCAATTCCATTGATCTTTTTTCCTGAAAATCGGGCGATATCCCTTATTAAAATCCATTTGTTCCTGGAGGCATTGGCATAAAATGCCGCTTCCTGAAGCTCGGGAGAATTTAAGAATAATTTAGCATCATAGATCCCAATTAATTTCAAAGTGCCTTTTCCAAATTGATATTTTCCCATATACCCGTACTCATTGACGGTTTTATAATTCCCGCGGGATTCCTTAAAAGCTATAGCTTCCTTAAAACCAATATAGGATTTTCCTAATTTGGGAATGACCTTTAATACAGGTTCTTCAACAAAGGCGTTTTCCTCTAAAGAAGGAACTGTGGATTCAAAAGTGTCATTGGTGTTGGTAGCGTACATATCTAAATTTGCAACTTTTTTTGTTGAAAAACTCAAAAATATAAAACCTGCTACAACTGGTAGAACTGAAAATTTTACAATTTTCCTTCTCATAATTTATTGGTTCTGAAAGGTTGATAGTCAACGTGACCCCTCTCAATTTCGCCGTGCAAAGATACAACAATTTTCAATAATTTGACACACAGACTGTTAAACAATTACTAAAGGATTTCAGTCCATTTAAAACCTGTTAAAGTATCTAAATTGGGAATAATTCGCAAGGTAGAATTATAAACGAATCGGGCTGGATTTACCTGTTAATTCCCTGTTTGTTTATCCATCGCACATAAGCCTGCTTATTGCGGTTGTGCTGGGATAAAGTTTCGGCAAATTTGTGATAGCCAAAATTTTCAACATCGGCCACGAAAAAGAAGTATTTGTGGACCTCATAATTAAGAACGGCATCTATGGAAGAAATATCTGGCATTGCAATAGGCCCGGGAGGCAATTCTTTGTATAAATATGTATTATAAGGAGAATTTATGGTCAAATCTTTATATAAAACCCGTTTTATAACTGTGTCAAAATCCCCTTTTTGGAGTTTTATGGCATAAATCACGGTGGGATCGGCATCCAGTTTCCAGCCGTTTTTATAACGGTTCATATAAACCCCGGCTACTCTTGGACGCTCATCTGTTTTTGCTGTTTCTTTTTGAACTATTGATGCTATTACGGTGACTTCAGAAGGAGTTAAATTGATTTCCTTTGCCTTTTTAAAACGCTCCGGTGTCCAGAAAATTTGATGTTCTTTTAACATTCTATCCCGATATCCTTCGGCTGAAGTATTCCAATAAAACTCATATTGATTTGGAATATACATGGAAAGGGCATTGGCTTCGGTAAAATTGTTTTTCGACAGGAATTCTGAATCCATCATAGCTTGAATCAAGTCTGAACTATCTGCTTCAATTTGGGTTGCAATCCTTCCTGCAAGGTTTTCCAATCGTTCCTGATTGTTAAAAATCACTCTAACAGGAGTGCTCTTGCTTCTTAAAACCTTGACAATTTGATAGTTGTTCATGTTTTTTTCAAGCACAAACTTCCCGGGCTTCACTTTTGGTGAAAAATCCATTTTTTGAGCAACAAGATCAAAAGCATTCAAATCCTTTAAGATTGGTTTTAAGCTGTCCAAAACGCTTTCATAATTTGCACCTGTCGGAATAAAAACCGCAGTGGTTTCGTCTTCAAAAACCGTATTTGGAGAAAAAATGTTGTTGTAAATTATATAGCTGAAAACACCCAGGGCCACAAGGCCTAAAAGGGCAGTAATCAGAAGAATTTTTTTAATGTACATTATTGATCAGTTGATATAAAATCTCGTTTTTAAATTTCCCACCTGCTATGAGCCAATCTTTTTTAACCCCAACCTTCTCAAATTTATTTTTTTCAAAAAGATTGATACTTGCGAGATTATCTTCGGTCACATTGGCATAAACCTGATGCAGATCAAGGTGTGTGAAACAGTAATTACAAATTAAAGACAGCACTTCGCTACCGTAGCCCTTCCCTCTTTCGGTTTCATTGACAATTAAAATTCCCAACGCAGCCCTCCGGTCTTTTGGTTCAAGGTCAAAAACATCGATTAGGCCTATCGGGTTTTTTTCCAAATCGCAAATCATCAATCGTAACTGCTTGACTTCATAAATATCCCTGTGCGAATTCTGTAAATATTTTTTGATTAAATACCGTGAATAGGGTACCCTTGTAGCACTTATTTCCCAAAATTCTTCAGAATTTTCCACTTCCACAATAAAATCGAGATCTTCCGGTTCCAATGCCCTTAAATAAACTTTATTTCCTCTTAAAGTCAGCATTCTATTTCTCCCTTAAACACATTCTTTGCGGGTCCCGTAAGCCAGATATTCTTATAGTTTTCCCCCTCTTTTTCAAAAGAAACAGTTAATTTTCCTCCGGGAGTTTCAAGATGTACGGTTGTAGCCTGGGTTTTTCCAACTGCATGAACGGCAAGTGCCACTGCTGTTACCCCGGTACCGCAGGAATAAGTTTCATCTTCTACTCCGCGTTCGTAGGTGCGCACCAAAAAGGAATCCTCCCCGGTTTGCTGCACAAAATCTACATTTGTTCCTCCGTCACTTTCATATTTATCTGAATAGCGAATTATTGCACCTTCTTTTTTGACATCTATATCCCCAACTTCTTCTGAAAATAAAATGTGGTGAGGCGACCCGGTATCTAAAAATAATTCCTTTTCATTTAAATTTTCAGATGAAATATCCCTCATTTTCAGGCTTACAATCCCATCTTTTACAATCCCTTTATGTTGACCATCTATCGCGCTAAAAACAGCTTCGTTTTCAAAGACCCCCAGAAATTTGGCGAATGCCACCAAACATCTTCCTCCATTGCCGCACATACTGCTTTGATTTCCATCGGCATTATAATATACCATTTTGAAATCCTCCTGATCATTTACCGGCTGCTCCAATAAAATAAGGCCATCGGCTCCAATTCCAAACCGGCGATGACATAATTCATGGATCAGATTGGCATCATTCTTGGGGAAAGATGCCATACGGTTATCAACCATTATAAAATCGTTTCCTGTTCCGTGGTATTTATAAAAATTAAGTTTCATAGCTTTATTTGAACAAGCCAAAGGTACAACAATATGACATATTTCTACATTGTTAATAGCCCGTTAAAGATTAGTAGAAAGAATTTGAAAACTTTAATTTTAGAATAACATCTTCGAAAAAAACATGAAAAACAACATGAAAAATTTTGCAACATTATTAATAATTTCAATGTTGGGAGGGGTTCTCACATTAGGTTCCTATAAATTATTTATTGAAGAAAACCATCCATTCTTTCAGGACAAAACTGCAACAGAAAACAAATCCGGGATTTTACCCGTTTCTTATGATTCCAATTTATTCGGCACCAATGCCGATTTTACCGAAGCTGCCGAAAAAACCGTACATGCGGTTGTAAACGTAAAGAATTTGGCAGTTTTTAATAAGCCCAGCAGCATTTGGGAATATTATTTTTACGGTCAGAATAGCGGAAAAATTTTACAGGGTGTAGGTTCCGGGGTTATTATTTCTCCAGATGGTTATATTATTACAAATAATCACGTGATTTCCGGCGCAAGTGAAATTCAGGTGACATTAAATAACAACAAGAATTACAAAGCAGATGTTATTGGTACAGATTCTAAGGCAGACATTGCCCTTATAAAAATAGATGCCAGTGATTTGGATTTTCTTGTCTTCGGAAATTCAAATAACATCAAACTAGGGGAATGGGTATTGGCAGTTGGAAATCCCTTTAACTTAACTTCTACTGTAACGGCCGGAATTATAAGCGCTAAGGCCCGGGATATCAATTTAAATGACGGTTCCCCACAATCTTTTATTCAGACTGATGCTGCCATAAACCCAGGAAACAGCGGTGGTGCACTGGTAAATATAAACGGGGAGTTAATAGGTATCAATTCAGCCATCACCTCCCAAACAGGAAGTTATATAGGATATAGTTTTGCCATTCCTTCCAACAACGCCCGTAAAATTGTAGAAGATATAATGGAATATGGCGATGTGCAGCAGGGCATTTTAGGAATTCGTGGAAGTGATATGAATGCGGCAATTGCAACACAATTTGATATCAACACCAGCCAGGGCGTATTTGTTGCTGCAGTGGATTCAGAAAGTGGGGCCGCAAAAGCAGGAATCAAAACAGGAGACGTAATTAAACAAATAGACAATATAGAGATCAGGAAAATGTCTGATCTAACCGGTTATATCAACTCAAAAAGACCTGGTGAAACCGTGGCTGTAAGTCTGTTTAGAAAAGGAAATGAGCGCAAAGTAGAAGTAAAATTGACCAAATATGAAACTTTCCTAATTGAACCAATTGGATTGGAGATAACCAATGCTACTGAGAATGATCTCAAGGAATTTAAAACCAAAAATGGGGTGAAAGTTGTCCGAACAATCAAAGCTGAAGAACAATACCAGGCCTTGTTGGGAGTAATAATTTCAAAAATTGACGGCAGGAAGGTTTTCAATATTGCGGATGTAAAAAATATTTTCAATTCAAAAAAAATATCAGAACCTATAAGCGTCACTTTTTTAAACGAACAAGGAGAAGAACAAACCTATATCTGGAGGTAAAACAATCTTGATTTTATCACCTGTTATAAATCTAACAACGGGTGATTTTTTTTCTAAAAACACCTTACGAAAACGTTTGAAATCAATACTTTTGCAGCGTCTAAACAAAACTCAACGTTGTAAAATTATGGGAATTAACGAAGTTTACGAAAAGGAACTTGCATTTCAAACCGATAGGAGACGCGCCTCGGTTGAATTTATTAAAATTATAAGCGATTTATGGTACGACAAATCCATAGAATTGGTTCTCTTCAGGAACCAACTGATCAACCTCAATGTGAGTGATATATTAAACCTTCACGAATATGCCGGGGAATTTGTGCAAAAACCAATTTCTATTTTTGACTCGGTTGAAATTGCGCAGGCAATCAAAGATTTGGATATTCCTCCAGCAAAATTGGATATTGGCAAACTCACCTATGAGTACCATATAGAGGAGACAGATTATAACAATCCAAAGGCATTCATTTCAAATAAACTTAAAGAAGCCAGGGAATACAAAGAAGTTACGCCAAAAGATGTTGTCCTTTATGGTTTTGGAAGGATTGGAAGGCTATTGGCCAGAGAGTTGATGACAAGAACCGGTAAAGGAAGTCAGCTAAGACTTCGGGGCATTGTAACCAGGGGCAAAATAGATGCCGTTGTACTTGAAAAAAGAGCTTCACTGTTAAGGAATGACTCCGTTCATGGTCATTTTTCGGGAACAGTTTCCATCGATGTGGAAAATTCGGCATTAATTATCAATGGAACTAAGGTTCATCTAATTTCAGCAGATAAACCGGAAGATATAGATTATACAAAATACGGGATTGAAGATGCCCTTATTATAGATAACACGGGCGCCTTCAGGGATAAGGAGGAATTAAGCAGACATTTGACTTCAAAGGGAGCCTCAAAGGTTTTGCTTACCGCCCCCGGTAAAGGGGTTCCAAATATTGTTTATGGGGTAAATCATAAACAATACGATCCAGATACCGATTCAATATTTTCTGCCGCTTCCTGCACCACTAATGCTATTGTCCCTGTTCTTTATGCAATAGAGGAGTCTTTAGGAGTGGTTCACGGGCATTTAGAAACAATTCACGCATATACAAATGACCAAAACCTCGTAGATAATTTTCACGGAAAGTATAGAAGAGGACGGGCTGCTGCATTAAATATGGTTATTACAGAAACCGGTGCCGGAAAGGCAGTTGCCAAAGCTTTACCGGTTTTTGAAGGAAAATTAACCTCTAATGCGATTCGTGTGCCTGTTCCAAATGGTTCCCTGGCGATCCTAAACCTGGAAGTCCAAAGTACCACTACTGTTGATGGAGTTAACAACATTATGAAAAAATATGCCTTAGAAGGCGAGATGGTGGAACAAATTAAATATTCTTTGGATAATGAACTGGTTTCTACCGATATTGTAGGAACCTCTGAGCCTGCTATTTTTGACAGCAAGGCAACCATTGCTACCGAAGATGGGAAAAACATTGTCTTATATATTTGGTATGACAATGAATACGGATATAGCCAACAAGTAATACGGCTTGCCAAGTATATTGCCAAAGTGAGGAGATTTACTTATTATTAGTGATTAAAACAAATTTTTAGGCAGAACCCACTTTATAAGGTGGGTTCTGTTGTTTTTGGGAAATCTTAAAACCCTGCTTTTTCCTCAAGCAGGATGAATTTATCAATTTTGAACAATTAGAAATAAAAGATGGTAAAAAATAGAATCAATGTTTTATTTTTGCATTTGATACTTTTAAAAAATAAAGCGCATAAAGAAACAATTTTGGCAATAAGTTTTTTGCCTAAACGTTTTAAATTTTATCTAACCGAAATAAATTCCAAATGAACAAAGCATTACTTTTGATTTTTTTATTCTTGTCTTATGCCCCCCAGATTAACGCTCAAGATTTCAACAGCAGTGAAACCCCAATCCTCGATGGATTTACAACTTTAATAGAAAAATCCAACGATTATCAGGGCTATAAAGTAGTAGATTATAACGATTTGGTTAGTTTAAAGAAAAACACCATCGAGTTTATTGCTTTCCTAAAAGATGAAATTACCACCCAACAAAATTCAATTGATCAACAAAAGGATGATATTTCAGAATTAAAGGCGAGCTTAGAAACCACAAAACAAAATCTGGTCGCGGTAACTGCAGAAAAAGATGCCATTACCTTCCTGGGAATTCCTTTTAGCAAAGGTAGTTATATGGCACTTATGTGGGGAATTGTCGCCGCTTTGATTATTGCATTGCTCTTTTTTATTTTTAGATTTAAAAAAGGAAATATCCAAACTACCGAAGCAAAAAAAAACCTTCTTCTAACTGAAAAGGAATTTGAAGATTACCGCGCAAAAGCTTTGGAAAAAGAACAACGGTTGGGCAGACTCTTACAGGACGAAAGAAACAGGGCCAGCGACAAATAAGAGGTTCCTGCGAATTTGAAAATATTGCTAAGATATTCCCCTTCATTGCAAAGTAAATTTTTATTAAAATGCGAATTGATATTATTACCGTTGTTCCCGATATTTTAACCAGTCCGTTTGAGGTTTCCATTTTAAAACGCGCTATTGACAAAGGATTGGTTGAAATCCATCTGCACAATCTCCGGGATTACGTTACCGATAATTACAGACATATAGACGACTATCAATTTGGTGGAGGTGCCGGAATGGTGATGATGATCGAGCCCATTGATAAATGCATCACGCATCTCAAATCTGAACGGGAATATGATGAAATTATTTATATGTCACCTGATGGAGAACGCCTAAACCAGAAGATGGTCAACACCTTATCTTTAAAAGAAAATATTCTTATTCTTTGTGGTCATTATAAAGGAGTAGATCAAAGAGTACGTGATCATTTTATAACAAGGGAAATTTCAATTGGAGATTATGTTCTTTCCGGGGGCGAACTTGCGGCAGCCGTAGTTTGTGATTCCATAATAAGGCTTATTCCGGGAGTGCTGGGAAATGAGACCTCTGCCCTGACCGATTCATTCCAAGACGATTTACTTGCCCCACCTGTTTATACAAGGCCTGCAGAATATAAAGGATGGAAGGTTCCCGATATTTTAACGTCCGGAAATTTTCCTAAAATTGAAGACTGGCGGGAGGAGCAATCCTATTTAAGGACCAAAAAACTAAGACCCGATTTATTAAAAGATGAATAAATGATTTTTAATAGGGTTTATACTATTAAATTTCATAATTTTGCACCCCTAAATCAACCTCTGGCGAAAACCGTGAATGTTGGTTTGGCATATATTTTAAACTAAAGCTTATGGAATCGTTAATTAAATTCGTACAAGACGAATTCGTTACAAAAAAAGATTTTCCTGAATTTTCAGCAGGTGATACTATTACTGTTTATTATGAAATCAAGGAAGGGGCTAAAACCCGTACCCAGTTTTATAGAGGTGTAGTAATTCAGGTTAAGGGAACAGGACTTTCAAAAACCTTTACCATCAGAAAGATGAGTGGTACTGTAGGTGTTGAGCGTATTTTTCCAGTAAATATGCCCGCACTTCAAAAAGTTGAAATCAATAAGCGTGGAGCTGTAAGAAGAGCCCGTATTTATTACTTTAGAGGTCTTACAGGTAAAAAAGCCCGTATTAAAGAGCAAAGAAGGTAATTACTTACTTCTTAAAAAATCAAAAAAGCCCCAAAATTGGGGCTTTTTTGATTTTATCTTTTTACACAAAATTTATTCTTCAAAAGAGGAAGGAATTCAACTATACTTTTTTTAAAACAGGAAATTCATCTATAAAACAAACCTTTTCTTTACAAAAGAACATTTATCTCATTTTAAAAACTATTGTAAAGTTAAAATATCATACAAATTAAAATTTTCATCGTAAATTGAGGGTATATTTAAAATTCAAATAGAATGACACCAGGATTTCTAATTTTTTAAATATAGTAAAGTAAGTTCTTTGCACAGGTTTTTATCTATTATGTGTTTTATAAAAATAAGACAGGTATAAAAGGTAAAAACGTTTTTGATATAATTTGGGCTCGTTCGTGAACAATTTATATCAAGTGAAATATCGCTCGCGGTAAGTTATGGAAATTGACTTATTTCCGATCTTTAAAAATCCAGCGGCAAAGCGCTATTTCGTAAGAAGCCATTTCAAAGTACAAGGTATTTTGAAATGGCTTTTTTGTTAACTTTCTACAATTTCTGTTAATTTTCCTCACTTTCAACCTATATAAAAATCACTAAAAAGCTTATCTTCGCAGGGTTAAATTTTTACAATCTTAATTACGTAATCTTTACCATTTTAATAATCAAACCCATTTTTGAAGGAAATTAGTTTACTTCTATTCCAAAAAGTGGTTAAAATAAATTTTTTAATATGTCACAACAAGCTAAAATTGTTTACACCAAAACTGATGAAGCCCCAATGCTGGCGACTTATTCCTTCTTGCCAATTGTAAGGACCTTTACTGAAACTTCAGATATTGAAATTGAACCAAAAGATATTTCTTTAGCTGCACGGATTCTGGTGAGTTTTCCGGAATTCTTATCTTCAGAACAAAAAGTTCCTGATGCTTTAAAAGAATTGGCCGAATTGGTAAATAAGCCAGAGGCCAATATCATCAAGTTGCCAAACATAAGTGCATCTGAACCCCAATTGGAAGCCGCAATTAAAGAATTACAATCTAAAGGATTCAAGTTACCAGATTACCCCAACGAACCTAAAGATGAAAAGGAAGAACAAATCAAGCAGAAATACGATAAAATCAAAGGAAGTGCTGTAAACCCGGTGCTTAGAGAAGGAAATTCCGATAGAAGGGCCCCGAAAGCCATAAAAAATTTCGCGAAAGAAAATCCGCATTCCATGGGAGCCTGGGATCCTAATTCAAAAACCCATGTTTCAACCATGAAAGAAGGTGATTTTTATTCAAATGAAAAATCCCTTACCCTTGATTCAGCCGGAAGCTTAAAAATTGAATTGACAGATTCCTCAGGAAATAAAAAAATATTCAAAGATAATCTCAAGGTCTTAAAAGGAGAAATTATCGATGCTAGCGTAATGAGCAAAAAAGCCTTGACCAGATTCCTTGAAGAACAAATTGCCGATGCCAAAGAGAAAGATGTGCTTTTCTCTTTGCATTTGAAGGCAACAATGATGAAGATCTCAGATCCAATAATATTTGGCCAGGCCGTTCGGGTTTTCTTTAAAGATATTTTTGCAAAACATTCACAAGTCCTTGAAGATATTGGGGTAAATGTAAACAACGGACTTGCAGACCTCATAAATGCCTTGCCAAAATTACCCTCTGAAAAAAGAGCAGAAATTGAAGCCGAAATAAAAGCTGCATTCAAAAACGGCCCAAAACTGGCAATGGTCGATTCAGATAAGGGAATCACTAACCTTAACGTACCAAGCGATGTAATTATTGATGCTTCAATGCCGGCTATGATAAGGACTTCCGGGAAAATGTATAATGCCGAAGGAAAATTGCAAGACACCAAAGCGGTTATTCCGGATAGCAGTTATGCAGGAATCTACCAGGCTACAATCGATTTTTGCAAGAAAAACGGGGCTTTTGATCCAACAACAATGGGAACAGTTCCCAATGTAGGATTTATGGCACAAAAGGCGGAGGAATATGGTTCTCACGATAAAACCTTTGTAATTGAAAATGCCGGAACTGTTCGTGTAGTTGACGCCAATGGAAATACCCTTTTGGAACACAAAGTAGAAGAAGGAGATATCTGGAGAATGTGTCAGGCAAAAGACGCACCTATTCAAGACTGGGTGAAATTAGCGGTAAACAGAGCTAAAGCATCCGGAATGCCGGCTATCTTCTGGTTGGACAAAAACAGGAGCCACGATGCCGAAATGATCAAAAAAGTAAACAAATATCTGGCTGAATTGGATACCACAGGATTGGATATACAAATTATGGCTCCCGTAGAGGCAACCAATTATACCTTGAAACGAGTAAAAGAAGGAAAAGACACGATATCTGTAACAGGAAATATCCTACGGGATTATTTAACCGATCTATTCCCTATTCTGGAAGTGGGGACAAGTTCAAAAATGCTTTCCATAGTTCCCCTGATGGGCGGAGGCGGATTGTTTGAAACAGGAGCCGGAGGTTCTGCTCCAAAACACATTCAGCAATTCCTGGCAGAGGGACATTTAAGATGGGACTCATTAGGAGAATTTTTGGCCCTTACAGTTTCACTTGAACAATTGGGAGAAAAATACAATAATAAGAAAGCTTTGATCCTTTCTGAAACCTTGGATGAAGCAACCGAAGTGTTCTTAAAAAACAACAGATCACCTTCACGTAAAGTGAATGAAATTGACAATAGGGGAAGCCATTTTTATCTTGCCTTATATTGGGCACAAGCTCTGGCAAACCAAAACAAAGATTCTGAGTTGAAAGCATATTTTTCTGAACTTGCAGGAAAATTGGCCGCCAATGAAGCAAAAATTTTAAAAGAATTGGTGGAAGCCCAGGGGAAACCTGTAGATATTGGAGGTTATTACTATCCCATTGAAAATCTTGTAAACAAAGCCATGCGTCCAAGTGAAACCTTAAATAAAATTATAGGCCGTTAAGCTTTCAGTTTAATCTATAAAAAAGCAAGCCGGGTAAATATTCGGCTTGCTTTTTTTATTTAAGCTGTTAAATACTTTTCTTTATTATTTTCGAATCAACTACTATTCTATTTAAAAATTAAATCTGTCTATAAATAAAAAAATCAATTATGTTTCCCAAAAATGAGGTTTGCCCTACTTCTAATAAATAAGATAAAATATTCGATATTTAACCTCAGGATAATGATATCTACTATCTTTTAAGTTCTTAAATCTTATATTTGGATAAAAAACTCTACTTTGAAGAAAATACTTTCTGCAATTTTCATTTTTCTTTTTTCATATCTACATGCTCAGGAAAAAAACACTCTTAATGGAGTTATACGGGATGCCGCAAACAATGAAACCCTTTTCGGGGTTAATATTATTTTTCCTGATCTAGGTACGGGCACCATTACAAACGAATATGGATTTTACTCTTTAAAAATTCCGGCTGGGAAACATCAACTCTTAGTAAGTTATCTTGGCTATCAAACTCTTTCTCAAGAAATTCAAATTGAAAAATCGGAAAGTTTAAATTTTAATTTGAATGAAAGTTCAGAAATTCTGGAAGAAGTGGTGATTACCGAAAATTTTGAGAGGCTTAATATCAGATCTCCGGAGATGAGCGTAACTAAACTGGAGATTAATACAATTAAAAACCTTCCCGTAGTTTTTGGCGAAGTAGATATAGTAAAATCTTTATTGCTCCTACCCGGTATTTCAAATGCTGGTGAAGGTTCGTCCGGTTTTAACGTTCGGGGCGGAGCAGTAGGTCAAAACCTCATTTTACTGGATGAAGCCACTATTTATAATGCATCCCACTTATTTGGAC
>Ga0307487_1001849_pt1 | contig 14359 bp, 18 predicted proteins | sample CBIW12metaG_FD_203665 | JGI IMG/M metagenome (GOLD analysis project Ga0307487, IMG submission 203665) | Sea-ice brine microbial communities from Beaufort Sea near Barrow, Alaska, United States - CBIW 1.2 | ecosystem: Environmental > Aquatic > Marine > Coastal | place: USA: Alaska | collected... | reverse complement strand
TTTTTGAAATTTTTAAAGGACAGAAAAAACCCAAAAACCGATTCAGAAACCGATCTTAAAAATGGTTTGAGCGAGGATGATCTTTCCTTTAAAAACCGGTCCAACTAATTGGATCTGCTTCTGGCTTTTCTTGGTGCCCTATTAATGATTTTGGGCCTTTTAGGCAGCTTTTTACCTTTTATGCCCGGAGTTCCCATAAGCTGGGCAGGACTTTTATTGTTGCACCTTGCTCCTTCAATTTCTGTGAATTACTGGTTTTTGGGAGTCACTTTTGGTGTGGCGGGTCTAATTTATGGCCTAAACCTGATAATCCCCGCTTTGGGGACCAAATACGCTGGAGGAAGTAAATTTGGGATGATAGGAGCCACCATTGGCCTTGTTGCGGGAATTGTCTCGCCTATTCCTTTCGGGATCATAATAGGCCCGTTCGTTGGGGCTTTTATAGGGGAAATAGTCAATAAATCCAATTCCAGATCGGCATTAAAAGCAGCTTTTGGGTCATTTATTGGTTTTTTGGCCTCTAGTTTTATGGAATTTGTAGTGGCTTTTGGATTTTTATTACTGTTTATTTACAAAGTTTGGGAATTTCGGGAAGTCATTTTTTAAATACTGAATTTGTACTTAAAGCGCTTAATGTTTGAACTACTTTGAGTTAAAAGAAAATAAATATCGATTGCTATAAATCATCAAAGAATGGTTTATTTGAAAATTAGCTGTTTTCATGAAAAAGTCAAAAAAAATTACTGCCTTGTCTCTCCAGAAAAATTGTGACCCACTACTTTAGGAATTTTAGGCAATCCAAATTTTATGAACTGATTAGTGACTAAAAATAAACCCGTCGATTAAATCGACGGGTCTGTACAACTAATTAAACAAACAAATACCTTTTGCCCATTCTATATTTTAATGGGCCATAAAAACTGCTTTTCTCTTTTCAAGCTGTTTTTCAAGTTCCAAAGTGGTTTTCTTTGCGGCTAATTCAAAGTTTTCTTCTTGAGAAGTTGCAAAAATTCTCGGCCCGGACATACTCAATTCAACTTCACAAATCTTATTGTTCCCCGCCCGATCGTTTTCCAGTTTAAAATATACATCGGCTTTAATAATCCAATCATATTTTTCAGTTAATTTTTCCAGTTTTTTAGAAACATATGCTGTCATAGTTTCACTGGCTGCCATTTTTACAAATTGAACATTTACTGTCATTTTATAGAAATTTTCGGTATTGCCCTTCAAAGGTAAACATCATTCCACGCCTTAAATATGACCATTGTCATGGATGCATTGGTTTAGGTGATTTTTTGCTTAAAACACTATTAAATCCTACTTTTTGAAGGACAAAAAATTATTGAATTAATTGGTGCGAACTCAGGTTAAACAGGCTTAATAAAACAATCATTTTTTTTGTAAAATGATAAATATCATAGGATTACAAATATTTATAAGGCAAATTTAAACCTTTAAAATTCTCGGTAAAAACATAAAAAAAGATAAATGTATCCATTTGTAAAAAAACACGGTGTTATCCTGGAAAAGACTGAAAATAGCTTTGAAAATGAAGGTGTGTTTAATCCCGCAGCCATCAGGGAAGGTGAGTTTGTTCATGTTTTCTACAGAGCTGTCAGGGAAGGTAATTTCTCTTCCATAGGATATTGCAAATTAAAAGGTCCTTTAGAGGTTATCGAGAGATGTACAAGTCCTATTTTTTCCCCTGCAACCAGTCAGGAATTTAAAGGCACCGAAGACCCCAGGATCACAAATATAGAGGGCACGTATTATTTGAGCTATTCTGCTTTTGATGGTATTAATGTTTTTGGCGCCTATGCTACTTCAAAAGATCTGAAAACTTTTGAGAGAAAAGGAATTATTACGCCCAAATTCACCTTTGATGAATATGCCGGGTTAATTCGCCAAAATTTGGAAAAGATCAGTGAAAAACACGTCTTGTTTTATGATCTTTTTGAAAAGTACCATCTCACAAATATGATGAAGGCAGACCTTTATGTATGGGATAAAAATGTGGTTTTTTTTCCGAGAAAGATCAATGGAAAATTCGCTTTTTTACACAGGTTATTTCCCACCATTCAGATTGTATATTACGAAGACCCGGAAGAGCTCACCGTGAAGTTCTGGAGCCATTATGTTTCCAACTTAAAAGAACATATCGTTCTAAACCCAGCTTTTCATTATGAACGCAGCCATATTGGGGCTGGTTGTCCTCCTATAGAAACTGAAGACGGTTGGTTATTGATATACCATGCCGCACAAACTTCTCCTGGTGGCCTTATTTACCACGCTGCCGCGGCCTTATTGGATATTGACGATCCCTGTAAAGTATTGGCTCACCTTAAAAAACCCTTATTTGAACCAACCGAGCCCTATGAAAAAGTGGGAGTGGTCAACAATGTTGTATTCCCGTCAGGAAGCGCCCTTTTTGACGATGAACTTTACATCTATTACGGTGCTGCCGACCTCGCCACTGCTGTTGCCTCAATGTCAATCAGCGCTTTGTTAAATGAACTTAAACATCAAAAAAAATGAACAACAGGCCCTCAGACTCCAAAATCCTGCTTATGTCAAGTTTCCCACCAACAGAGTGTGGAATTGCGACTTATACAACCGATATACTCAACTCGATTTCCAAAGGATTTAGCCGGACCTTTACCTGTATTCAATGCGATTTAAAAAGGGGAAACCAAACCGGCTCTGCCTCAGAATATATACTGAATTCCGATGTACGTGAAGAGTATGCAAAAATTGCCCGGGAAGTAAACCTGGACAGCACGATAAAATTAGTCCATATACAGCATGAATTCGGTTTGTTTGGAGGCTCTTATGGGAACTATTTGTTCGATTTTCTGAAAGAAATAAATATCCCCGTGGTTTTCACATTTCATTCGGTTTTATCCAATCCCGATGAAGAATTAAGGGCAGTTGTGAAGGAGCTGGCATTTTATGCCGCTTCTATTATTGTGATGACCCATTCTTCAATTAAGATCTTGGAAGAAGAATATCAAATAGATTCACAAAAAATAGAATGTATTCCCCACGGAACCCATCTTGTGAGATGGGCAGACACTGATAAATTGAAGGAAAAAAAAGGCTTTAGAGGTCGATTGGTCCTTTCAACTTTTGGGTTGTTAGGCCCTGGGAAAGGTATAGAAACCGCCTTAAAAGCTTTGCCCGAGATAATCAAGCACCGCCCGGAAGTTCTTTATCTGATAATCGGAAAAACCCACCCAAACAACATTAAGAATAATGTTGATGAGTATCGCAACTATTTGTTAGGGTTGGTGGATGAATTGAAAATTTCCAAAAATGTAATTTTCATCAACCGTTATTTAAAATTATCGGAACTTTTAGAACTCCTTGGGGCAACAGATATCTATTTATTTACCTCAAAAGATCCCAACCAGGCCGTAAGCGGAACATTTGCATACGCCATGAGTTGCGCCTGTCCTATAATTGCAACTTCTATTCCCCATACAAGGGAAATCCTTACCCAGGATGCTGGTTATATCATCAATATTGGAGATTCTGAAAAGCTGGCAAAAACTTGCATGGAGTTACTTTCAAACAAAAAACTGAGAAAATTCATGAGTTTCAATGCATTTCAAAAGGCAAATGCATATTCCTGGGAGAATACCGCTGTTAAACACAGCTTTCTTTACCATAAAATCCTAAAGTCATCCCTACCGATCAAATTTGATTACCCCGAAATCAAACTTGACCATTTTAAAGCCCTTACAACCAATAGAGGAATAATTCAGTTCTCGAAAATAGATATTCCGGATCTCAACTCTGGTTATACATTAGACGATAATGCTCGCGCTTTGATCGCAATTTGCATGCATTACCAGTTATTTAAAAGTGAAGAAGATTTAAAATATATAGAAATTTACCTGGACTTTATTGAACGCTGTCAGATGCCTCAGGGAACATTTGTTAACTATATTGATAAAAATGACAATGTACACATCAAAAATGATTATGTAAATCTGGAAGATTCCAATTCAAGGGCAGTCTGGGCTTTAGGCACGGTTATTTCCCTGAAGGATATTTTACCGGATAAAATTGGAAAGAAGGCCTTAACCTGCTTTCTAGAATGTTCTCAATGGACCAAGGGAGTCCTGTCCCCAAGATCTATAGGTTATACTATAAAAGGTTTATATAATTACCAAATTGTCATTCCGGAAAATCATGTCAGGAGCAATATAGAAAATCTGGCAAAAAACCTTATTACCCGTTATGACATTAACCGGGAAAAAAACTGGGAATGGTTTGAGGAATACATGACCTATGCAAACAGCATCTTGCCAGAAGCAATGCTCTATGCCTATTTATCTACTGGCAAAGAGTCCTTTAAGAGAGCGGCCCTGCAAACTTTTGATTTTTTACTCTCAAAAATGTTTGTAGACGGGCAGTTGAGAGTGATTTCCAATAGGGGGTGGTATCAAAAAGGATCAGAACCCAACAGGTTCGGGGAGCAACCCATTGATGTTTATTGCCTTATCCATACCCTGGATATTTTCTATAAAACCTTTAATATCCCACAATATAAAAGAATGATGAAAAAAGCTTTTGGCTGGTTTTTAGGTGATAATCACTTATCTCAAATTGTCTACAATCCTTTAACCGGAGGTTGTGGAGACGGCCTTGAAAAAGAAAATGCAAACCTCAACCAGGGAGCAGAATCCACTGTTTGTTATCTCATGGCCCGTTTAATTATGGAACGCGATGTAAATGAGCATTCCCCAGAAAAAACAGACACTTTTATTTCAAAACCAAAACGCCTAAAACATAGAATTCAAAGGGGGAATAAACCTAAAATTATCGGTAACTAGAACTTTTCAATTATGGCACTTATTTTCAATCAATATGCAGCAGAAGCAAATAGTTTTTTAAAAGAATATGCTGAACAAATAGATTTGACAGAAGATCCGGAGAAAGCCACACGTATTCTATCCGCAGTTTTACACGGCTTACGGGAAATAATTTCAGTGGAAGAATCTTTGCAATTAATCTCACAATTTCCAATGTTCCTTAAGGCAGTCTACGTCAATGGATGGAGTACGAATAAAACCAAAACCAAGTTAAAACATATGCCTCAATTTGTGGATTTGGTAAGGAGCTTTGACGGGTTTACCTCAAACTATGATTTTGTTTCTGATGAACTTGCAGAGCACTATATAAATACTACATTTTTTGCTTTGCGAAAATATCTTTCTGCCGGAGAACTTCAGGACATTAGGGATAACCTCTCAAAAAATCTAAAGAACATGATCTAGAACGTAATTTTTAAAAAAAACAGTCACTCAACCCTAATATGTTTTAGTTCAACTTTAGGGTTGTGTGACTATTTATAATTATAAACTTCCTAACGTTGAGGGATAATGCCTCGATTCTCCAATTGGTTTATAATTGCCCCTACATATTCCTGAACGGTTTTGGTGATTGTTTTGGGATTCACGATTTGAAATGCCCCAACCCAAACCAGGGATTTATTTTCATCTTTATTGAGGTTATAAATAGAGGTTTCCACATCATAGACCTTATATTCATTATAATATCCCGGGTTATAATAGATGTCCTGAAATCTATAATAATATTTACCAAAACGCCTCCAGTGATAGCCTATGGTATAATATCCCGGATCATAACTGCTTCTTTCCTCTACACCTTTCACAGCAGTTATTATGACCGCGTCAAAACCCTTTTCTGAAAGTTCGGAAACCATTTTATCAATTTCTTCTTCAGATTTTTTAGAATCGGTAAAAGTACTTTCAAAAACAACAGAACTCTCAATGGCATTGATATTGCGATCCAGAAATTCCCTTTTTAAATTTTCTTCAAAAATTTTGCGGGAAGTGAGGTTTTGGGTTACCCCTACAACCAATAATTTCTGGGGCTTGAATATCGGTGTTTCTGGATTTTTCCAACTATCTATTAACTTCACCGAGGAACAACCTAAGCTCAGAAATATACTTAGAAGTACTATTATTTTTTTCATAATTAATAATTTGAGATATCTACAATCAGTTTTTATCCATAAGTATTGGGTCTAACCATCCAATAAGTTTTTCTGCAAATTGCGGGGCATCTTCTATTTTGGATTCCCCTGTAATGGCATCCACTTCTTTCATTTTAAAAGATCCGGCACTGGAGGTGGTCAATACAATAATTTTTTCCCGGATTGCCGTTGTTCGATCAATAAATGATTTTACTTCAAAAGGTGGTTCCCAGTTCTCCCAGGTATGAATTATTGCTATTGCGGTATAATCTCCAGGCTCAATTTTCGAAAGTGAAGAAATATCGATGACCTTAATAAAAACAGGATACGATGTATAGTGTTTACTTAAAAGTTGGGTAACTGAATCTTTAAATGCGCTTTTTTGAGTGGCGATGAGAAGCCTGCGATCCAGATTTGCGGAATTAACCTGAAATGCCTCCGCTTTTCCCATGGAGTACTCATATTTGTACCAAACCAACAATGCAAAAAACAATGCAGTGACCAAGAGAATGACAAAAACAATTTTCCTGTATCGCTTCATTATAATTTGAATATTTCCTGTCCAAATTATTGAAAATCAGCATATAAAAATATGATATTTATCAGCGACTGTATTTTATTTTCTTCAGAACACAGCACTCTTGGGTTTCAGATCAACTTATCTGGATTAAAATCTAATCTGAAATAAACAGGCATTATCCTTAAATATGGAAGGAAGGCAAATCCCGAAACGAATGAATTAAATTTAACTGAACTGTTTTATACTTTGAGAATATCTGTTGGGGTAAGAACAAGAACGGTTTTATCTCCCTGTAGGGCTATTAGTTTCAGGATTTCAGGATTATTTCTTATCATTTTAATCCAGTCATCTGATGAAAATTCAGATGACTCAGAAAGATTTTTAAAAAAATCATGTTCCGGATCTACCAGGTCTTTGATTTCCATATGTAACCGGCCTGCTAATTCTGCTAATTGAGTCCCGGTCAAAGGATTTTTTATAACATCTATTTCCAGAATTGCCAGCCCTTGCGCCTTGGCAAAAGCCAGGGTTTTTTCGGCAATTAACGATTCCGGATTATAATATATTGTTATTTGTCTTTCAGATGTAGCTATCTCTCCCATTATTTGATTTTTGGGTAAAGTTATCGTATTTTTTTTCATTAAATTTCATGTTTAATTTAAAATTGCTTTTAGTTTCCCGGGTAATCCCGGAGGGTACTTTTGTTAAAATTACACCGTTCTCAACAAACAAAAAAATTGAACAAGATGAATTATTATTATTATTATTTAATTATTGGGTTCTTATTGTTTAGCTTATCCTGTAAACCACAGGCTAATGGGAATCATTTATCCCATAACCGGCCGACAATGGAAGCTTTGATCAAAAATCTGGAGGATTCAAAAAACAATCAAATAATGGTAATTGCACATCGTGGCATTTGGAATAATGCACCTGAGAATTCACTTCAGGCCATTCAAAACTCTATTGAGATGGGCGTGGATATAGTAGAAATTGACATCCGGAAAACCAAAGACGGGCAACTGGTCCTTATGCACGACCAATCCATTGACCGTACTACTAATGGCAAAGGCAATATTAAAGACTGGACATTGGAAGACCTGAAAACCCTCTATCTTGTTGATAGCTTTGGATCTGTAACTGTACACAAAATACCAACTTTAGAAGAAGCTCTTCTTCTTTCCAAAGACAAAATCCTTATCAATTTAGACAAAAGTTATAATTACATTGATAAGTGTTATGAAGTCATGAATAAAACGGGAACAGCCAGGCAAGTGGTTATTAAAGGCGAAAAAACCAGAAGTCAGGTAGAAAGTGAGTACGGGCAATATCTGGATAAAATCTATTTTATGCCGATTGTTCAACTTCCAAATAAAAACGCAAAAAGAATTATTGACAACTACTTAAAACATCGCGTACCTATTGCATTTGAAATTGTTATTCGAAGGGATCCTGCTGGGGTGATAGATAACTTTGATGAAATTCGGGAAAAAGGAGCGAATATATGGGTGAACGCCCTTAGTAAAAAACATAATGCGGCCCACGATGATGAAAAAGCCGCCCAGGACCTAACCATTTATGATTGGTATATTGAAAACAATATTAATATGATCCAAACTAATCAACCTGAATTATTGATCAATTACCTGAGAGGGAAAGGGCTTCACTGGTAGAATTTGGATTTTAAAGTTTGAAAAACCCAACTGATATTCATTCAAAACCTCTAAAGATTTACTGATCCTCCAATTTTTATTTTATCAAGTTTTCAGGAGATGTACCAGCTTTTCATTATCAACCACATATTCAGTAATTGTAAAAACCTCTTTTCGGTTTTCCCTATATGATTTTACAAAATCGGCTATTTCATCTTCCATATGCTCATGCTCAAGACGAAAAATTCGGGATTCCCCTTTATCGGGATTTTCAACAAGTGCTCCCAGTTGCAAAATATGCTTGCTTACCTTATCCAATAAATCTTGGCACTTTTCACTGATCTTCAGCAAATTTGCGCCGATTTTCCTTACACTGTCAAGGTTTTCTTTCTCGGTGATCCAGATAAAATATTTATCTATAAGACCATGTAAAAACCGCAGATCATCTTTATAAAATTCAAGATCTTTTTTCCAGTGTTGGGTCAATACATAAAGTTCCTGCCAATTTGCCTCCTGGATAAACTTTCCTTTAGGCCTGTCCCTGTATATGTTCATGATAAAATATATTACTGATTTCTACAATGTTCGATATTCCTATTAGTTTGACCAGATTTCACCGTTTGGCATTAAAATCTGGAAATAACGATTATAAGAGAACCATTTAAAATTAGATAAAAGATTCAGATAAAAAAATGATAAAGGTCATATTCTAATTCTTGAACTGAAGGATCCATTTTCAAATTTATCTTCAAGAACGCAGCCTAGTTCAATATAGTTCCTGATAAATATCATTTTATAAGTGCTTAGTTATTAGTTACTTTAAATAAGAATTAACGATAAAAAGACCTGTAATATGAAAGGAATAATAATAATTCTATTTTCATTTTTATCCCCTTTTCTAATCTGTGCACAAACTGAAACTCACAAGAATGTCATTATTTCAGAGGATAAAATGGACGATCTTTATATTACCGGAGAAACCATAGATATAAATGCCGCTGTTTTCGGGGATGTGGTTGCTGCGGGCGGCACTATTACTATAAATGATTCCATACATCAGGACCTGATAGTTTCAGGTGGAAATATCACAATAAAAGGATATGTAGCTGATGATATACGTGCCGCAGGAGGTAATCTTATCATTGATACTGAAGTTGGAGATGATGTAATTATTTTTGGAGGAAGAGTGATCATTACAAAAAATGCGATTGTTCACGGTGATCTCATTTCCTTTTCGGGAAATATTGAAATGAATGGGGAAATAAAGGGAAAAATCAAGGTTTATGCTGGCCAACTGGAAATAAATGGAAAAATTGATGGGGAATCCATTCTTAAAGGAGGAGATATAAAATTAGATGGGGAAATCCGGGGGAAATCCCAACTTGTGGCAAAAAACATTGAAATTGGGGAAAACGCAAAATTCTATCAGGATGTCCAATATTGGTCTGAAGATAACAAAGTGGATTTCAAAAATTCCCTTATAAATGTAAAAGCAAATTATAGCGAGGCATTAGGGGAAGAAAGCAATGGGTTTTTCCCCAACGGATTCGGTTTAGGAACCCTGATTTTCTTAACTATTTGTATTCTTTCTGCCTTTTTAATCATCTTGTTTTTAAACCTGATATTCCAAGAATCATTTTCACGAGCCGCTGTTCAACTGAATGAGTCCATTCCCAAAAATTTGGGCATCGGATTTTTATATCTCATTGGTTTGCCCATTGTAATATTACTGGCATTTATACTTATTATTGGAATTCCAATTGGCTTCTTATTGCTTTTTCTATATCTGTTCAGTCTTTTCTTCGGGCATTTGATAGCAGCCTTGTTACTGACCCATTATCTGAATAAACGAAAAGCCTGTTCCTGGAATTTCTGGAGCATCGTATTTATAGCACTATTAATTGCTATAACATTACACATACTCATACTTGTTCCAATATTGGGATTCCTTCTCTCAATATTGATCTTGGCCCTAAGTTATGGCGCGCTGATTTCATCTTTTACAACAGGGAAATCATCATTAAAATTTAATAATTAAAATTCATTAAAATGTTAATCAAAGAGAACAAAAAAACTGTCAAGATCCAGATGGAAGATGTCAACTTACAAGGAAATCTTGCCATTCCCGAAAATGCAACAGGAATCGTTATTTTTTCTCATGGCAGCGGCAGCAGCAGGCTGAGCCCAAGAAATAACTATGTAGCCGAAGTATTGCAACAAAAGGGCAAGGCAACTTTATTATTTGACCTTTTAACTGAAAAAGAAGATCGTATTTACGAAAATCGGTTTAATATAGATTTATTGACCGAGAGGTTGATCGCCATAACCAAATGGGTGAAAGAAAATCCTGAAACCAAAGGTTTAAATTTGGGATATTTTGGGGCAAGTACGGGAGCAGCCTCAGCTTTAGTGGCTGCCGCTTATTTTGGAGATGAAATCAAGGCAATTGTTTCAAGAGGAGGGCGACCGGATCTTGGAATGCAGGACATACATAAAGTAAAAGCTCCAACGCTTTTAATCGTTGGAGGTTATGATGATTTGGTGATCCAATTAAATCAAAAGGCTTTTGAAAAATTACAATGCGAACGAAAATTTGAAATTGTACCGGAAGCTTCCCATCTTTTTGAAGAGCCCGGAAAATTAGAAATAGTAGCCCGTTTATCTGCCGATTGGTTTTCCAAATGGTTTTAACCAAGAAAGCAAATGAATAGTTCTTAAAGTGTCTTAATACTGAAGTACTTAGAGTTAGAAATATGGGTCATATAATAACAGGGTAGGATAATCTGTTCAAAAAATTATCCCTTAGTATGAAAAAATTAAAAAATGCACCGTATTGTATTGCATCACATGTAAAATTGAGAACTGCTTTACTTTCGGCATTTGAGGCACTTAAAATTTTATGAACTAATTGGTTAACTTTTAAACACAAAAAAGATGTTTCAGGACAGGACCGATGCCGGCATACAGTTGGCCGAAAAATTGGCTTTTTATAAAGATCAGGATGTGGTGGTTTTAGCCATCCCAAGGGGAGGTTTGCCTTTGGGAGCAATTGTGGCTAAAGCATTGAATGCGCCACTGGATGTCGCATTGATCAAAAAAATTGGCCATCCCTACAATAAAGAATATGCCATTGGCGCCGTGAGTTTGGAAAGTGTGATCACCAGTGATACCGTAAATATTCCAAAAGGATATATTGAGGAAGAAACCAACCGCATAAGGGATTTATTGACCCAGCGTTATAAGCAATATTATAAAGATGGAAAGCCACATGACTTAATGGACAAAGTGGTAATAATCGTGGATGATGGAATTGCTACCGGAAATACGCTTCTGGCAACCGTAGAATTGATCCAAAAACAGAAACCCAAGGCTATTGTTGTTGCCATTCCTGTTGCCCCGCCCTCTTCATTAAATAAATTGGAAGATTCCCCCCATATAAATGAAGTGATATGTTTGGAAACTCCGTATAATTTCATGGCGGTTGGTCAGTTTTATGAAGAATTTGATGCGGTAAGCGATCAGGAAGCTATCAAAATCCTTCAGGAAACCAACAAAAAGAAAATTTAAACAGCATCAATCAATTTAACCTTGCTTAAATACTTTTCAGCTAATAAATAAGGCATTACGGCAACATCTTTCTATTGCCGCAATACCTAAAAAAAGGTTAGAAACACTCAAAATTATTAGTGTGAAATTTTGAAAGTCACTTTTGTGTTTACACGGTATTCTGTAACATCGTTATTTTTTACCTCCACATACATATGCTTAACATATACAGACTGAATGTTCTTTACAGATTGAGATGCTTCCTTGATCACATTTTTAACAGCATCTTCAAAACTGACAGTTGAATTTCCCAAGACTTCAATTACTTTTAATACAGACATGATTATTTAGATTTAATGATTAATATTCAATGTTTTTAATGACCTTGTTTTTAATTGATGGGTTGAAAAATTGGTTTTTCAACCCATCAATTTTTTCCGGGCCCATGATTAACCAATGCTTTCATAACTTTTGATCCATTCATACAATTAAAGTTTAAATGTTTTGTGATCCATTGACAATGAAGTTATTATAAAATTTTCCCCGTTGCACTGATATTTGTCATACTTCAAAACCTCTTCGCAACTATTTTATATTATTTGTCAGCCTTTACCACCACAAAAGAACCTTCTCCATAACCCTGTTTTGGAGCCTGCACTTCCTTGATCTGTCCTAATTTCCCAAAAAGGGTTTGATTATATTCCAAGTTCTTGAACCCAGCCTCTCTAAGTAAATTCTCAACACGATCAACGCCATAAAAAGTGGCCTGTTTAAAAAACGTGCTGCGTCCCCGTTTATCTTCGTACTGCTTTGCAACGCTTTGATCCTTATCTAAAAACCCCACAATAATGGACCCCCCGTTTTTTAAAACCCGGTGGGCCTCAGCGAAGGCTTCTTTAACATTGTCCAGATTACAAATGGTAACAAACAATACGAAATCGAATTGCAGGGCCGCATAAGGAAGATGTTCAGCAACCCCTTTCATAATTTCAATATCCCTGTTCATGGCTATTTTTGCCATTTCCATTGCGGGTTCAATTCCTTCCTTGATTCCCAAAGGTCCTGCAAATCTTCCGGTCCCCAGGCCTACTTCAATTCCCCGTAAATTTTCAGGTAATTTTAGAAATTGTTCCTTTATGGCGGCAACTTCTGAAAGATATGCGTCCTTATGTTTTTCATACCAGGCTTCGTATTCTTCTACGTGCGAGTTAAAAATATCTGATTGTATCATCTTTCTGGTAATTTATGGGTACTATAAATTTTGTAAATTTCATCAAAAAAGACAATGATAAATATCAGTAAATCAAAACTTTAACAATTTTAATTTTAAAAATCCCGGGAGGCTGCAGACACTTTATAAGATTCCCTTCTTTAATTTATAGATATGATAAATCTCATTTTATTTTTCTTGAACAGGTGTTACTTTTAAATAACAATTATATCACCTGGAAACTTTTGACTGTTCAGGAATTTAAATAATAGCCTTATGGATAAACTAAAAGACAAAGTCGCAATAATCACCGGGGGAGCAGGTGGAATAGGCAAAGCTACAGCAAAACTGTTTTTAGATCAGGGAGCAAAAGTAATGTTGGTAGATTTAACCGAAAGCGAATTACAAAATATAGTCGCCAATCTTGACAATCCAAATGTATCCTATTGTGTAGCCGATGTTTCGATTGCAAAAGATGTAAAAAAGTATGTAGAGGAAACCCTATCGGCTTTTGGCAAAATTGATCTTTTTTTCAACAATGCGGGAATTGAAGGAAAAACTCAACCAATAGCGGAATATCCTGAAGATGTTTTTGACAAGGTGATCGCTGTAAATTTAAAAGGAGTTTGGCTGGGATGCCAGAACGTAATGCCTGAAATGGAAGATGGAGGCAGTGTAATTATCACCTCCTCTGTAGCCGGCTTAAAAGGTTTCAAGGGCCTTGGTGCTTATGTTGCAAGTAAACATGCGATAATTGGCATTATGCGCGTTGCCGCCCTGGAATTTGCCGACAGAATGATTCGGGTGAACTCTGTACACCCTGGCCCGGTAAATAACCGAATGATGCGTTCGATTGAAAAAGACATGTCCCCGGATAATCCAGCCGAAGTTCAAAAAGGCTTTGAGGCAGCAATCCCCTTTAAACGCTATGCCGAATCAAGTGAAATAGCAGAACTGGTTTTATTCCTGGCTTCTGATGAAAGCAAATATATTACCGGAACAACCCAGGTGATAGATGGTGGAATGCATATTGCTTAATTCAACAATCTATTCGGTAATTAAGGTTGCATTTTTCAAGTACTTGACGGCTTTTACTTACGTATCGGTAAATGGTGATACCTTTTAAATTGTAAATGTTGTCATACCCGGTTTCTTTAGTTTTAGCTTAAAAATCAATTGATACCTCCTAAACGTTTTATAATTTGGGTCAATAAAAGGGCGCTTGATCCAAACATCCCCACAGTTATAAATTGTGCAGCTGTTAAAGACTCCAATGAAAGTGCTTCTTTAAAGATTGGAACATAATAAGCAACCACCATAATTAGAAGTGAAAGCGCAATGGCGCCCCAAACATAAGAATTAACGGTAACCTCGTTTTTAAAAAAGGACCGGTGGCGTTTTGGCAAATTAAACACATTGAGGAG
>Ga0307487_1001844_pt1 | contig 14380 bp, 13 predicted proteins | sample CBIW12metaG_FD_203665 | JGI IMG/M metagenome (GOLD analysis project Ga0307487, IMG submission 203665) | Sea-ice brine microbial communities from Beaufort Sea near Barrow, Alaska, United States - CBIW 1.2 | ecosystem: Environmental > Aquatic > Marine > Coastal | place: USA: Alaska | collected... | reverse complement strand
GCCCTCCATCAGGTCGTCCGGCGGGACAGGGGAATCAACGGCGCCGGGGGTATAGATCACTACCGGTTCGCCATCAAAGGCAGGATCGGCAAAGAGTTCGGTGGCTTTTTTGAAGTCCATGATGGTGAACCAGTACTTGCCGAAATCTTCATTGATCCGCGTGCCGCGACCGATAATCTGTTTGAACTCGGTCATCGACTTGATGTGTTGGTCCAGCACGATGAGTTTGCAGGTTTGCGCATCCACGCCCGTGGTCATAAGTTTGCTGGTAGTGGCAATGACGGGGTAGCGGGCCTCAGGGTTAATGAAGTTGTCCAGCTCGGCTTTGCCTTCCTGGTCATCGCCGGTAATACGCATGACGTACTTGCGGTTCTCCGCGACGCGCTCGGGGTTGAGGTTAACTAGCGCCTGGCGCATCCGCTCGGCGTGGTTGATGTCGTCGCAGAAGATAATGGTTTTCTGGAACGGATCGGTCGCCTTGATGAAGTCGGTTACCTTTTGCGCGACCAGTCGGGTGCGTGCCTCGATGACCAGGGTGCGATCCATATCATTGAGGTTATAAATGCGGTCTTCTATCAGCTCGCCGTTCTTGTCGAGCATGCCTTTGGGTGGCCGCCAGCCCTGCAGGTCCTTATCGAAATCAATGCGTACCACCTTGTAGGGCGCCAGAAAGCCGTCCTCAATGCCCTGTTTCAGAGTGTAGCTGTACACCGGTTCCCCGAAGTAGGTGATGCTGGAAACCTCTTTGGTTTCCTTGGGGGTAGCGGTCAGACCCACGTGGGTCGCGCTGGAAAAGTATTCAAGTATTTCGCGCCACGCAGAATCCTCTGCAGCACTACCGCGGTGGCACTCATCAATCACGATCAGGTCGAAGAAGTCGCGTGAAAACTGCTTGTAGATGTTCATCTCTTCTTCATTGCCGGTAACGGCCTGATAGAGAGAGAGGTAAATCTCATAGGAGGTATCGATCTGCCGTTTGGCGATCTTGGTCATCGCCTGACCAAAGGGTTTGAAGTCGTTGTTTTTGGTCTGGTCGACCAGAATGTTGCGATCGGCCAGGAAAAGAATGCGTTTCTTCTGGCGCGATTTCCACAGCCGCCAGATGATCTGGAAGGCGGTGTAAGTCTTGCCAGTGCCAGTGGCCATGACCAGCAGAATGCGGTTCTGGCCCTGTGCGATGGCTTCTACTGTTCGATTGATGGCATTTGTTTGATAGTAGCGCGGCATGCGGCCGGAGCCGTCGTCGTAATAAGGCGCTTCCACTTTCTCCTGAGCCTGTTGGTCAAGGCCCTTCCATAGACAGTAGCGTTGCCAGAGCTCCTGAGGGCTCGGGAACTGATCTAGGGTAAGTTGGGTTTCGACTTGGCTGCCGGTACCGGTGCGATCGTGGAACAGAAAGCCGTCACCATTGCTTGAAAATACGAAAGGAACGTCAAGCGATTCGGCATATCCCAGCGCTTGCTGCATGCCGGAGCCGATGGATAGCTTATTCACTTTGGCTTCGATTACGGCCAGGGGCAGGTTGGGCTGGTGGTAGAGAATGAAGTCGGCACGGCGTGATTCGCCTCGGCTGTGCAGCTTGCCACGGACGATGATGCGGCCCTTGGTAAAGCTGACTTCTTCACGCACCTGACGGTGCATGTCCCACCCAGCGCGTTGAACGGCGGGGGCAATGTACTTGCTGCAGATGTCCCTTTCGGAAAGCAACTTCTTGTCCATGATCCAGTCCTGGGAGGCACGAAAGATCGCGCCAAGTTCTGCTATACGCAGAAGGTATGGGCTGACAACGATGAGGATCAGAGGCGCCTATAGTGTCGCCTGCGCCTTTATAAAGAGTCATCCCTGAATGCTATGCAGCCTGCCATGATGCGGGCTGGTTCACAATATCAACCTGCCAAAGGTGGGTAAAGGGCGAGACCTGCCATAGTTGTATATTACTCAGAAGTTCAAGCGCCGTGCATCGATCCCTGCAGAGCAATGGCTCGAGAGCCCCTGGGGTCGACCGGGCGATTGTATTTGTTGGCAGGGGGTAAGACAGGACCTCGCGTGCAGTGAGAAGGTTAGCAAGTCTTTCTACGTGAGAAGCATTTTGCTCTACTCTCCCGCGTGGGGGTGTTTCCTTAATGTTTCCTGTTTCCAAGTACGCACTTTGGTACGCACCCCTCAGGCGTGCGCGTACAGCCCTCGTACCTCGCCTCGTACCATCGATGATTACTCGCGCGTGGGGGTGTTAACACTGTTAACCAGTGCCGGCCCCGTCCTGAACAATTTGCAGCACTGGCCGCAGCTCCGGTCCGAACATCTCACTCGGCGCTATTGGCCGGCGTTGCTGGTGGCGGTGTCGTCCAGAATGGATTGCAACCAATCAGCCTGGCGGCAAAGCGTGGGTCTGTCGTGTGCTGCTCCCACAAATCGTCACGGTCAATGAAGCGGTACGTCAGCAGATACTCAGCCGAGCAGCCCAGCAGGTCCGCCACGCTGTCGAGCCATGACCGACTCTCAGGCGGGGGTGTTGTCAATGCCTCGATAATCTCCAGATTATTCGCTGCCAGTTCGGCCAGTAGCTCCAATCGGTGCGACTGCACATACTGGCGAACCTCAGTACTCATCTTTGACGCAGGGGAAACGATGATGCGCTTGCCGTTGGCTCGGGCGCTCAGTCCGTTCTGGCGAAGATAGTCGATAGCGGCGCCCATTAGATTTCCTCCGAGTCAGCTTCGTCGAACGCTATGTCGGCAAAAGATAGTTCCCGACTCGATGTCCTGCATGTCCTAATGTCCTGATGTTTGGTTGTTTTTTGAGCATTTAGCAGGACTTCAGGACTTGCAGGACTTTGCTTCGGCTTCTTTCTTTTTATCTCCCACTTAACAGCGCCGCCGATTTTGCCCAGACACTTACAGTCAATATCTATCTGTCTGAGTGCTGGTGCCGCTCGGCGCAGTGCGTCGCCAAGACCTTTTGCCGAACGCGGCCATGAATCACAGCCGGTTGGACGGTACTGCTCCAGGACGAGCAATATCTCCTTTGCCGGCGCGGTGATGCCATGCGGACGCGCCTCGATCATGTCCACCACAGCGGCAGCAACGGGGCTTGCGTCAATGGTGCGTGCCAGACTTTCCTGTCGGCAGGCATTGAACTCGTTCAAAAAATCCTCTGGAGTGTGTCCGGCAGCTTTCGCGACGGCCATGCCGAGGAGGGCGAACTCGACAAGCCGTGGTCGATCATCTGCGGGGATACTCATGTCAGGCAGAACGGCCAGCGCCTTTACCGCGATATCCAGCAGGGCGCCCAGCAGTTGCGCACGCTTCTCCTCATACTCGCGCCACAGGCTGGTTACTTCATGGCGCTCAGCAATGACTGGCGTCTCAATGGTTATGGCGCGATCCACAAGGTCTTGTGCAGTCACGGCTGCGGAAATACCGTTGAGGATGATAGGGCGCTTGACTGTGATGACGCTCTCCTCGGCGTCGGAGTAAAGTTTGCGCTTGGCGAAGCCGCCACCTGTTGCCAGTACACACAGCGCATCCTGCATTGGCGCTGGCAGGTGCGAGATGTTCTCGTAACTCACCATTGCGCAGGCGCCGGCAGATACGAATACATCCTCGACGGTCTTTGGTGCGCCTCGCAGGTCGCAGGCGTTGGGGTCGATCAGGCGCCGCATAGCTGTTTGCGTCGTGCTCTTGGCGCTTCCTTGCTCTCCTAGTAGTTCCATTACCGGGAAGGGGCTCTCTGGTCGCAAACATTCAATCATCCACGTCAGAGCCAGCAAGCGGGAGCCGTGCGGTACGTTGGCAACGTTCCAAAGCGCGTCGATAGATCCGCCGGGGATGGGCTCGGGTAGCGGCTGCATAGACTCGGGGCGGACAAAAGCGACCTCGACGTCCTCGACAATCTCCCAATGCCCAGGGCGGAGGCGAACGGCGCGACTGCTGCCGGGTGCCGCCAGATCCAGCCAATACTCGCCATTACCGCCAGCGGTACGCAGGTGAACATCACGGAGCTCGCCGTGGAAGCGACCAAGCCCGGCCAACGTGGTCAGCGCCTCGCGTATAGACTGATCTCGCGGCGCCTTGCCGGTGTCCATGTAGAAGCCAGCGACCAAACAGTCGCGAAACTGCCGGCTTGCCAGACTGCGGGATTCGCCTGTCTGTAGGTCGCGGACAAACACGTCCTTGTTTGAGTCGTGGAACAGGTCGAAGCGTTGCTCGACATACTTGACCAGCAAAGATGCTTGGCTTTGTTTATCGACGTCGTCCTCGCCTGGCTCGAACGGTTGATCGGCTAGGGCGTCGTCTTCGGGTAGGTTATTGCCTGGCTCGTCAGGTAGCTTCAGAAGCTGCTCTGCGGTGCCGCCAGCGTCGAGCCAGTCGGACACATCGCCCTTTGGCGGCAGGCCCGGAAGGCTAAGAACCCTGACTTCTGCCTCGGCCATGGTGAGCGCGTGGGCTACTTTGTCAGCGTGCTTATGCCCAGGCTCATCATTGTCGGACAGGATAACCACGCGGCGGTGAGCGAAGTGTTCATTGAGAGCATCGGGCCACTTGCCGGCGCCGCCTGCATTGCAGGTTGCGATCAGTCCAAGCGATTCCAGGCGTAGCACGTCCTTTTCACCCTCGACGACAAACACGGGCTGAGCCGGGTCTGCCTCAAGTAACTGTGGGAGATGATAGGGAACCTGGCGCACGTCTTTAACTGACCAGATCCAGCCGCCTTTACCGTCCGGCTTGCGCTGACGAAAATCTTTAGGCTCGAACCGGACTACCTCAAACAGCGTCCGGCTTTTCTCGTCCTTGTATGTATAGGTGGAGTCGAGTGTGGGCTTAGCCAGGACTTCAGGACTTGCAGGACTTCGAGTCGGCTTCTGTTCTTTCAGTCCTTGTTTCTCAAGCCATGCCAATTGATCGGCGCGACTGGCGAGGCCGGTCTCCCTGGCGATCAGGTCGAGGGTTCCGCCGCCGATATTTTCCTCATGTGAAAACCAAGCGCCTTTGTCCAAATCCACAGATAGTGACCCATGGGAGCCAAAACGCATTTGGTTCGGCTTGCTCAGATTTGCGTTAGGCTCACCCAAAAGCACGCGGGCTACAGGCTCAATCAAAGAATCGAGGCCAAGCGAATCCGTCAGCGCAGTGGCGCCGTTTTGAATAATCATGGTTAAGCCTCGGTTTAGCGGTGCGCTGTCATCGGAGTTGTGGGTGTCGCGGATTGAAGCGTTGGCTTGCGCTGGATCTCAGGTAGCGGGTCAAAGGCTACCAGGCAGGGCTCGCTTCTTTTGTTAGGTGCCTGCTCAGGTACCTGTTCGCAGCTCAGCCGGTGATCAGCAGCAAAGCACCTAATAAAGGCCGGTAAGCGATGGCCTCCTCGGGGCTCTGCTTCAATGTGATTCAAGGAGCGGCCCAGCGTCAGCATCAAAGACAATACCTTGGCGGCCCTGATCGGGGATTTCGCCAGCGCATAGGCAAGATTGAGATTATAAGGGCGCGTTTCATTGGGGTGGGCCTGCTGTCGGGCCTCTCTTTCGTGGCTCATTTAGGCCACCTCGCCCAATTGCTTGGCTATCCATGCCTCAATTTCCAGGCTGTCCCAACCGGTGATGTTGCTGCCGGCAATGCGGTAGCCCTTTGGGAAGCGGTTAGCTTTCATTAGGTCGTAAATGGTGGACCGACCAAGGCCGGTGCGGGCCTTAACTGTAGGTAGTCGCCAAATACAGCGGTAGGTGTGTTCGTTCGCGCTCATCGTCGTTACCTCTCGGTGAGCCCCGGTGCGGGGCGGACGATGATCAAGATATTAATCGGCTTTATTTATGTAACCGCAATTGCGGTAAAGAAAACCGTAGTTGCGTTCAGTCGTCTCAGATTTCCACATTTTTCGCAGCGTCTCGGGAGGCGCGATTCGCATCGGCAAAGATGGTTTCCAGGCTACGCTTGCTGAGGCCGCGCCATTTAAATTCCTCTAGCAATGCATCTTTTATTCCTTCCTGATTTGATTTGCCAGACCGGGGCCTCTTCAGTAATTCCAGTAATGCTGCGATTGCCAATAGTTGCGACGGTTTCTCGATAGCTATCTCACGCTGCCCGGCCGCGGTACTGCGTCCAGATTTTTGCTTATCAGGTAGAGCGCCTTCCGCTAGGTTCTTGATATCGTCGCGCAGAAAGAAGAGGCGTGTTCGCTCGAAGATTAATGCTTCTTTGTTTGGCCAAAGAAAATATGCAGCGCATTCGTCTATCGCAGGTCGCATTTCAGGTGTACCCAGAAGGCCAAAAATCACAGGGCCTGTCGGGCTACCCTGAGTATCGACATAGCAGCAGTCCTCATAGAAATTTAAGTGATAAAGCACGCCGATAGGAACAGGAATGGTTAGTCCATGCCAGTTTCCCAAGTCAGGTCCAAGGGGATTTAAAGACTTGGTGAGAAATTCTTGAACCCTAACTGAGACGCTTATTAGGTGATAAGCGGTCAAATCACCATCAATTGCAGCCTCTAGCGCTTGTCGGGCCGTTATCCCGTAAAAGCCAGCTGCAGGGAACTCGCCGTATAATAATCGTTTAGGGATGTAGTCCAAAAAATGCGCCCTCCCAGGCCCCATTAATTTATCAACCAGCCAGGCGGGCGGGAAATCCGCTTTTCGCCGTGTAGGGCTAGGTTGGTTGAACTAGAAATGATCCAACCAAGAATCACCCTGATTTCGTGAAATTCCCTTGTATCACTTTCTCAGTCGGCGCCGAGGTGATGTAGTGCGCCCAATCATCCATCAGCGTCCGGCGCTTCTCGAACAGGTCTCCACGTCGGTAAGCGGCCTCTACTGCGTTGCCCAGGCTATGGGCTAGCGCCTGCTCGCAAACGTCACGCGGGTGTGGTGTGCATTCGCCTGCCCAATCGCGGAAGGTAGACCTGAAACCATGCATGGTCAGGTCGGTGCGCTTGATGTGTCGCAGTCCCATAAGCATAGCCATATTGGACAGAGGCTTGCCGGTTTTCATACCGGGGAACAGGTGTTGGTTGTCCTCGTAGCGCGGTAATTGTTCCAGCAACTCCACAAGCGCATCAGAGAGCGGTACGCGGTGTTCCTTGCGCATCTTCATGCGTTCAGCCGGCACGGCCCATACGCGCGCTTCCAGGTCTACTTCATCCCACGTTGCGCCAAGCACTTCACTGGTACGGCAGGCGGTGAGAATCGTCATTTGCATAGCCTTAAACGTCACCTTATCTAATTTGTTCAGCTTGGCCATGAATGCGGGTAACTCGGACCAGGGCAGGGCGGGGTGATGCTTTACGGCTTGGACCTTCTCACGCTTGGGCAACAGCTTGTCCAGGTGCCCGCGCCAGCGGGCGGGGTTCTCGCCTTCGCGCAGGCGTCGGGCCTTGGCTGCGTCTAGCACCAGTTCAATGCGATTACGCACTCGGCTTGCCGTCTCTGGCTTGACGGTCCAGATCGGTTGCAACACCCTCAACACCTGCTCGGTGGTTATTTCGCCCGGTGACAGCTCGCCAATGAAAGGTGATGCGTAGGTGTTCAGAGTGTTTTCCCATTGTTGGGCATGCTTGGCGTTCTTCCAGCCAGGGCGGTGCGCTGCAATGTAATCGGCGGCCACGCTATCAAATTTGATCTGCTTCGCGGCTTCTATGAGTGCAGTGGTCTGCTTGGCTTCGCGCTCGTTGTTTGCGGCGTCGATTGGGTCAATGCCGTTGCTGATCCGTTCACGGTGTATGGCTGTTTTGCTCCGGGCAGCCTTCAACGAAACATCAGTATATGCACCTAGGCTCATATCACGGCGCTTGCCGTTGAGCTGGAAGCGCATCACCCAATATTTGCGGCCAGTCTTCTTGATGACCAGGCGCAGGCCGTCTCCGTCCTCGTAAGTGCCGGGGTCGGTCAGGTTCTCTACTTGCTTGGGGTTGAGCTTGCCCATTAAAAATTACTCCGCCAATAATTTGTTCCCACACTTGTTCCCACACTTTTATTCGGAAGCAAGGGTTTTTGTGCGAACGACTATGGACAGATAGTAGGCTGTATGGCCTATGAATGCTAGTTGGTGCGGAAGGCTTCGGAAATACTCGGATGCCGTGCGGGCGGACTGACTCTCCGCCATAAATCAAAGGCTTAGCACTCTTCGGAGGCTAGGCCTTTTTTGTTTGCGGGGCCATTTGGTGCAAATTTGGTACAGTGAGGGCTATTAAACCCCGCTGGCGGACTTCATTAGGCCGGCGTACTATTTCCCCTATGGCAACAATCCAACGACGAGGCGAAGCCTGGCGCGCACTGATCCGGCGCAAAGGCCACCCAACCATTTCAGCCACCTTTGATACCAAGGCCGATGCCCAGCGATGGGCGACCGAGATTGAGGGTGATATGTCGCGCGCGCGGTTTGTTGATATTCGATAGGCGGAACAGACAAGCGTTGCCGATGCCTTGCGACGATACCGCCGAGAAATCACCGACACGAAGAAAGGCGCCAGGCAGGAGTCCGTCAGGATCGACCGCTGGCTCGAAGATGGTATTGCGAAGAAGTCATTGGCCACGCTGCGGTCATCTGACCTGGCAGCTTGGCGCGATGCACAGTTAAAGGAAGGGGAGGCCGGCAGCATGGTCCGCCTGAACCTGGCCATCATCAGCCACCTTTACACCATCGCAATCAAAGAGTGAGGCATCCAGGGCATTACCAATCCCTGCGCCGCCCTTCGAATGCCCAAGCCCAGCAAGTCACGCGACCGCAGACCGAGCGCCGCAGAGCTGACGGCTGTCATTGATGCTGCGGCAAAGCATCACCGTGAACTGCCGATTATCATCCAGCTTGCAGTCGAGACGGCTATGCGCCGGTCTGAGTTGATCCTGCTACGCCGGGAACAGATCCGGGGAAAGGTGGCCTATCTTGAGGATACGAAGAACGGGGAGCGCCGGAGTGTGCCGTTGTCGCAGAAGGCCCGCGACCTGATCGCCACACTACCGAAGCGCATTGACGGGCGCCTGTTCGAAATGATCCCGAACGCGGTCAGCAATACCTTCCCCAAATCATGCCGTGATGCCGGGGTGAAAGACCTGACATTCCACGACCTGCGCCATGAAGCCACCAGTCGATTGTTTGAGGCCAGGTTCAATATAATGGAAGTGGCGAGCATCACTGGCCACAAGACCATGGCAATGCTCAAGAGGTACACCCACCTTTCTCCGCATGATCTAGCCGACCGCATGGGGCGATAGCTCGTCTGGCACATCAGCCTCATCGCCCAGCTTTGCTAGACCAGCGTCGTATATACCTGCGATGCCTGAATCAGTATGAACCTGCGATGCAACTGCTATCCACTTATCGCGCTCGGATGGGATGGGCCGGATATGAATGCTGGTTCGCACTGACGTTCCTATCGCGCTGGCAGGCCGTACTATCCACAACGATTATGACGACACCAGCGGCTATTTCGGCTGGGGCTGCCTGCTCGATGACGGCACGTCGGTTATCTGCCGCGAAAATGCAACACAGTGGCACATGGATCGCTGCTACATGCCTGACAACGGGGCAACGTGGATTATTGAGGAGCTTGAGTCTACAGGTGACGGCATCAAACTCTATCGTCCGCGTCCGGTTGTGGGCGCTAACTCGTTCATTTACTGCCGGGGTGGTTACGAGAACTCAGAGGACTACAGCGCGGATCTGTGCCTTATGAATATCGTCTGACCACTTATGTTCAGGCTATCACTGTGTAAGTGCTGGCCTGAACATTGGTGCAATGATTTTACCACCACGGATGTTTAGATGGTCGTCATAAAAATAGATTGGTAGGCCTTCAACGTCTCCTCAACACCTGCCGTCACTGCAAAGGTAAGGCAGCGGATCTAGCGGGATCGCTCCGCATTGCTCTACCGCGAGGTCGATAGTTTCAAGCGCTATTTTGCTTCGCAATAAGTGTTCCTCAAGCGATATGCTTACCCTAGAATCTCTACCGGCCTGCATATGCCGGCCCATTGTTTTCGGAACGTTCTGGATCAGTTCAGGTATGGGCTCTACGATGTAAACCATCCGATCTTCCGTGAATTTGCAAACAGTTGAAGCGAGGGCACTTTGAATTTCCGCTATGAATTCAGGTGTGCGCGATGGATAAGGCGTCGTGATGTACTTATCTGGAATCGCATCATCTTCTTCATTCTTACCGAGCATTAAGCTTGACAGTCGGTTCATGATGATTAGCGGGACGGGGCTATCAATGTTTATGCTCATTTCCAAAGCTTTTTCTACAAACTCGCCGCACCTGAAGCCGACGTTACCTGCCTTCTTCAGCCCTAGCACGGTTTGGCAAGACCCCATCGTCCAGTCCAGTACATGCAGGTCTTTTGACGGCAGCGCGAGTTCAACAGACCGCACGACTGATGCACCGTGACTATCGCCGATAACTATGGCGCCAAGCGTCTCTCCGCCGTATTGGCATTGAGGCACATTGATTCCGCGATCGACATGGCATTCTTTCATGCGCGGGTTTCGTTCGTTTGCAGCATTGAAGACCGCTTCAATCTGAGGATCTAATCGCCCCGGACCACCATCCTTCAGATATATCATTGCGCTTGGTACGGCCACAACGGATAAAGCAACAGCTACGGAAGCCATGAGCCAGGCCCGATGGCGGTTGCGTGATATGCCCCTGGTTGGATACTCGACAAAGAAGTAGGGCGCGGCTCCGAGGATGACTGTCGCAGCAATGGCTATCAGCAGCGATAAAGGTTCGCCCTGCATGCTCAGGTAAACGATGATCACGGCAACCGGCCAGTGCCAGAGGTAAAGAGAGTATGACCAGTCGCCGGTCCGCTGGAAAAATGCGCCACCGGTAAGCAGGGCGCCTTGTCTATCAGCAAGTATGACCTGGGATGGCTTTGTGATTCAGTCGCTTCGTTGATTGGTACGAGACCAACTAGGCAGACACTGAATGTCCATGAGCGAGTAAAGACTGCATTCGCACTCAAAAAGGAGCAGATCAAGTCCGGATTTCAAAGCTCAAAGAGGCCTGCAAGCTTGATGCGCCCCTGCCTGTTATTGATAGAGACTCATCCGAAAGGACAGGGTAAGCATTATGGCCAAATCAACCGGGAGGTCTCAGGTTCTGTTGAGGTCGGTGCTCGTCGTCAACTCAGTTGCGAACATTTGTTGTTTGATTGCGCCCTTAATGCGTGAATTGACGCAAGTACCGGAGAGTTCTAGAGGAAGAAGTCAGTTACCGCCGGCAGGACCAGGTCAGGGCCGTAGGGCACCAGGCTCTTTTCACTGAGAAAGCCGCTAAGCACGGCGCAGGTCTTGATTCCAAGTGCTTGGCCGACCTGAATATCCTTGCCTGTGTCGCCAAGTATCCAATCATCCGGTCCCAAGCCGGGCAAGGCTGCAATCAGCTCCTCCTTGCTTCGACTTTGCTCTGTCACCATGACGCTGTCGAAATAGTGCGACACACCAAGACGGTCGAGTTGATCGATAACCGGCTGGCGGTGCTGGCGGGCAGTGCAGACATGCAGGCTGGCTTGTGTGCCAAGCCTATCCAAGGTCTCGTGTATACCGTGAAAGTTCTTGTCGAGGGCGAGGAATTCGGGCGCCTCAATGCGTGCCATCCAGTCGGCAACGAAGCATTTGATGGCGATCAGGTTAAAGCCGAACTCTCTTGCCAAGATGGTTTCGTTGGAGACCTTGTCCTGCTTGAAGGCCCAATAGGACTCGTGACTGAGATTTGACGCAGGCACCAGCTGCTGGAACAAACAGTAGAGCCTCGGTCGCGAGTCGATCAGCGTACCGTCGAGATCGAAAATCAGATTCACTGTGAGCCCGCGATCAGGTTTTCAATATGCCAAAATTCCGCCTCGAGCCCGGCAATGAAATCGCTTTCCTCGGGCAGTAGATAGCGTTTGAGCTTCGCATTATCGAATACGAGATCACGTGTAGCTCCCTTAAATTCGCGCTGTACCATGCCAGTCTTCCGCCCGCCAATATATATCAACGTCTCGAGCAAGTCGCGAATCGCTACCGCATTGCCGCTGACCACATTAATGACGCCCGGTTCTTCCTGTAACTCTACAGCCTTGATGATAGCGGCCACTACGTCGTCGATATAGATAAAGCTGCGCAACTCCTTGCCTTCGCCCCACAGTTCGACGTCCTTGCCGGCCACAATGTTCTGGATGGCTTTAGGAAGGACCTTCGCATATCTCTCTTCACCTGGCCCGTATACGTGGCCGATCCTCAACGCTTGGCTGGTGATGCCGCGTTCAGCCGCAAACAGGCTCACCATGCGCTCGCAATAAAGCTTGGACAGGCCATAGAGAGAAGGCGGCATCGTGGGAGTGGTTTCGCTGATAGGGTCATTGACGTTGGCGTACACATCCACGGTGCTGATAAAGATGATCTTTTTCAGGCCTTTCCACGGCAGAGCCAGTAGCTTTTCCGTGAAGGTGATGTTGCTATTGCAGCCCGCAATTTGGTTGGCCTCGGCTGCGATTTTCGGGATGAAGGCACCGACATGAATCAGAACCTCGGCATCTTTGACCAGCCCTAGTTCAAAAGGCTCCAGGCCAAAACCGGGCTCGGCGCGATAGACGATATGGCTGCCCTCGGTCGGGCGCGAACTGAATGCCGTAACGCTCTCGCCGAAAGTCGCGCGCGCGACCTCTAGCAGGGGGGTCCCGATGAATCCGGTGGCCCCGGTGATAACCATCCTCATTGAAACTGGATCTCTTGCGCGACAGCATCCTGAGTCATCAGGCGCGGCGCCACATCCATGCCGCGCAACCACAGCAGATCGTTGGGCAGTGGATTGATTTTCTTCTCGAGTTGTGGGAATTCACCGTACAGGGCGATGTCTTTGAAGATCTCTGGCAGGTTCAGACCAGCCTCCGTAAAGAACAGTACGGTCGTGAAGAAGCGCGAGATGTTGATCTCGGTCGGGTTGGGCACGCCGTTTTTGTCGTAGGCCATGTCGACGCCAAAGATGCCGTGCGGTTTGGCGGAGACGGCCTTAATAGCGTCGATAGAGATGCGGGTGACCTCGTTGTTATCGCATGTGACGCCGACCTTGGTAACACCTGTAACGCCAGAAATGCTGCGATTGCCGTGGGTCCAGCCTCGCCGCTCGCGCGACTGTGCGACGATAAGTTCTCCCTCGTGCCAGATCGACAGCCAGGTGACGGTGTCAGGCGTGAGCATGCCTGCAGCAACAAACTCGCCCCAGCCCTTGTAGTGCTCGATCCAGGCTTTGGCCATGGAGAAATTGGCGGTCGGGATCGCGCCCTTGCCGCCGCCACCTATGGAGGAGGCGCGCAGCCATATCTCACCGTTATCGTTGCCTAGCTTGGCGAAGGCGGCGCGCAGGTCGTCTTCGTCATTAATCATCATGTTCTCGGCCACCGGCACGCCGGATGCCTTGAACGCCAGATAGGACTTGTACTTATGCACGCAGGTGTCGATCACCTCATGCTCCGGCATGAATATCTTCGTTCCCGTGGCGGTGATCTCGTCGCGAATCAGAGAGGCGTGAAAAATCTCCAAGTCGTTCTGGAAGTGGATCAGGTCTGGCTTTTCCGTGTTAAGTATCTGCAGGAGGCGTGCCTTGTACTCTGGCTTGTTGGCGTAGGGTACGAAGAGCTTCTTGCTTGCTGCCGACAAAATTAAGTCGCTAGGCTCCGAGCCCATACCGATAACGGTTTCCTGCTTGCGCCCGCGAAGAATAGAGTTGATTACACCCTCGGAAGGCGTGCCGCCGGCTCCTGCGATCAGAATTTTCGACATCTGCTATTCCTAACCTCAAAATTAATGAAAGTCGTAACGATTGAAGCGAGTGGCAGAAAGCCAGTCTCATGTAAGATCTATTTTCTCACATTTTCACTGCCATAGGTTTGAGATGTTGGAGTCGGCACTTGCCCGTTTGCCATTTCTAAGGATGTTCAAACTAATGAAAAAAATAGATGCACATTTTTTTAGAAAAGCTAGCAGCGAGGAAACATCTCAAAAAGACCTATCCGAGCTCGCAAAATCTGATGATGTTTTAATTGCATGCGCTGTTGCTTCAAACAAGACCACTAGCCAAGAAACACTGGAAGCCCTTCAGGCCACTGGTGATCCAGACGTCCTGGACTGCCTCAGAAAACACGGAATTGTATGAGTTCAGAGGGCTAAAGGAGATGTTCCTTGAATGATTTGCAGTAGTATCTCTGGGATTTAGGCGTACGTTAAAGAGTGATAGGCCTTGCTTTACTCGGCGTAATCGCCAATTAAGCCTCTCTTAGATATCCCCTGCCGGGTTTTTCTGTTCTAGCTTCATAGTTTTCTTTATTCTCTAGTCATAATTCTGACCCTACGTTGTCACCAAATCTCCGCAGAAGCTTCATCTTGCGGATGCCTTTTTGTCATCTGTGATTCCC
>Ga0307487_1001843_pt1 | contig 14382 bp, 5 predicted proteins | sample CBIW12metaG_FD_203665 | JGI IMG/M metagenome (GOLD analysis project Ga0307487, IMG submission 203665) | Sea-ice brine microbial communities from Beaufort Sea near Barrow, Alaska, United States - CBIW 1.2 | ecosystem: Environmental > Aquatic > Marine > Coastal | place: USA: Alaska | collected... | reverse complement strand
CTGGTATGACCTCCGGATTTTTTAACTGTATTTGAATTGGGGAAGTTGTATATGCCGAAACACTCTTTAACTCTCCATCTTGAAATACAGGAGCATATAAATAGAGGCTATCTACCACATTTTGCATTAACTTTCTTGATTGTATTACCTCAATTTCGTTCTCCACAATTTTTTTGGAGTCGAAAGCCTTCATCGCTTCCAACATTTTAGAATCGTCTACTCCCTTTTTTTCATCCTTTATAATTATAGTGGCACTGGCTTCATATACCGGGGTGGTAAAATGCCCGTAGGCCCAGGCCCCTAAAAGACATACTACCAGAAGTACTGCAAAAAGTGGCCAATAGGGTAAATATCGATATACGATTAAATCGTATAAATTATTTGATTTGTTATTTTGATCTTCCATGGGAGAATTTTAATATATAGATGAGTGAAAAATCTTGTATCGTTCTTAAGTAAATAATAGGATTAAATGTTCAATTCAATTTTTTAAAATTATACAATTCCATAATCCTATGTAAACAGTTCACTTTAAAGAATCCTATCCAGTGCTATAACTGATAAGGAAAGTACGCTTATAATAATGGGAAGCCATTGGGTGACCCTACTTGATTCGGATATTTTAGATTTATTAGGCTCTACATATATTATATCGTTAGGTTTCAGATAATAATTAGAGGAAGTGAAAATGTCATCGGTTGTAAGATCGATTCTTCTTAACTTTTTCATATTATCTTCTTCCCTAATCAATAAAATATTATCGCGCTTTGCATAAATTGTAAGATCCCCAGCCAAACTCAATGCTTCCAATAAGGTCACCTTTTCACTTGGGATGGTTAGCACAGAAGGATCTTTCACCTCACCCATAACCGATACTCTAAAATTGAGATATCTAATTTCCACTATAGGCTCTAATAAAAGTTTTCTATTAACCAATTCTTCAGTTATACCTTCTTCTAATTCTTGCTTAGTTTTCCCTGCTGCTTTTATTTTTCCCAACACCGGGAAGCTAATATAGCCTTCATTATTAATTAGAAATCCTGAAGCCTGATTATCAATCCCTGCTGCATTTCTGGTGTTAGAAATATTGAAAATTTCTGTAGCTTCTGGATTCAAACTACTAACAGAAATATTCAATAAATCATTTTCTGTTAGTCTTGGTTGTAAATTTTCAAAATTGGATGTAATATTTGAATCGGGTATATTGTTAAAATAAGTGGCTTTTTTAACGTTCACACAAGAGGTGAAAAAAATCATTAAAACCGATACTAGAATAATTGAATAGGAATTTTTAATTCTTATTAAGTAAAAAGGTATTAAATGTACATTTGATTGTTTCATTTTAAGTGGAGTTAGGTTCAATGTTTATAAAAATAATGAAAAATTGTGTAAATCATTAATAAGCTTTTTCTTCACCATGAAAACAGTTATAAATTGTCAGGTAAATTATTTTAAGATCTAGAAGAAATGACCATCTCTCTAAGTAAAAAATATCCATTCTAATCCTGTTGACAATATCAGATTTTCGAGTAATCTCTCCACGATAGCCCCTGACTTGAGCAAGTCCGGTTATACCTGGTTTGACAAAATGCCTAACCAAATATTTATCTACGTTTTTTTCATATTGAGTTGTATGAAATTCCATATGTGGTCTTGGCCCAATGATGCTCATTTCACCAAGCAAAACGTTGATAAACTGAGGTAATTCATCAATACTGGTTTTTCTGATAAATTTACCAACTTTGGTGATTCTCATATCATTACGGGTACACATTTGCATATTTGCTTCTTTATTTACTGCCATGGACCTGAATTTATAGCACCAGAATGATTTTTTGATATAACCGTGACGTAGTTGTTTAAAGATAACCGGTCCTTTAGATTCCATTCGATTCAAAAAGTACAGGATTGGAATTAACCACGAGAGAACAAATAAAATGACAAAAGAAGATCCAAGAATGTCAAATATTCTCTTGCCATACTTGGCATAATTCTTTTCCAAAGGTGATTTCCTTAAATTAAGAACAGGCACTTTATCAAAAATTTCAAATCCCATAGTATTGGAATAGAATCCTTTATTATCTGGGATCAATTTCAATTTTTTTAAGTTATTATCAGCAAAATTTCTTAGCTCTGTTAACTCCGATACAGAAAACTGACTAACCGCACAATAAATTTCATCTACTTTCTTTTCCAGGATATAATTGAAAGAATCATTAAAAGATCCAAGACACTTGTTGCCAAGTACTGCTTTTTTCTTTTTTCCATGAAAATAACCCAAATATCTATAACCATAATCCGGTTTATTAAAAATTTCTTCAAGAAAAGACAGATTTTCATCCATTCCTAGAACAACGACGTTTAAGGAATTCCCACCTTCCCGCCGGTACCATTTTCGTGATTCGAAAAAGAACCATCTGTAAGAAGAAAGTAAAATCAGCAATGAAGTTAGAACAATTACTTGCTTTTGAGATTCGAAATTTATTTTTGCAAAGGCCAAAATCGTAAAATATGAAAGTACAAAAACGAAATAATGACGTAAAAACTTATGATATTTTGTTATAAATTTTTCTTTTCTCTCTATACTAAAGAAGCTTAGACTAATTCCAATTATTAACCAGGAGAAATTAATGCTAACTGCTACACCAAATTTCAAGTAAATTTCTGGTGTTAATACATATAGAGTTAAATTAATGATCACTAAGTTAATGATCACTGAAAATGGCATAATTAAAGAAGATCTTCTCATAAATCTAGTATAAGGCTTCATTCTGATTGTTTTAATATGCGGAACAGATCTGATATTTTATGTCTGCTAAGATGAACTTGCTAACTTGAGGTTTTAGCTAAGGAAATAAATTTAACAAAGAAGTAGTACTGGTCTTTTACCAAGGACACATTCTTACGAGGACATTTCAAATTACTTATTATTATTGCGAAAGAAATTTTTGAAATATTTTATCTTTTTTTGGCTTTGATAAACTAAAAGCTATTTAATAAAGCACTTGCAACTAACTGTATTTTTAATACTGGACTTATACCATTTATATAGACGGTATATCCCCTCATCCAGTTCTACCTCATATTTCCAGCCTAAAGCGCTTATTTTAGAAACATCTGTCAATTTCCGAAAAGCTCCATCTGGTTTATTCCTATTAAAATAAAGACTGCCTCGCAATCCCACAATAACCTTAGTTATTTCGGCAAGATGGGCGATAGATATTTCTCTTCCAGTACCTATATTAATATGATTATTTCTTATCTCCTTTACACTATTACCGCGGGTTTCTCCCAAAGAAACAATATCTTTAAAATCCCATTTCTCCATTAAATAAACACAGGCATCTGCCATTTCCTCACTCCATAAAAACTCCCTTAGAGGTTGACCGCTTCCCCATATTTCTATGGAAACCTGTCCTTCTCCCTTTTTGTTTTCACCAGGATTATCCTTATATATAATTCCATATTTGTGAAGCTTCTCAAGAATTTCTTTTTTACCCTGACTGCCATCCAGACCTTCAATTGGACGCCTGTTTAAATCATCACAAATTGCTTCCCAATCATTTTTTTCAAGGGCTTTTCCAAGATGCATTTTCCGGATAAGCGCAGGTAATACGTGTGAGTTTTCTAAATCAAAATTATCTTTTGGACCATATAAATTTGTTGGAATCACAGCTATAAAATTGGATCCGTACTGCAAATTATAACTCTCACACATTTTAATACCTGCAATTTTAGCTATTGCATAAGGTTCATTGGTATACTCCAAAGGCCCGAATAAAAGGGATTCCTCCTTTATTGGCAGCGGACTCTTTTTTGGATATATACTGGTACTCCCAAGGAACATTAGTTTCTTTACATTTTGGAGATAAGAGTGATGAATAACATTGGACTGGATCATCAGGTTCTCAAAGATGAACTCTGCCCTGTAGGTGTTATTGGCAGCTATTCCTCCCACTTTCGCTGCTGCAAGAAAGACATATTCAGGCTTTTCAGCTTCAAAGAATTCTTCCACAGCCCGGCAATCTTTTAAATCCAGCTCCTTATGAGTTCTCTTAATGATTCGGGTGTAGCCTTTTTTATTTAGGTTAGAATAAATTGCAGAGCCTACCAACCCCTCATGGCCTGCAACATAAATTTTAGAGTCATTTTTCATTTTCGTAGGAATCATTAGAAGTTAAAGTATTTCTCCTTTTATTTAAAATAATTAAAGTTCATAAAGCCTTCAATATTTTAAACATTTATCTCTTACAAGTGTTTAATATCTGTTCTCATAATTCAGTGAACCAGACACCCCTTTTTTCAGATGAATTCACTTAGATACGCTTCGTATTGTCCGTTAACACTGGTAATTATTGCCACTTTCATGATGTTATTTTAGCAGATGGATAATTCCTAATAATATGGTATTACACCAGTCTGTGGCATTTTTTTTAAATTAGATAGTTTTTCTAAAAAATTTCATCTGGTCATGGCTCCGCCCCGTGAGTCCCGTTTTTGGTGTTTCACTTTGCTTTATTTTTCGCCTGCTGAAGGTTTTCTTTATGATTTAATTCAGATCTTAGTAAAATCTATTTAAAAAATAACGAAATCTTCCTATTGCATTAATTCAAGGTTTAGCCTGGTAATGAGACTAAGTCCTTTTGACCTTTTGATTCTAATTATATGACTGCCTAGAGCAATTAAATATTCTATACAGTGATTTCCAACCTTGATAATAAATGGTTGCCAATAATTAAAATTTTCTCCAAAAAAAGGAGAGAAACTCTTTTTAAATTATGTGGGGAATTTTAAAATATGTCGGGGGGGGCACGATTAAAATAATGGGGAGTTTTCAATCGCTAAGTGAATGTACTGTAAACTAATATAAGCCAAAAATATTTTCGATGAAACTCAAAAATATCTGTTTAATGACATTTTTTTATGTAAATAGAATAAAAATACCCGTTCCAAACTTGGGTTTCAATAACTGCCTGCTATTTACTTTTCACTTTGTTGAATTAGTATTTTTTTTGATAATATTTCCTGGTTCCTGGCTTTCTTTTTCATTCAAACTTCGAGGCTCGAACTTCAAACTACATGCTAATTCTTTATAATAAGTCTTAAAGAAAGATTATTGAAAATACTGGTTTCCAGTTTTACCAGGTACACTCCATCTGGTAATCCCTGTAAGTTTACTCTATAGAGCCCATCATTTATATAACTTTCCTTCCCAACAAAATATTTAATCAAACGCCCATTAAAATCATATAAGTAAATTTTGTGAACTTCAATTGTGGGATCTGAAATCTTTAGAAAACTTTCTATACTGGAAGGGTTTGGATAAATTTGTACATCGAATTCTGAGGAATTTTGAATATTTTCCTCTATTCCGATACTGGACTGTACTTCCTTACTTTGTGTTAAAGAGGTATTCAACTGATCCAAAACACTTTCCAATAAAATTGAAACTTGATTGGCTCCACCATAATTAATAGTAAGAGTGGCCGTCTCACCTGGAGTTGCTCCACTATATGAAACCGAAACACTATGGGAACTATTAGTTTTTAATAAGCTATTGGTTAATTCTCCGGAATCAATAGAAAAATTATTCATGTTAGGTCCAGACAATTCCATAGATGTAATATATACTCCCATATTTCCATTTATTGTTTGAAGAATTATATCTTCAGGAACTGATTCACTTATTTGAACACTTTCTGGAGCAGATAAATCACTAGCCATACTTGGTACACCTATGGGAGCATCCTCTCCGTAATATTCTAAATTCTTTTGGTTACCACCAGCCAGATTTGGCGAGCCTCCTATAATAAACACCCCATTCCCGGATACCAAAGCCTGAGTACCATGTCTTTCACTATTTAGATCTGCCTTTCTAACCCAATTCCCTGTACTGGGATCAAATTCTTCTGTAACTTTAACTGCATCAGTGGTACTGACATTATAAATTAATTCATCTTGAACTTCTCCTCCTATAACCAAGATTTTATTATTAAAATTAACAACCGCTGGTGCACCTCTCGGGGAAGGCAAATTACTTCCACTTGGTAGTGTAGTCCAACTCTTTAAAGAGAGGTCATAAACATCTACTTCTGAAATCACAGGTTTAAAGGTACCACCAACTCCTCCTGACAAACGTCCCCCGACAGCATAAATTTTATCATCAATAATTGCTGCATGAAAGTGATCTCTTGCTCTGGGAGCATCTTCCAAAATGGTCCAAATTCCTGTGGCCGGATCATACTCATCAAACCATGCCACATAGCCACCATTATGGCCATTAGTGTTTCCTCCAACGATATAAAATTTATCATTATATTCAACTAAACCTGTTGAACCTCTCTGTCTGGAAGTGGGTATTGCCGGACCTTGAATCCATTCCTGATTGGCAGGATCGAAGATCCATATATTTTCAGTTGGGGACTCACTAGGATAGCTATTATTTTTAAAAGAACCAATAACCCAAATTAATCCTTGATATTCAATAGCTTGAAAATGATTGAATTCAAATGGTGCTGAATTAGCTAGAGATGTCCAGGTATTTGAGGTGTAATCATAAATATCCAAAGTTTTGCTATTTTCACGTCCTCCTAATAAATAGAATTTATCACCTGCTTGCACAAAGGAACACTCATGACGTCCAGTGTAATTTTCACTCTCATTCTTATTTTTCCAAACAGATTGAATTTCATTAGTAATTGTCCAGGTAAAACTGGTGGTTACAACATCGGTGGTCAGGCCATCGTTGTCATCTACGCTAATAGTCACCGTGTACGGGCTACCCAAATCTGCAGAGGCATCTATCTCGCCCCCTATTTGTCCGTTGGTAGGTTCAATAATCACCCCTAATGGTGCTCCGGTCATCGAATATGTCAAGGATCCATCCCCACCACTGGCCGAAACCACAAGACTGCCATCAAGCGATTCTCCGGGCGCGTTGAGTTGATCTGCCACAGCACTTAGGGAAATGGGAGTGCCCGACCCAGTTGAATTCAATATCTCTATCCCATTGACAAGGGGGTTTTCTATAGCCCCGTGGATAAAGGAAATATCAATAGAGCTACCCGAGATCTCTACTGTTTCGGTGATCACTGAGCCCACTTGATGTCCAAAAGTACCGGAAAGATCCAGATCTTTCAATGCAGGATAGAGCACTCCATTGATCGACACATCAAAGATTCGCGCACCAGCACCCGAAGTACCAGACCAGCCATTACCCATATACAAACGAACCTCGTATGTACCGGGTTGAGAAACCGGGAAAGAATAGCTCAAGTTTGGAGCGCCAGCAGTAGCATCGTAACGCTCTGAAGTATAAATATCGGTGGGGGTCGTGCTTAGGTCAACCTCCGGGGAATAACTGATCATAGAGAAACCCGAGGTATTGTTATTTCCTGCCTGAGACAGGTATGGGGATTTGCTCGCCCTGGTATCGCCCCCCCAAGCTACACCTCCATCAAGAGATGCAATGACAGGACCTCCGGCATTTACCCTATAAAGAACCAAAGGCTCTTCAATCGCACTCACATTCACATTAAAAGTTTGCTCCACAAAATTAGCTTCCAAATCGGTCGCACGTATCGTGATAGCACTGGTACCAGCCGTAGAAGGATAACTCAAAGTAAGAAGGTTCGCTGCTATAACAGCAGCTATATCAGTATTGGTGTTCCCCGCTACGCTATAGGTCAAATTACCAACGCCATTGTCATCATTAAAATAAGTGTCCAGGTCGATCTCTTCATCTGCATCGCCCGCCAAACGATCCAGATCGGGTAGAACTGTAACTATGCCAGGTCCGTTTCCAGATACATTCAGAAAATCCCAAGTCCCTTCAACTTCTACACCAGTAGCATTTGAAGATCCAATTAAACCTACTGCCAGATCTGTACCCGATTGTTGTATAGCCGAGAGTATATTGCCCTGTGAGGATATAGTACCAAAGAAAGTTCGCGCCCCGGCATCAAAACTATATTGAAGAGTGGTTTCCCCATTTGAAGGGTCTATCACAAAAAATAAGTTTACTGCTCCATTTGGTCTGTTTTGTGAAGAAATTGCCAAATGTAGTGGTGCCTGGTCTATGTCATTGATCTCTTGAAGGGCGGTTAATCCGTCTGGTGTAATTACAAATTTGATATAATTGCTCTGAGTCCCATCGCCTATATAGATACCCAATTCCCCATTGGGAGCATTACTGTTACCATAAAGCTGTAAAGATGTATTTAAATTTGAAAGGCTTCCTACTACCGTAAAAACACCCGAATTTTGATTTACCTGAACTCCATACTGAAATCCCTTTTCTTGATTATTGGTTGTCCCTAAAGCCGTACCTGATGTCATTTGCATGGTCATTGCTCCAATTGCCCCCCCAAGAACATCATTTGGATTGGGGTCATTTGGATCATCTCGACGATCTAACCAATTAAGCCAGTTAGGGTTTGAAAGTCCATTATTCATCATTCCTGTAAAACCCAGTCCGGAATATCCATTTAAAGTAGTATTACTCGAGAAAAGTTCGTTGAAGACAGGAAGTGTAAAAGCATCACTCCCAGAAGTAAGAGGATCTCCTAGCTGAAAGGGGTCAAGGGAATCTAAAATACCGTCATTGTCATCATCAGAATCATTTAGGTCTGAAACAAGAACTCCTCCAGCATCTTTATCAAAATCATTTGGTTGTGAGCCACCGCTGCATATATCTGTACCATTGTCAATTTCATCTTGATTGGTATAGCCATCAAAATCGTTATCGGCAGTAGGACTGTAGCCAGCATCATTAGGCTGTAAACAAACCCCAAAATCCTGAGGCTCCAGGACTATTAATTTTCCGTTAAGAGTTACAACCCAAATTGTTCCTGGAAATATTTCGGAATCGCTATTACAGGTTACTCCTAAGGCATCCCCTCCAAGTCCCGAAGCCCATGAAGTTGTTAGCGACTCCAATGTACCATCTGGCTTGAGCTGCACTCTTCGTAATTCCCCAGTGTTAACCCCAGCAAGCAAATCTCCCTTCATGGCGTTGTTGAAATTTGAAGCTGTATATTCATCTATCCCATTGGTATTAGTGCCCCAGGTAGTTATTATTGCATCATCAGGTCCATCTGGATTAGAAATACCGGGGCCACGCCAATCTCCTTCCTGAAGATTAGCTTCTGAAACAGGTACAGGTGGCCAATTAGCAGGAAGCGCTATATTGGGATTTGAAGTAGAATTTGTACGCGACCCATCAGGATCAAAAATCATTTCTCTAAAAACTGCTCCTGTATTTCCGGTTACATCAGGATTTATATAAAGACCAGCTCCCATTGGGTTGGCCCTGGTTGGATTGGGATGTCCCCCATAAAAACTCCCAAAGGAATAATTCTGAATATCCAGAGTTATCAAACTAAGGTGATCTTTATTATTGATCATTTCCCCATCGGGTGTTGCAGAATTTCCTCCAGGTTCTCCCAAAACGTAATCATTCGTAGCTGGATTAAGTGGATCCATTCCTTCATTTTTAGGGAAACCACCCCAGCCTCCATTGGCACCATTATCTGTACAGTAAACTGCACCGTTTTCAGTTACCACCAAATCAAAGGAATTGCGATACCCAGGAGAAAATATCTGCACTGGACCGTTAGGAATTATCATTGCCTGATTAAGTCCATCGTTTCCTCCAAATGGATCATTTATATCTACACCATCATATCCTGCTATATCCGGATCTGTAATGCCATTTACATTTGGTCTGGAAGGATCATCTAAAGTTGGAATATCATAAATATATTTTCTGCCATTATCATTTAAAACAGGCATATTGTTAAGCATACTTAAATTCACAGATAGAATAGCTGCAGAAAGTGCATATTCCGATGTATAGGCAAAATTTATTGAAGGTGAACCTCCGTTTGTATGACCTCCTGACGCAACTATTAGGTAATCTTCTCCATTCACTGTAATAAACTCTAACCCATTGGTAGCATGATTTTCCTCGGACCTTGGGAGACCTCTTACCAGGTCTACCTCATCCCAAGTGTTTCCATTCCAGGAAAAACGAGTTATAACCCCAGAATTAGTGTCCAATCCTAGATCACCATTTCCACCACCACCACCACCGCCTATACGGAAATCGCTTGAAGTTGCATATATTATTGGATTTGTAGGCGTTCCTGCTAGAGTGAGACCGGTGAATTCCCGATAAGTTGAAGTATCTGTACTCCCATCATCATTATGATTTTTGATATTATTTAACCCAGTTAAAAATTCCGCAGAGGTAACAGTGTAGTTATTTCCCTCAATACGATCAATAGTATAGATCTTGATTGTTCCAGTATATTCTGCAACATAGAGCCTTCCATCTGGTCCAAACATTAGTGAGGTTCCATTGGAAATACCTCCAAAGCCATTAAAATTTAAATTGCTTTGAGAAAAACTCTGTGCCTGAATGTTCAAAGCATTGAAGGTTAAAATTAGCGATATAAATAGCACCTTCAATAAACCTGTTTTTTTGTAATGAAAATCGACCATGACTTAAAGTTTAAATTAATGATGAATTTTATAAATGATCATAGAGTTGTCTATGCACCACTTCAATTTGGAATTAGGATTTTAATTAAATTCTTGTTTTTAAATTAAAATATATTTTGGGATGAATATTGGGGAAGTCGTGGAATATTGAGTGACAGTATAAAATATGCTATCTTAAGAAGGATGCATATTATTTGCACTTTAAAAGGATGGGGAAGATAAAATTGGAATTATTAATTTGAAGTGGGGTACTTATGTAATTTTTAAATTTTTGATCTTATTTACAAACCATTTAGTTTGTTTAAAGCATATTTTAGATCTGGTATGTTCTTGTAAATTTATGATAAGGCTGTCACGTTGGATTTAAAAATAGGAGGATTTAAGTATGAATATTGTATGTATCTATTATGACCTGAAAGTATTAAAACAGATGGATCTTATTTTTTGATTGAACAAAATGATCTTTTATAAAATACTGTTGGTACATTTTCCCTATCCCTTCCTCAATTTCAATTTTATGATACCAACCCATTTTTTGAAGCCTAGAGAGATCAGCAACTTTTCTTAATGTTCCTCGGGTTAACTATTAAAGACAAGATCTCCTTTAAAATTAATTAACTCCTTGATCAGGTGACTAAGATCTTTGATTGAAATTTCTTTCCAGGTCTTATATTAATATGACAATTCCGAATTTATTTTCCTCTATTATTTTTATTAGAAATGAAAAATCAATTTTATTCATAATAATTATACCAGCAAAACCATTTCTCTATAATGAAGTATAATAAACCTGTTTTTTACAAGAGGATCCAGATAAAGGTGGTCTATCCTTTATTGAACAGGGAGGCTCTACTTTTTATTCCGTGAACTATGTCCTCTTTTTTCAAAAGCAATTCACTTGAACAGGCTCCATCTTGTCCGGTAACACCTGTAATTAATGCTACTTTTGGTGATGTTTTTCTAGTATTTATATCTTCCATAAATTCCCAATAATGCGAACTTATAATCAGGATCCGAGATTTTTTATCTCATAAAATTGTTTCTAAAACATATTCTGGTCATGGCTCCGCCCGTTGAGTCCCATTTTGGTCTTTCACTGAGAAAAAATTAATTATTGATAATAATTTCACGCTACTCCATAACAAGGAGCTAAAAAATTCTTTTAAATACTTTTTTTTGGGGAAACCGAATAAACTTTCGAATTTCGGGTAAAATGTGGGGGGGGATCGATTAAAGGTGGGGAAATATTTTATTCGAGATGTTAAAGTACTGCAAAAGCAAGGAAGTCAAAAATATTTTCGATATAATACTTAAATATTAGTTAATTAGAATTATTGCTTTTACTCCATTAAGAAATAAAAAACTGCCTAAAACCATCAGTTTTTTATTTCTTAATGGAGTTTTATTAACTTATGTTTTGTAGGAATTTACGACTACGTGTTAAAAATATACAAGAATATTCCCAATTTAATTTTAAACTAGCTCAATTTCAATTCCAACTTTTCAGACTACCTCCCGGATCTTAACGGTAACAGTACAACCAAGACCTAATAACACTAGCCGCATTTTATTTTTACCTACATCTTTTATAAGCCCTTCCTGATCTTTAAATACACCTTTGGGAATCGTCATTCTATCCCCTGGAGAAAAGTCGGCTACTGTCATTTCCATCACATTGTCATCCTCAACCCAATTCCTAATAGTTTGTATCTCATCTTCCTTTACATTCGCCGGTTTGCCAAGCCAGAACAAGTAACGCACCACTCCTGGGACCTCAAAAACCTGCTCGCGATCCTTTTCTTTCAACTTCACAAATACATAACTGGTAAATAAGGGTGTGTTTACTATCTTTTTTCTGTCACTCCACTGTCTAACTTCCGAAACCATTGGACAATACACTTCAATTCCCATTTTTTCGAGGCTAATGGCAATCTTTTTTTCATTTCTCGATCTGCAATATAAAACGTACCATGACATAGACTGAAATTTTTGATGAAGGCAGGAAACTATAAAATCCTTAGGCCATATTAATTTTTTATCATTTTTGAAAATGAATCATTTAAATAACAACAGTTTAAATGTAGCAAATCTAAAGTTAGCTTTTTGAAAAGATATCAGATCATTTGATTATTGCTCCGGGGTCATATTTAAATCAGAATTATGAAAATTATATCTCACAGAGTTTGAATTTCCCCTTAAAATGAATAAAAAAAAGGAGTGTTTTCATTTTGATGATATAGTTTTTGATTATGCTGCATATCATACTGGATTTTTTGATTAATTTTGCAGAGTTTTCAACTCAAATTTATTTTGCCCATGCTTTCCATATTTCCAAAGCGATATTCCTTATTAAAAGCTTCTATTATATTGTTTTTAAGTCTTTCATTTTTTGTAAGGCTCATATTTTTAATTTGGAATTTTAACCAGACAACTACCGGATTTATTGAAATTCTTCAGATTTTTGGGGTGGGTTTTTTTTATGACCTGGGAACTGTTTCCTTTTTTGCCCTGGTTTACGCCCTGTATCTGCTCTTGTGGCCAATGAAGTTCTATGGGTCACTTCCCGATAAAATCCTCACCTATTTTGGCTTTACCCTGGCTATTCTTATCTATTATTTTTCCTTCTTTGCTGAAATTACCTTTTGGGACGAATTTCAAATCCGGTTCAATTTCATCGCTGTAGATTATTTGATCTACACCTATGAAGTTGTTAAAAATATCAACGAGTCTTATCCTTTGCCAATTTTATTATTGATCATGGGTGGATTGGTAGGCCTTACCATTTATTTATTTGAGAGAAACGGGATTTTTAAAACTACTTTTAATAATACAACCCCTTTCAGTAAAAAACTGGTTCCTTCTATTATAATAACTGGTGTAGTAATCTTTTTTTCTTTCATTATTACCAGCAAATCGGCTGAATTGACCGAAAACAAATACAATAATGAACTTTCCAAAGCAGGGATTTATTCATTTTTTGCAGCCTTCAGAAATAATGAACTGAGCTTTCCTGAATTTTATAACACCATTGATCTAAAAACTGCTTTTGGGATTGTGAACAGCAAACTCACAAATCAAAATTCAACCCCAATTCCTAACGAAAACAGCATATCCCATTTAATATCTAATGAAGGTGAATCCCAAAAACCCAACGTAATTTTTATATGTGTTGAGAGTTTGAGTGCCGATTTTTTAGGAAGTTTTGGCAATACTGAAAATTTGACGCCTACCCTGGATTCTCTTGCAAATACTAGTATTTTGTTTACCAATTTATATGCTACCGGGACCAGGACGGTTCGTGGAATGGAAGCTATTACACTATCCATTCCTCCCACTCCCGGAAGAAGTATTGTAAAACGCCAAAATAACCAGGGGTTGTTCACAATTGGAGAAGTTTTTAAAAAGGAAGGATATCAAAACAATTTCTTTTATGGAGGTGATGGCTATTTTGATAATATGGATAATTTTTTTAGCGGAAGCGGTTTTAATATAATCGATAGGGGCCGTGGTTTTTTACCATCCGGGGATATCACCACTACACGTACCAATATTGAGGATGAAGAGGTTACTTTTGAAAATGCCTGGGGTGTTTGTGATGGGGATACATACCGAAAAGTGATCCAACAAGCCGATCTTGCTTATGCCAATAAAAAATCCTTTTTTGATTTTATCATGACCACTTCAAATCATAAACCCTACACCTATCCCGATAACAAAATCGATATTCCATCGGGAACAGGAAGAAATGGCGCAGTAAAATACACCGATTTCGCCATTGGAGAATTTCTGAAGGAAGCAAAATCAAAACCCTGGTTTGAAAATACCGTTTTTATAATTATGGCCGATCATTGTGCCAGCAGCGCCGGAAAATGGGAATTA
>Ga0307487_1001839_pt1 | contig 14391 bp, 13 predicted proteins | sample CBIW12metaG_FD_203665 | JGI IMG/M metagenome (GOLD analysis project Ga0307487, IMG submission 203665) | Sea-ice brine microbial communities from Beaufort Sea near Barrow, Alaska, United States - CBIW 1.2 | ecosystem: Environmental > Aquatic > Marine > Coastal | place: USA: Alaska | collected... | reverse complement strand
CGCCACCGCCCCGTCGTGCTCGCCACCATCACCGGATTCTTGCTGGTGGGCGCCGCTGCAGCGGTAGAGGCATCCGTTGTTGCAGTGTTTGGTCACGGCGGCCCGCAGGCCGGAATCGTGCTCGGCATCTGGGCCATCGGATCACTGGTCGGCGGCCTATCCTTAGGTCATCTGCCAATCGGTCCGTGGGCGCTTGCCCGCCGCATGCTCATCGTGTTTGTGGGCATGGCACTCGCCATGATCTACCTAGACTTCTGGTGGCTCGCCATCATGCTGCTCGTCGCCGGCGTCGGCATCGCGCCCGCTTTCGCTGTGATCTTTGCCATCGTGTCTGCGAGTGTGAAGTTCAGCGAGACCGCCGAAGCCTACGGATGGGTCGGCACCGGACAACTCATAGGGGCTGCCCTCGGCTCAGCAGTCGCAGGCTTCCTCATCGACGCCAACGGGCCGATTGGTGGATTCTGGGCAGCCACCGTTATCGCCGCCCTCGGTGTGCTCGTTCCCACACTGTTGCACAGCTGGCACCCCGACCTGCGGGGCAAAGACGCCAGCCCCATCCCCGACACGGAGCCAATCAGCACGCTGCGCATGTAGCGCACGCTCGCTGCTCTACCAGCGCGGATGCACGGTCTCGCGAAAGTGGCGGTCGTAAATGTCACGCACGCCAGCCAGAAAGCCCTCACTCAACGCGGGAACATCCCCAGCACCAGCGTTTGAGTGCGCTTGCGAAATATTGCGTGCACCCGGGATGACCGAGCTCACGCCGGGCTGCTGAGCAACCCACGCGAGAGCAACCTGCGGGGTTGAGAAGTCAGCGACGGCGGGCTCACCCGCGAGGAGGGCCGCAAATTCTTGGGCCGCAACAATACCAATCTCGAAGTCGACGCCCGAGAAAGTTTCCCCCACATCGAACGCCTCCCCACCGCGGTTATACGTGCGGTGGTCATTCTCGGCAAACGTGGTGTCGACGGTGTACTTACCACTGAGTAGACCCGAGGCGAGGGGCACGCGGGCAATGATTCCGACGCCAGCATCGAGCGCTGCCGGCAGCACAGCATCCACAGGCTTCAGTCGGAACGCGTTGAGGATGATCTGCACGCTGGCAACATTGGGGCGGGCGATTGCGGCGAGCGCCTCATCCACGGTCTCAACGCTCACACCGTAGGCGGCGATTGCGCCCTCAGCTACGAGAGCGTCGAGGTCGTCAAAAACCCGATCCATGCTGAGAACAACAGCAGGAGGACAGTGCAGTTGCACGAGGTCGAGGGTGTCGGTGCCGAGGTTGCGACGCGATCGGTCGGTCCATTCACGGAATTTGGCGAGGGTGAAGTTGGCAGCGACTTGCGGTTCGCGGCGACCAATCTTGGTGGCGACGGTGATATCGAGTTCTGGGTGATCGGCGAGGTAGCGGCCGATCAGTGATTCGCTGCGGCCGTCGCCGTAGACGTCGGCGGTGTCGAAGAAGGTGACTCCCCCGTCAACTGCTGCGTCGAGCACTCCGCGGGCATCCGCTTCGCTCACATCACCCCAGTCGGCACCGAGCTGCCAGGTACCAAGGCCGATTGCTGAAACGGGGCGGCCCGTGCGGCCGAGAGTGCGAATATCCATGAGATAACGCTACGCCCTCAGCGATGGGGTGAATCGCGAATGTAGGTGAGAGAATTCGAGCATGGCTGACTTTCTCGACTCCCTTGCCCGCACAACGCCGATCGAGATCTCTCCGACTGTGCTGATCGTGATCGCAGCTGCCGCAGCCGTGCTGAGCATTCCGCAGCCGATCTGGAAGTGGTTTGGGCTTTTCACAACGCTCGTGCACGAACTGGGGCACGCGGTTGGCGCCATTCTGACCGGACGTTTTGTGCACGGTATGAAAATTCGAATGAATCATTCGGGTGAAGCGGTGAGCAGCGGTCGCGGTGCACTCGGGTCTGCGATCAGCGGATCGCTCGGCTACCCCGCACCAGCAATCGTCGGTGCCATCCAGTTGTGGTGCGTCACGCAGGGGTACACGGCTATGGCCCTGTTCGTGGGCGGCATCACCCTTATCCTGACTCTGCTGGTTATCCGCAACCTGTTCGGCTTCTTGGTGGTCGCAGTTTCGGCAGCGGCGAGCGCAGCCCTCTGGGTGTGGGCAACCCCTGAACAGCAGAGTTATGTGCTGCTCGTCATCGCGATCGCCCTTCTCGTTGGTAGCGTGCGCGGGCTCGCCACCGTGATTGGAGTGCACACCCGTCGTCGCGACCAACTGAGCACCTCAGATGCCTACCTACTTTTCACGCGCACCGGCATCCCATCGGTTGTCTGGCTGTTACTCTTCGCTGCCCTCATCGGCGCGAGCGTCGTCTGGGCGGTCACAACGGTGCTCGAAAGCTATTAGCGGAGCGCCCTCTCTAGCGGCTCGCCATACTAGCCGCTGGCCCGGTGGCAGTTCGACTAGCTAGCAGCGTGGCTTCAGCACTCTGCGCGCGATGCGTTCCGGCCGGAAGCCATAGCCATAGCCACAGCCAACTATCCGCGCCAGGATCGGACGGATGCGCGGCAGCACAACCGCAATGACAAACCGCCCCCGCAACCGCGGCGGGTTGTGGATGACAGTGCGGCTCGTCGCAGTATCGATCAGCCGGTGGGCAACCCGTTGCACGCGCTGCATGAGTGCTGAGGGCACTGGGCAGTGGGCAGTGGGCAGTGCGCAGTGGGCAGTGGGCAGTGCGCAGTGCGCAGTGCGAGGCGGCGCTGGATGGCTGCACACGCCGAGTCGATTGCTGCGGTGACGTCAGTGAGTCGAGGCGCGATGCTGGCGATCGTGCGGCGGAACGCTTCGATACCTGCCTGCTGAAACTCAGGAAAAGTGCCCTTCCGGATGAGAAGCCCACACTGAAAGTAACCGGGGCGAGAGGTGGTCACGAGCGCGAGACCACCCCGAATATTCGCCAGGGTGTCCCGCATCGGCTTCGTTGGTCGCGGCACCCGGAACCACAGCATATCAATGGGCACACCGTAGTCAGAGGGCGCGAGGCGGAGAGAGTCGCGCACGGCGGACGCACGGCCGTCTGCCGCTACCGTCAACGCTGCATTCACTCGCAGCGGGCCCCCAGTTGACGTTGCTTCAACCCCGACTACTCAGCCGTTTTCCTGAATTACCGAATGAGCAGTCGCTTCCATCACACGTCGAAACGTTGGCTGCTTCTGCGCCTCAGCCACCAGCATGCTCAGCAGATCCCACTGTGGCATGAGCGTCACATACCAGTGCGGGGCAGGAAGTGACCTAAAGTCGACCGCACGCACTCGGATGCCGTCAATCACCGCATCAAGAGTCGACAACTCGCTGTGGTCGATTGCTTTCGCTTCCCCACCCAACCCCAACTGGTCGAGCAAGTTCAGCGTCGAGGGGTGGACCGTGTCGCCACGAAATTCGCGAAAGAAATCCGGGTGCTTCTCGAGCACCACGACGTCGACCCCGGCATGAGCCAAGATGAGGCCCGCCACAATTCCTGCTGGACCGCCACCCGCAATGCAGACAGTGGTGTCGAGTTTTTCGTCCATATAGTGCTTTGCCCTTCAGCGCTTACGGTACTCCTCTGACGCGAACCGCCCCCATCTTCTCTTGAGGAGGGGGGGCTGCTCGTTGCACGGCGCCGAAGCGGATACGCCGTAGCTGACACATCCGACCGACTTTTCGTCCCTCTCCTGCGTCAGGAAGTCAATGGCATTCTTGAGTGCTGGCGAGAAACTGTGGTTGCACTGAGGGGGTGACAAATATGACGGCATCTGCGGCATCCACTCGCTCGCTCCAGGCGATGGTGTGGGGCTGAGTGTACTCACGCTCGTGCTTATTCCACCGTGTTACTTTTTGGCAGAAACCTCACGGCCGGCCGCAACTACCTCAACAATTCTGCGAGCAAGACGCCGACGAACGAGGTGGTCGTTGGCCTCAACTCGATGCATGGTCACGTGACGCATTTGTTCAATAATGCGCATCGTTCCCGGAGGAATGAACTGATCGAGTGAGCCGTAGAGGACATCGATCGGAACTCTGACCGACGCAATATCGCTCACCGTGGTTTGAGATTCTATGCAGTTCTGCAGACTCAAAACGAATGCGCGCCAATTGCCCTCTGAAACGTCAAGAATGTCGTCGAGTTGGAAGAGCCGCCGCAGCCTATCGACGGTTGCCATCGTGAACTCTTTGTTCGTGCGCAAAAACTCGTAGGCGCGCAGGTAGGCGCCTACTCGAGCCCGAACAAGCGGGTCACCAATTTGCTCCGGTGGAATGTAGATCGGTGGGCTCACCATGATCAAGCGGCTCACCCTGCCGGGGTGCATAGCAGCGAACCGGGCCGCAAGCAGACTTCCCAACGAATGACCAACCAGAATGAAAGGCGCATCCAGCTTCAGCGAATGAATCGTGGAATTGATCGCCGCCACATGGTCTTCAATGGTGAAGTTCGATTCTGCGGGACTCGGAGATTCACCAAAACCAAGAAGGTCAAAGGAGATGCAGCGGTACCGATCCGACAGTTGGGGAATGACCGCCGAAAAAGTCGCCGCTGATGAGGCAATCCCATGAAGAAAGACAATAACCGGGCCTTGGCCTTCATCTGCAGCGATGTTGAGCTTCGGGGCCAACGACGGAAATAATCTCCGCCGGATGCTGCGCCAAATGCCCATGCGCCTAGTATCCCAGCAGAGCTGCCGGGATGCCGGGATGCCGGGATGCCGGACGAGGGAAACTAATTAGCGAAGGTCTTCTTTATAGTCATTCTTCGCTTTCGTGGCTTCGCGCTCGGCTTCCGCACGTTCGAGGTCGGCTTGAGCCTTCGACACTTCGATATTTGCTTCGGCCTGATTGGCGGTGTCACTCACACGTTCTTTGGTGTCGTCGACAAATTCGCCAACCTTCTTGGCTGTTGCTTTGCCCGCGTCCTTTGCGTTATCAATGAGACTCATGATTCCTCCAAATAGTTGGTAATCCGTGTCGTGCGGTGCGCCAACGTGAAGCACATCTTCACGATACTCACGCTGAAAGATAGTGACCCCAGTTCCCAGGTAAGGCCGAGCTTTCTCCCAGATGACATAAAGGGGCTGCCGCGAGTGACGATTGAAAAGTCACAAACGTTGGGTAGTTTTTATGGGTCGTGCGGCTCTACCGTGGAATCATGAGGCGCACACTATTCATCACCACAGCACTTGCCCTGTCGGCCCTAACACTCTCCGGGTGCTCAGCTGCGAGCACCGAGATGGCTCCAAGCGAGTCGCAAGAGTATCTCGTCGAAGGGTCAATGGACCCAAGTTCCGGAGCGGCCGACAGTCTGGCCAAAAGCGGAATCGCTCACGACACGGCCATCGCCGACACCAGTCGTGAGGTCATCACGACTGGCTACATGTCGGTGACGGTGAAGAGTCCGGATGAGGCGAGCACTGATGCAATTCGCATTACCGAGTCGGTCGGTGGCCGCGTTGACGGACGTAGCGAATATGCCCCGAATGATGGCGATCGCGGCAGCGCCTCGTTGACGCTTCGCATTCCCGCATCCGAACTCACCGCAACGCTCGACAAGTTCAAAGAACTCGGAACACTGCAAGAGGTCTCCATCAACTCGGTCGATGTGACCATGGAGTCTCGTGATCTCGAAGCCCGGATTAACGCGCTCGATGCCTCCGTCGAACGCTTGCTTGCCCTGCTGACCAAGGCCGAAGACACCGATACGCTGATTCAGTTGGAGACCGCTATCTCAAGCCGTCAGGGCGAACTCGAAAGTTTGAAGTCGCAGAAGCGTTACTTTGACGACCAGGTCGCGATGTCGACGCTCACCCTGAACCTTGTCTCTGTCGCCGATGCCCCGAATGTGGAGCCCGATAACTTCTTTGCAGGGATCATCACCGGCTGGAACAGTTTCGTCGCTTTCTTCGCCGGCCTGCTCGTCACGCTCGGAGTGCTCGTTCCGTGGCTGATCTTCACTGCGATCATCGCCGGAATCGTCGTGCTCATTGTGCGATCGATACGCCGGTCACGACGCAATGCCGCCGCCAGCGAGGTTCAGCCGGCAGCGACATCCGCAGCACCGGCGAAGACCAGCGAGAAGTCTTCGCCAGACTCCACAAACTAGGACGCGTCAGCGAGGAGTTCCCGCACTCGCGGGATCACCTGTGTGCCGTACAACTCAATACTGCGCATCATTCGCTCGTGAGGCAGAGTGCCAGCGCTGTACTTCATGTCGAATCGCTGGATGCCGAGCGTCGAGATGGTTGTGGCCATCTTCTGCGCTACCGTTTCCGGCGATCCCGCATAGAGGGATCCGTGCTGAACCTCTCCCATGAACTCGTCGAGAGTGGATGCTGGCCAGCCTCGTTCACGGCCGATGCGGTCGCGCATCACGCTGTAGTGCGGCCAAAGTTCTTCGACGACATCATCATCCGAGTCGGTAATGTAGCCGGGTGAATGAACGGCAATCGGTAGGTCGGGCTGGCCGAGCTCGGCAAGCGCGCGGTGGAAGAGTTCGGCGTAGGGTGCAAACCGTTCTGGCTGGCCACCGATGATGGCGAGCACGAGCGGCATCCCGTAGCGTGCGGCACGCACAACAGATTCGGGGCTTCCGCCAACACCAATCCAGGTGTTGAGCTTGCCTGATTCGGTGCGCGGAAAAACGTTGTGATTATTAAGCGAGGCTCGGAGGGTGCCCTTCCAGGTAACGGGCTCCTCTTTGATGAGCTCCGAGAACAGGTGGAGCTTCTCGGAGAAGAGAGTCTCGTAATCCCCGAGGTTGTAGCCAAAGAGCGGGAATGATTCGGTGAAGGATCCGCGCCCCAAGATGATCTCGGCACGGCCGTTCGAGAGTGCGTCGACGGTGGCGAATCGTTCGTACACCCGCACCGGATCGTCCGAGCTCAGCACGGTGACAGCCGAACCCAACGCGATATTCTCTGTCGATACCGCAAGCGCCGCCAAAACCGTTTCGGGCGCGGTGATCGCAAAATCATCACGATGGTGCTCGCCGACACCGAAGTAGTCGACTCCGAGTTTGTCGGCCAAGACGCCCTCCGCAACAACGTTGCGGATGACCTGCGCCTGACTCAATGGTGTACCACTGTCATCTACCGTGACGTCGCCAAATGTGCCGAGTCCAAACTGAACCTGCTGATTCACGAGCTCCCTTTCGCTGTGACGCCATTAGCGTCCCTAGGCAAAACCGCAGTTGCGCATCCGCTATTCCCTGATCCTCACGATCGAGACCGCCAGACGGCGGGGATCGTCACCAGCTCCGTAGCATCGGCATCGCTGCCTGCACGCGTCGTGCTGCGAGTTCATGAGCTAATTGAGGCCGCTCCCATGTAAGTTCATCAGTGGCACGATCTCTGGTGCAGCTTCACGAACGTCTGAGGCGCTCTCATCGTCACGCGTCAATGCAGCAGCAGCAGCAATGGCATCAGCCGCTTGCTGATAGACAGCAATCTCGTGTGCGGTCGTGGCGGCATCCCAACCGAGCAACTTCGCTGCTATCGCAGCGATTTCTGGCACGGCATCTATACCTTCATTGAGGTACTCGTAGTTGATTCGGGTGCGGCGAACCATGATGTCTTCAAGGTGCAGAGCCCCCTCATGAGTGATCGCATAGACGATTTCAGCACCCACATAGGCTGGGGCGTGTGTCAGCGGTCGCGACATCATCGAATCTGCGTCAGCAAGCGCCACGATGTCGAAAATTTGCGAGCCATAGCGGTGCAACAAGTGGTCGATTAACTGATCGCTCCAGCCAAAACGCTCACTGAGTTTAGCGGTGTCATTCGTTGCAGCATCGAGGCCATCTGCACCCAGTAGCGCCACGGATGCGGTCGTCGACGGGTGTGCCTTAGCTGCATCTTTTCCTAGCGCGAAATCGACCGCATCTCTCGCCATCACCCGGTAGGTGGTGAACTTTCCGCCAGCAATCACTGTGAGCCCTGCGATAGGTGATGCCACAGTGTGCTCGCGGGAAACCTTCGCCGAGTTTGTGCCTTCCAATGTTCCTGGCTGCAACAGGGGGCGAAGCCCAGCCCACGTACCGATGACGTCTGAGCGATTGAGGGGATTGGCCAGCACCGCGTTTGCTTCGGCGATGACGTAGTCGATGTCGTCTGCTGTCGCGACAGGGTTGAGAAGGTTTTGCTTCCAGGGAGTGTCCGTCGTGCCGATGATCCAATAGCGCGACCATGGAATCACAAACAGCACGCTCTTGGCGGTCTGCAAGATGAGCCCGGCTGAACCCGAGATTCGCTCCCGCGGAACAACAATGTGGATTCCCTTTGAGGCGAGCACGTTCAACCCACCGCTGCCATTGGCGAGCGCCTGAGTCTCGCCTGTCCACACACCCGTGGAGTTGATGACAGCCTTTGCTCGCACCGGGAAAGTATTGCCGGTCTCCAGATCGGCGAGCACCGCGCCGTCAACGATTCCGTCAGCGTTCTTCGTGATCTCGACGACCTGCGTGCGGCTCGCCGCACGAGCACCGTGTGCGTGGGCGGTGCGAATCACGTTAACGACATACCGCGCATCATCAACGTTGGCGTCCCAGTACTCGATAGCCCCGACAGCAGCGTCAGGCGAGAGCCCAGGGAAGCGAGCGGCAAGCTGCTTGCGTGTCATGTGGCGGTGCCACGGTACACTGCGCTTTCCTTTGGCCTTGCCGGTACTGACGGTGGCAAGGAAGTCATAGAGTGCAATTCCTGCACCCACGAAAGCACGCTCCCAAATGCGATGGCGCAGCGGGTAAAGGAACGGAACCGGGCGAACCAGGTGTGGAGCCACCGTGTTGAGCAGCAGGTCGCGTTCCGTGAGTGCCTCATGAACGAGCTTGAAATCGAGCATTTGCAGGTAGCGCAGACCACCGTGAATTAGTTTACTGGCGCGACTGGATGAGCCGGCAGCCCAGTCTTGGGCTTCGACAACAACGGTATCGAGACCGCGTGTTGCTGCATCGAGTGCTATTCCGGCTCCGGTGATTCCGCCGCCGATGACGAGCACATCAAGCTCGTTGCCCGGTCGCACGCTGTCGACAAGACGTTGGATGGCACTATCACGGGTTTCTCGGGTGAGGGATACATCAGCCATGGCCACGTGTTCCTATCTCATTGTGGTTCCGCGTTACACGGCGTGAGACATCGGTGTTCGCTCACGTAAATCCAGCGTAATACCGAGACCGACAATAGTGAATAACCGCGCAAGAGATCTGCACGGACGTGCAATCATAGAGAACATGGAAAGAGAAGAAGCAATGCTCTCCGCGTCATCGATGTACTACCTCCAAGACATCAAGATGGAGGCAATCGCCCATCACCTGCATATGTCCCGGTCAAGTGTCTCGCGGCTCCTCCGCGATGCCCGAGATAGCGGACTCGTTGAGATCACCCTGCGGCCCACTCCGACACGCGGCCCCGGATTGGCGAAGAAGATCGAAGCGTCCTTCGGGATTGAGTCGTACGTTGTGCCGGTTGCTGACCTCGCCGACGAAGCAGAACGTCTCGACCAAGTCGCCAGAGCCACCGCTCGCATCGTGACCGGGTGGTTCGATTCCGACATGATCATGGGTGTCGCTTGGGGAACAACTTTGGCCGCGATCGCCCGCCATCTAGGCAAGAAGCCCACGCGCGGAAGCGCCATCGTTCAGCTCAACGGCGCCGCCAATGTGCGGACCTCAGGAGTCGAATACGCCGGTAATCTGATCGCTCGATTTGGAGAAGCCTTCGACGCCCAAGTGCACCTTTTTCCCGTTCCCGCTTTCTTCGATTTCGCGAAAACTCGCAACGCAATGTGGTCTGAACGATCAATCGTGCGTGTGCTCGAATACCAGCGCCGAGCAGACATTGCCCTGTTCTCGATCGGTGCGATTGCGGGTGAAGTTCCCAGCCACGTCTACTCGGCTGGCTATCTCGAATCCAGCGACATTCAAATACTCGATAGTGAGGGAATCGTCGGCGACGTGTGCACTATCTTCTTGCGCGCAGACGGTACCTACGAAGACCTCCCGATGAACGCACGTGCAACCGGACCAACGCCGGCAGAACTGAGTGCGATCCCCCGCCGCATCTGCAGCGTGGCCGGTGACAACAAGGTTGTGCCGCTGCTTGCCGCACTCCGCGCGGGCGTCATCACCGACCTGGTTGTTGATGAGCAGACCGCGACCAAACTGGTCGAACTTCTGATGACGCTTGACGATGGAGCAGCCTCAGAGGGCCACATTGCGGTCAACGCTGATCACAAGAAACCGCTCGTGAGAAACAGCGAGCGATCCCAGCAAACAGCAACCCGTTGAAGCAACCCCGTGAGAGTTGCCATCGAACCGTTAGTGAACGATGTGCATGGCGCGTGCGGCATCCGTAATGCTGCCCGTTAGTGACGGATATACGGAGAATGCACGCGCAATCTGGTCCACTGTAAGACGGTGCTCCACCGCGAGGGCGACCGAAATGATCAGCTCAGACGCATTGGGGGCAACGATGACACCGCCGATGACGGTTCCCGAGCCGGTGCGAGCAAACAGCTTCACAAAACCATCGGTGATGCCCATCATCTTGGCGCGAGGATTCGATGCGAGCGGCAGCTTGTAGATGGTGCCCTGCACGAGGCCATCTTCGATCTGCTTCTGTGTCCAGCCGACGGTGGCAATTTCTGGTTGCGTGAAGATGTTGGATGCCACGTTGCGTAATTCGATCGGCGTAACACCGTCGCCCATCGCGTGGAACACGGCCGTGCGACCCTGCATCGACGCGACCGAGGCGAGAGGGAAGAAGTCTGAGCAGTCACCTGCGGCATAGATCGACGGCATCGATGTGCGGGCGACGCGGTTGACGCGGATGTGGCCAGAGTCGGTCAGCTGCACGCCAGCCTCCTCTAATCCCAAATTTTCCGTGTTCGGCAAAGAACCAACGGCCATCAGGCAGTGGCTGCCCTCGACAGTTGTTCCGTCGAGAAGCGTCGCGACAACGCCGCCGGTTGTGGTCTTCACAGACGCTGCACGCGACTTCGAGAGCACCGTCATACCGTTGCGCTTGAATACGTCTTCAATCACGCGCGCTGCGTCTTCGTCTTCACCGGGCAGCACGCGGTCACGCGAGGAAATTAGAGTGACTTTGGCGCCGAGAGCGGTGTAAGCTGAGGCAAACTCGGCACCGGTAACACCGGAACCAACGACGATCAAGTGTTCGGGAGTTTCGTCGAGGGTGTAGAGCTGAGTCCAGGTAAGAATGCGTTTGCCGTCGGGCATTGCAGAGTCAAGCAGGCGAGGCCGCGCACCAACCGAAACGATCACGGTGTCGGCATCAACCTCATCAAAGTCGGTACCCGCCTTGCCTTTGCCGGTCGACACCACGAGTCGCTGGGGGCCATCGAGTCGCCCCTCGCCCTCGATCACGCGCACTCCAGCCTTGATCAGTTGCGACTTCATGTCGTCAGACTGCTGCTGGGCTAATCGCATGAGACGCGCGTTAACAGCGGCCAAGTTGACCGTAATCTCGGGGCGAACCACACGACCAGAGTCACCGCGCGAGTAGAACTGCACTCCAAGCTCAGCGGCATCCCGAATCGCATTTGTGGCTTCTGCCGTCGCGATAAGCGTCTTTGACGGCACCACATCGGTGAGTACGGCGGCGCCACCGACGCCAGCACGTTCAACGAGCGTCACCTCCGCACCCAATTGCGCTCCCGCAAGGGCTGCTTCGTAGCCGCCAGGGCCACCACCGAGTATTGCAATTCGTTGGGTGCGCTCGAACTCATAAGCCATGGTCCAATTCTCTCGCGCTTGAGCCCCAGCGACAAACCACGCGCAAACAGGTGTGCACTGCTCACATTCGCGACGAACGCGACGGGGTGTTGCACGCCCCACCGTTTAGAATGGATGCCATGTCACAGTCTCCACCCACAAACCCCCTCGACGACCCCACCGCAGACCCGTTCGGGGTCGCACACTCTGCCGCCGCAGCGATCGCAGAGCTCACGGGAGTGGAGAAGCACGACATCGCCCTCACGTTGGGTAGCGGCTGGGGCAAAGCCGCCGACCTGATCGGCGAGACAACCTCGACGATTCAGGCATCCGACATCCCCGGTTTCTCTAAGCCCGCACTCGAAGGCCACGTTGGCACCCTCCGTTCTGTGCTCCTCCCGAGTGGAAAACGCGCGCTCGTAATCGGTGCCCGCACCCACTACTACGAGAACCACGGTGTTCGTCGCGTCGTGCACTCAGTGCGCACAGCAGCAGCAACCGGCGCGAAAACAATGATCCTCACCAATGGCGCCGGTGGCATCAAAGCGACCTGGAAGCCCGGAACACCCGTGCTGATCAGCGACCACCTCAACCTCACCGCAGACTCCCCCCTTGAGGGCGCAACCTTCATCGACCTCACCGATCTCTACAGCAAGCGCCTGCGTGAGATTGCTCAGTCGATCGACCCGAGCCTCGATGAGGGCGTCTACACGCAGTTCCGTGGCCCCCACTACGAAACTCCCGCGGAAGTACAAATGGCGAAAACCATGGGCGGTCACATTGTCGGAATGTCCACGGCTCTTGAAGCGATCGCCGCGCGCGAAACAGGCATGGAAATCTTGGGAATGTCGCTCATTACCAACCTGGCCGCCGGCATCCAGGCCACTCCCCTCAGCCACGAAGAAGTCATCCAGGCCGGCAAAAATGCTGAAGGGCAAATTAGCAGCCTGCTGGCAAAGATTGTGACCGCACTATGAGCGCCGAAACGGTGAACACCGAAGAACTGATCGCCGCCGCCAACGCCTGGCTCGAACAGGATCCTGACGCCGTTACCCACACCGAGCTCGAAGCGCTCATTACGGATGCCGCCAATGGTGACGAGACGGCAATCGCTGGACTTCATCACCGCTTTGACTCGCGGCTCGCCTTCGGCACCGCCGGGCTGCGCGGCGAATTGGGTGCCGGCCCGAACCGTATGAACCGAGTTTTGGTTACCCAGGCAGCTGCAGGACTTGCCGCGTACCTACTGGCCCGTGAGCCCAGCCCCAGCATTGTGATTGGGTATGACGGCCGCATAAACTCTGAAGTTTTTGCCCGCGACACCGCCATGATCATGGCCGGTGCTGGGGTGCGTGCCACTCTGCTTCCGCGACTGCTTCCCACCCCGGTGCTGGCCTTCGCTGTGCGCCACCTCGATGTCAGCGCTGGCGTGATGGTTACCGCCAGCCACAACCCGGCAAGCGACAACGGTTACAAAGTGTATCTGGGCGGCGACAATCATGGCTCGCAGATCGTTCCCCCGGCAGACGCTGAGATTGCCCATGCGATTGATGTTGTCGCGAAGGGTTCCATCAGCGAACTGCCCCGCTCGACCGACTTTGTCACGACTGATGACGGCGTCGTCGACGAGTACATTGCTCGCACCGCAGCCCTCGCCACCGAGGGCGCGCCGCTGATCTTCACGTACACCGCACTGCATGGTGTCGGTTGGGAAACCAGCCAGGCGGTGTTTGCGAAAGCCGGATTCTCGACCCCCGTTCTCATCGAAGAACAGGCTCACCCCAACGCTGCGTTCCCCACGGTGGCGTTCCCCAATCCCGAAGAGCCGGGAGCCATGGATCTCAGCTACGCCAAAGCTCGCGAAGTGGGAGCCGATGTGGCCATTGCCCACGATCCAGACGCCGACCGCCTTGCCGTTGCTGTCGTGGGGCGTGACGGTGAGTGGCGGCGTCTGAGTGGAAACGAAGTGGGAATTCTGCTCGGCTGGCGCGCAGCAGAACGGGCCAACGGGGTGGGAGTGCTTGCGGCATCCATCGTCTCAGCGCCGGCACTGCGCGCAATCGCTGCCGACTACGGCATGGCCTATCACGACACCCTTACAGGTTTCAAATGGATCTCGCGTATCGACGGTCTCGCTTTCGGATATGAAGAAGCCCTCGGTTACCTCGTTGACCCAGATAAGGTTCGCGACAAAGATGGCATCTCCGCGTCGGTAGACTTCCTGTCGCTTGCTGCCGAACTAAAAACTCACGGCACGACCGTTCTCGACCGCCTCGATGAGTTCACGGAACGCTTCGGCGCGTTCGCCTCCCGGCAAGTGTCGATTCGCGTCGATCAGGTCGCGCAGATCAGCGAGATGATGTCGAAAGTACGCGCCAACGCCCCCACCGAGGTAGGCGGGCTGACGGTCACAGCATTCTCCGACTTCCTGAATGGGGTCGATGGCTTCGCACCGAGCGACATTCTTCGCATCGACTTCGCTGGCGGCGCCCGCATCATCGTGCGGCCGAGCGGAACCGAGCCCAAACTCAAGTTCTATGTGGATGCTTCAAGCACCGAAGGCGGTGGCGCCGAGCGGCACGCGACCGCAGAGGCTGTCGCCACTCAACTCGAGTCAGGTATGCGCAAACTCTTGGCTTAGGGCCGGGGTTCTGCTGAA
>Ga0307487_1001836_pt1 | contig 14403 bp, 11 predicted proteins | sample CBIW12metaG_FD_203665 | JGI IMG/M metagenome (GOLD analysis project Ga0307487, IMG submission 203665) | Sea-ice brine microbial communities from Beaufort Sea near Barrow, Alaska, United States - CBIW 1.2 | ecosystem: Environmental > Aquatic > Marine > Coastal | place: USA: Alaska | collected... | reverse complement strand
GAGGATGGCGATCACAACTCGAAAGAGTAGGGTCGGATAGTATGAGTCGCACCGCGTTAACCCCCGTCTTTATGGGGCTACGCACGAGTCTGCACGTTCTGTTCGTCGGGCTCACAGTCCTCGTTGTCATTCGCGCGTTCATCGTCGCCCACCCCTCCGGCCCCCTCGTCATCGCGCTCTCCGCGCTGCTCCTGCTCACTTACGCCTTGGGGGGCGTATTCGCCAGACGAGGGCCAGCCGTGTCCGCGCCCGTGCACACAATCCCTACGCAGCTGTGGCTGCTCGCGCTCACTGTGGAGTGGCTTGTTCTTGTCTGGTTCATTCCGGATGCCGCATATCTTGTGTTTCCGTTGTTCTTTCTGTACCTCCACATGCTGCCGCACGGCTTGCGCATTGCCGCAGTTCTGGGATCGACCGCACTAGCAATCGCAGCCCTCGGTCTCCATCAAGGGTGGAGTATCGGTGGCGCTATCGGGCCGCTCGTTGGCGCCGGCGTTGCGATCGTGATCGGCCTCGGCTACCAATCGCTGGCTCAAGAAGCAGCAGAGCGTGAGCGGTTGATGGCCCAGTTGCTTGAGACGCGCGACCAACTAGCGCGCACCGAGCACGAATCGGGAGTGCTCGCGGAACGCGCCAGACTGGCGCGGGAGATTCACGACACCGTCGCTCAAGGACTGTCGAGCATCCAACTTCTCCTGCATGCGGCGGAACGTGCCGACCCGGAAGCGGCCGGTTTGGAGCATGTGCGTCTTGCCAGGGAAACGGCGGCGACCAACTTGGCTGACACGCGCCGGTTTATTCGGGAACTCGCGCCGGCGGCACTGATCGAGCAGGGGATGGGGGCTGCTCTTCGTCGCCTCGCCGAAACTCAGTGGCAGTCCGAGACTCGTGAGGTGCGGGTTCAGGTAGCTGATTGCCTCGACCTCGCCATGCCGCAGCAGACGGCCCTGTTGCGCATTGCTCAGGGAGCAATGGCCAACGTCGTTCAGCACGCGGAGGCCACTCACGCCAGCATCACCATCGACAGCCATGAGACCGGTGTGCGATTGACCATCGCCGATAACGGTCGAGGCTTCGATCCCAGTGCTGTTGCTGCGTCCACCGAGGTCGGTTTCTCCGACTCCTTCGGGCTCACGGCTACCCGCGAACGCGTCGAACAACTGGGCGGAACTATTACCGTCGATTCCATCCCAGGCGACGGCACCACCATCATCGTCGAGTTAACCGTGGAGGAGACAGCATGATCCGAATTGTCATCGCCGATGACCACCCCGTCGTTCGTGCCGGATTGCGCGCACTTCTGGACCACGAAGACGACCTTATTGTTGTCGGCGAAGCGGCAAGCCCGTCGGATGCACTTCAGCTCGTTCGATCAACAAACCCCAGCGTCGTACTGATGGATCTACAGTTCGGTGCCGCCGAGACTGGGGCGGATGCTACCCGCCAGATCCGCGCGCTGGATGCTGCACCCTATGTGCTCGTTCTCACCAATTACGACACCGATGGTGACATTTTGGGTGCGGTGGAGGCGGGGGCGAGCGGTTACCTTCTGAAGGATGCGCCCCCCCACGAGCTAATTGCCGCGGTTCGAGCGGCGGCAGCGGGGGAGAGTGCCCTCGCGCCGGCGATCGCTGGGCGACTCATGGATCGGATGCGCGCTCCGCACGTCAGCCTCAGCAAACGTGAAATCGAGGTGCTGCAAAAAGTTGCACACGGCAGATCCAATGCACTCATCGCTTCGGAACTTTTCGTTTCTGAGACCACCGTGAAATCACACCTGGTTCACATATTTTCGAAACTCGATGTGTCATCGCGAACCGCGGCAGTGGCCAAGGCTCGAACGTTGGGTGTGCTGCGCTAGGGCAATCCACCGCAGTCGGCGATGTCAGCCTTCTATGCTGAGAGGCCCGTGAAGCACCGTTCTCCTTACTCTCGGCGCTGAATCCTGAAGACATCGAAAAGCACTCGCAGAGTGAGAAGCCCTGAGAGCACGACGAGCAGGTAACCGAAGATTTGGAAGAGCGTAAGAGTGGGAGAAACTTGAGGGCCACCATCGCTGACGAGGAGCATCGCGGCCATAATGCCGAAAGCTGCGGCGAGAACCGTGACCGCGATCGTGTTGACGAGTCCCTGAACGAGTGAGCGATCTCGTTTATCGGCGAAGAGACGGATATTCACGCTGAGACGTCCGTCATTGAGCGCCCCGGTGATTCGATCGATCCTGTGCGGGAGGCGACGAATCAGCGGGAGAATCGACGTAAGTTCATCGTTCATCGAGGTGAAGACGGCCTTCGGGGCAAGGCCGTGCGCAATTCGCTCGGAGGCGTAGCTGCTGGCCTCGCTGAGCATGTCGAAGTCTGGGCTGAGATGGCGCAGTGTTCCTTCCACGGTCGCGACCGCGCGAAACGCACTGGCCAGCTCGGAGGGTACCGCGATGCGGTTTTCGGTGAGCATCCGCACCATTTCGGTGAAGACGGTGACGTCGATAGAGGCGCCGGGGCCCAACTTGGTGGCGACGAAGACTCCGATTTGCCGGCGCAGCGCTGTCTCGTCAATATCGTCGGGCAGTTCGACGAACCCCAGAAGGGCATCGGTGAAGGCACCAGCATCGCCTCGATAGAAGGCCAGAAGCACATCCCCGATTTGAGCGCGAAGTTGAGAATCAAGCCTACCTACGGAACCAAAATCAAGGAGGACGATTTCACCATCACTGCGCAGGATGATGTTTCCAGGGTGCAGGTCGGCGTGGAATACGCCGTCGACAATGATCTGAGTGAGGGTGGATCGCAGTAACCTGCTGGCTTGAAGAGATCGTTCTGACTCGGCGTGCAACTTTAGGGCCGGAAGATCGCTGAGGGTGTCTCCCTCTATCAACTCCAGTACGAGCACTTTGCTCGTACTGAGCTGGCTGTAGTGGTGGGGAATTCCGACTCGGCTCGCCCGCGAATGCTTAGCTTGCGTAATCGCCATCGCCGCCATATTGGAGGCTTCAGTTCGATAGTCGAGTTCGTCGCGCAGGCTTGCGACGAAGTTGACCGCAAGGTCGTGCACCCGGAGGTCTTTGCCCCAGGTCGTTGTCCGTTCGAGCTGAGCGGCGAGCCGCAGCGTGATTTCTAGGTCGTGCTCAACCTGGGGAATGATTCCCGGCCGCTGCACTTTTACGGCGACTATTTCTCCGGTCGTGAGAGTCGCCCGGTGCACTTGACCGATGGATGCCGCGGCGAGAGGGATCTCGTCAAACGAGGTGAAGTGTGTTTCGAGGGTTCCGCCGAGTTCTGCCTCGATTAGGGCACGGACCTCTACCCAGTTTGCGGGCGGCACCCGTTGCTGAAGCTGAGAAAGCTCGACAAGAAACTCGGGTGGGATGAGGTCGGAGCGTGTCGAGAGAGTCTGGCCGAGCTTGACGAATGCTCCGCCCGCAGCTTCGAGTGCTCCGCGGAGGGCGCGAGCTTGTTTCGTACGCTCAATGTTGCCCGCCGTGGTCGGTTCTGTATTGAGCTTGAATGGCACGAGACCATTCTTCACGGCGATGCGCGAAATTTCCGCATAGCGACGAGTGCGAGCAGAGCTCGCTTTGATCGAGGGAATCCACTGGTCAGGACGCGGGATGGAACCGGCGGGAACAATTAACTCGGCGATTACGAGGAAAGCGATTGCGACGAAAAAAACGATGCCGATTTGCACCGGGAGGAGCGCTGGCGTGTACTCCTGCTGACCCCACACAAATCGGGACTCGAATCCGACTTCTGCGCCCAGTCCCATGATTCCGGCGAGAGCCAAACGCACAAAACCAATTCGAACCGCCAGAATGCGTCGTGCAAAGTTGGAGAGGATGAACATGAAGACTACGGTGACGAGCGTCAGAAGAAGGATGCTCCAGAACACGTTATTCATTTGGCTCTCCGTCGTCGTTGCAGGGTGAAGGCGTCTTCACAGGAGCTCAACGCTACTGCCGCGCGTCGAGCAACACGAGTATCGAAAGCCCCCTTCGCGATTAATCAAACTTTCGATGGACTCACGGTTCACTCTGTTGCACGATTCACAAACGGGCCGTTCTTGATGGACTGCGTATATGTCTTCTACCTCTCCGTTTTCGCTCTCATCCCGGCTGACGTCCCGCCGCGGTGCCTGGGTCTCTATTGGCCTCGCTCTCCTTGCAATCGTTGCTCTATTTGGCCTGTTCAGCGGCGCTGAAGCGCCGATCGGCAACGATGCTGTGCCGTCGACCGCGGAGTCGGCCCAAGTGCAGGCATTGCTTGCCGAGTTTCCGGGAAGCAACGAACAAGCGGTAATCGCTGTTGTCACCAAGGAGGGTGGGCAAAGTCTCTCTAACGAGGACCTCACCGCAATCACCAACCTCGTTCCCGCCATTAGCGCTGAGACCGGACACGACGTTCGCGCACCATTCTTCAGCGATGACGGCAAGGCAGCTCTCATCCAGTCGCCGTTTACGATGGGGGAGAGCACGGGGGACACCGCGCAAAGCATCAAGGATTTGCGTGCTGCGATCTCCGATGAGTCGCTGCCAGGATTGAGCGCGCAGGTCACGGGTGGCCCGGCATTCGGCGCTGACATCACATCCGCTTTCGATGGTGCCGACATCACGCTGTTGCTGGTGACCATCGGAATCGTCGCTCTGCTTCTCATCCTCACCTACCGCTCGCCGGTGTTGTGGCTTATCCCATTGACCGTGGTTGCCGTCTCCGACCAAATCGCCGGAAAGTTCACTTCAGCGGTGGGAACAGCGCTGGAGTTGCAGTTCGACACCGGAATTATCAGTGTTTTGGTGTTCGGCGCGGGAACGAACTACGCGCTGCTGCTAATTTCGCGCTACCGCGAGCAACTGCTCATCACAGAGAACCACAGGGAAGCGCTAGCGATCGCGTGGCGTAAGACGGCACCCGCCGTGCTTGCCTCCAACGCCACCGTGGTGCTGGCGTTGCTCACGCTGGTCTTCGCTGTCATCCCTGGCACTCGTGGTTTGGGGATCGCATCCGCTCTCGGACTGCTCGTCGCGTTGGCGGCAGTGCTGCTCGTGTTGCCGCCGATCTTGGCGGTCTGCGGTCGCGGCGTATTTTGGCCGTTCGTTCCGCGCCCAGGGCAGAACAAGGAATACGGCAAGGTGTGGGGAGCCGTGGCACAAAAGGTAGTGCGCCGTCCGGTTGTTTCTGCTGTTGCCGGGTTCACTCTGCTTGCCGTTATGGCTGCGGGACTCATCGGAACCACTGTCGGTCTCACTCAGGTCGAAAAGTTCCGGGTTGAATCGGAATCAGCGGCCGGGCTTACGACTCTCAGCGAGCACTTCCCTGCGGGGGAGGCTCAACCGATGTTCATTGTCACGCGCTCCGATCAGGCGACAGACGTCACCGCTTCTGCGGAGGATGTGCCGGGGGTTGTTCGGGTCAACGCCATCGGTGAGGCAACAATCGATGGCACGGACTGGACCAAGCTCATGGTTACGGGCAAGCCGGCTCCGGGTACGGAAGACAGTCTGCAACTGGTCGCCGAGCTACGAACCGTCGTTCACGAAGTCAGCGGTGCTGACGCTCAAGTTGGTGGGGCCGTTGCCGTAGACGTGGATGCCCGTGCCGGTGCTGAACGCGACCTTCTACTCATCGCGCCTCTCATCCTTCTCGTCAGCTTCATCGTCTTGATGCTGCTGTTGCGATCGTTGCTCGCGCCGGTAGTTTTATTGGCGATCAACTTGGTGAGCGCGGTAGCGGCGATCGGTGCGGGATCGTGGTTGAGCCGTGTCCTCTTCGACCAACCGTCGCTTGACCTTCAGGTGCCGATCCTCTCGTTCCTCTTCCTCGTTGCTCTCGGCATTGATTACACGATCTTCTTGGTGCACCGCGCGAAGCATGAAGCGATCAGCCACGGCACTAAGCAGGGCATGGCGCGCGCGGTTGCGTCCACCGGTGGTGTCATCACGAGCGCCGGAATTGTTCTCGCGGCCGTGTTCGCTGCTCTCGGTGTACTCCCGCTGGTCACGTTGGGTCAGCTGGGACTGATTGTGGGTCTCGGTGTGATCGTCGACACGCTCGTCGTGCGCACGATCATCGTTCCTGCAATGTTCAGCCTGCTCGGTGACCGTATCTGGTGGCCAGGCAAGTCACCGGAAGCCGCACGTCCCGCTGGCGCCGGCGGAGCCGAAGACAAGCTCGATGCGGAGCTCAACCGCCTGGTAGAAGCAGACTCCTCCGCAGCACGCGGACGGTAATTAAACAATGACTACAACACGATCGGAAACCCAGATGAATAGATTGTTTTACGCCGCCTTCGCCTACATGGTTCTCGGAGTAAGCTCCGGACTGTTTTATCGTGAGTTCACGAAAGCCAATGACTTCACGAGTGACCAGTTCACGCAACTTTCTGTTGTGCACACGCACCTTCTTGTTCTTGGCTTTATCGTGCTACTGCTCGTACTTCTGTTGGAGAAGAGCTTTGCGCTCTCTGAGAGCAAACTCTTCTCTTGGTTCTTCTGGACCTACAACGTGGGTCTCGTTCTGACGGCAACAATGTTGGTCGTGCACGGGATGCAGCAGGTAACGGGTATGGAGACGAACAAAGCCATTTCGGGCATCGCCGGGTTGGGGCACATTTTGCTTTCGGTGGGCATGATTTTGCTCTTCCTCGCCCTTCGCTCGCGACTCTCCGCTGATAGGACTTCGAGCGTCGTCGGTGTGACTCGCCACGACACGGATTCCGCTCTGGCGCGATAGTTTTCGCGACCGCACAATGACGCGCTCCCAACCCTGAGATACGGTTGACTTAGGTAACCCTTAGATTGGACCCGGATGCGTGCGGTTGATACTCCTCCATCGAGTCTGCAAACCGACCTGATCGGCTTCTTCGAGGGACTGGGGCCATTCCTTTTTTACGCGGTGGTCCTGTTCCTCGTCTTTGCCGGAACCGCGCTGTTCCTTGGCGTTTTCATTCCGTTCGTCACGGGCGATTCTTTGCTCTTCGCGGCCGGTCTGATGGTGGCAGCCCATCCTGAACTCAACATTATTGTGCTCGCTGTCGGCGTGGGGATCGCAGCGTTTCTTGGCGACCAGGTTGGTTTCCTTATCGGGCGGCATGCGGGCCGTGGCTATCTCGATAAACGCAAGAGCATCCGGTTTCAGCAAGCCATCGGATGGTCGGAACGGTTCTATTCGAAGTACGGCTGGTGGTCGGTCGTCGTCGCTCGCTTCGTTCCTTTCGGCCGTGTGCTCATCCCCGTAATTGCCGGCATCGGTCGAATGAACTATTACCGCTTTCTCTCCAGCAACCTCGTAGGGGCACTTCTCTGGGGTGTCGGTCTAACGCTCATAGGGTACTTCGCCGCATCGATTCCTGGCGTTAAGAGCGCTGCCTATGTCATTGCTGCCGTCGTATTCGCCATCTCGATCATCGCGGGTATTCGGGCCTGGCGGGAAGATCGTGCGGCGAGCGTCGCTGATGCCCGAGACGGTGGCACGCACCATTCGCCCTAAGGGACGTTGCCATTTCACGCCTGGGCCACCGTCAGGGCACTGGGGTGCGCTTAGGCCTTGAGGGCGGTGGTGACGAAGCGCAGGGCTTCTTCCTTTGGCACACCGAGTTTAGTTGCGCGCTCGGCATACGCTTTCGCTTCCAGCTGCAGGAGCGCTGCCGCATCTCCGGGTCGAGCCTTCACGACGGTGCCGTTGCGACCGCGCGAGTGCAAGAATCCGTCGGCTTCAAGTTCACGGTAGGCGCGAGCCACAGTGTTCGGTGCAATGCCGAGGTCGGTGGCGAGCTGGCGAACGGTAGCCAGCTTGGTGCCGGCGAGCAGTTCACCGCTCGTGATCTGGGCGATCGCTTGAGCCTTAATCTGCTCAAACGGCGGTACGGATGCGGAAGTATCGATCTCGAAAGTGACCGGACTTTCGCTCGGGGTGCGACGCCACGAATCAGCCATGGTTGATTCTCTCACATGGCGTTTGGCGACATCCAAGACTCTGCGCACCATCACCCTGGGCACACCGGCGCACGAACCTCGCTGCCTCTAGAGACGTTAGGGCAATCGTCGTAGAGTTCACACCAGAGACAGTGGCAACTCCGTGAAAAACGTGGGAGGCACGGCATGGATAAGCAGCACGTGATGTGGTTTGAGGACATTGGCATCGAGGATGTTCCGATTGTCGGTGGCAAGAATGCGTCGCTAGGCGAAATGGTTCGCACCCTGGAAGGCAAGGGCGTGCGGGTGCCGCCAGGTTTCGCGACTACGGCGAATGCCTACCGGTCCTTCGTTGATGCAAATGCGATTGCGGCCACCGCACGTGCGCACCTTGATCGCATGCATGCCGGGCAGGCGAGCTTGCGTGAAACGGGGGATGCGCTGCGCGAACTATTTCTCAGCAGCCAGTTTCCAGAAGACATTGCGGAAGAAATCCGCGCTTCCTATCGGCAGCTTGCCGCCCGTTCGGGTGAGACGGACCCGGCAGTCGCTGTGCGCAGCAGCGCCACAGCCGAAGACCTACCCGATGCCAGCTTCGCCGGTCAACAGGAGACGTTCCTCAATGTGCGGGGCGAGCGGGAACTCTTGGAGGCCTGCCGGCGCTGCTACGCCTCGTTGTTTACGGACCGGGCGATCAGCTACCGGGAGGTCAAAGGATTCGACCATTTGGATGCAGCGCTGTCGATCGGCGTACAGCGCATGGTCCGATCGGATGTCGGCGGATCCGGGGTGATGTTCTCCATCGATACTGAAAGCGGTTTTCCCCGTGTTGCGGTGATCAGTGCTGCGTGGGGCCTCGGCGAAACCGTCGTTCAAGGAACCGTCAACCCCGACAAGTACCTCGTTTTCAAGCCTCTGCTTGAGACTCCGGGCTGTTCGCCGATTATCGAAAAGACCCTTGGCGCTAAGTCACGCAAAATGATCTACAGCAAGGGCGGCAGTGCCCGGACTCGCATGGTCGACACCTCTGATCGAGAACAGCAATCCTTCGTGCTTGCCGACGCCGAGATTCTGCAGTTGGCGCGGTGGGCCGTAGTTGTCGAAAAGCACTACGGCCGCCCGATGGACATGGAGTGGGCCAAAGACGGAGTGACCGACGAGCTGTTCGTCGTCCAGGCGCGCCCCGAGACCGTCCAAGCACGCAAATCCGGTACGCGATTCACCACCCACCATCTCACCCAGGATGGCGAGCTCCTGATTTCTGGGGCAGCAATCGGCGATGCCATCGCCACCGGATCGGCGTGTGTGATTCGGGACCCAGCCGACATTGAGAACTTCCGCGATGGCGCTATTCTCGTCACCGAAATGACCGACCCGGACTGGGTGCCGATCATGACGCGTGCGTCCGGAATTGTCACCGATCACGGCGGTGCCACCAGTCATGCGGCGATCGTCAGCCGCGAACTTGGCATTCCGGCCGTCGTTGGCACCGGCACCGCTACCGAGGTTCTGCACGAGGGGCAGGACATCACGCTGTCGTGTGCGGAGGGCGACGAGGGTCATATCTACGATGGCATCCTGACTTTCGAGACGGAGGAACTCGACCTCGGCACTCTGCCTGCAACGCGAACCGCGGTCATGGTGAATATCGCGAGCCCCGCAGCCGCCTTCCAATGGTGGCGGTTGCCCGCGGCCGGAGTTGGCCTCGCCCGGATGGAATTCATCATCAACAACCTGATCAAGATCCACCCCATGGCTTTGGTGCATCCCGAACTTGTTGTAGACGCGAAGGAACGCCAGCAAATTCGCGAGTTCACCCGCGGTTTTGACGATCCAACGGAATTCTTCGTCGAGACCTTGGCGTTGGGTATTGCCAAGCTTGCCGCCCCGTATCACCCTCTGCCGGTGATCGTCAGGCTCAGCGATTTCAAAACCAACGAGTACGCGCATCTGATTGGTGGCAGCGTTTTCGAGCATTCCGAGGAGAACCCGATGCTCGGATTCCGGGGGGCATCGCGCTACTACAGCCCGCACTATCGCGAAGGATTCGACCTCGAATGCCGGGCGCTCAAGAAGGTGCGGGAGCAGATCGGTTTCACCAACATCATCATCATGGTGCCCTTCTGCCGGACTACGGACGAGGCCGACCGCGTTCTGGCCGTGATGGCGGAGAACGGATTAGTGCGGGGCGAAAACGGGCTTCAGGTGTACATGATGTGCGAGATCCCCGCCAACGTGATCCTGGCGGAGAAGTTCGCCACCCGGTTCGATGGTTTCTCCATCGGTTCCAACGATCTGACGCAATTGGTGCTCGGCGTCGATCGAGACTCAGAAGAGCTGGCAGCGCTCTTCGACGAACGCGATGATGCCGTCAAGTCCATGATCAGCCAAGCCATCCAGAAAGCGCACGCCGCGAACATCAAGATTGGCATTTGCGGGCAAGGGCCAAGCAACTACCCCGACTTTGCCGCCTTCTTGGTGCACGAAGGTATCGACTCCATCTCCCTCAATCCCGACAGCTTCATGAAGACCGTTCCCTCTATCGCCGCGGCCGAGGCGCGTGAGCACTAGGTGCCGGTGCCGGTGCCGAACCGGTGCCGAACCGGATCACCGACCGAACGCTGTGGTTAGTAGCGTGTGGCTTCTGGGAGAAGAAGCTCGAGAGCCTCAACGTCGTCGAGCGCGCACATTTCCGTCGCCGGCGTCGCCGCCGTTGCGCTTCCCGCCGCGACGGCGGAACGGAACGCTGACTCTTCATCCCGGTCCTGCGAGAGCCGCAACACGAACGCACCAAGAAACGCATCGCCAGCCCCGACAACACTCTGCACCCGCACCTGGGGTACTGGCAAACGGATGACGCCGGATGCGGACGCGAGCACAGCGCCCGCTTCGCCCAAAGTCAGGGCAACGAGCTGGGCGGAGCCGCGAGCGACGAGTTCGGCGGCGGCATCCATCTGGCTTTGTTCGGTACTGAGTTCTTTGCCGACGAGTTCGCTCAGTTCGCGCAGGCTTGGTTTCACGAGGTAGACGCCCTCGGCAAGGGCAGCTTTGAGGGCTTCACCAGACGTGTCAATGATCGAACGCGCGTCCTTCCGGTGCGCTAACCGTGCCACGTGCGCGTAGAAATCTGTGGGCACTCCTGGCGGTAGGCTGCCGCTGGCAACGACGTAGCCTCCGGCAACGATCGCGTTTTCTAGCGTCGCGAGGCAGTTTCGCCATTCGGCTTCTGAGAACTCGGGGCCTTGCAGCACGAAACGAAATTGTTCACCAGAATCGTTCTCGTCGACGGTGAAACTTTCCCGAGTCGTGCCGGCAATGGGCACGGCGAGACTCGGCACACCCTCCGCTTCCAGCAACTGACGATAGGTTGCCCCGGTGAGTCCTCCGGCAGCGTAAATGGCGAGCGCGTCTCCGCCGAGGTTGTGGATGGTGCGGGCCACATTCACACCGCCTCCGCCGGGGTCAATCCGGCTTGGGCCGCAGCGCAGCTTGTGGTTTTTGAACACCTGAGGTGTCGACGTGCTGATGTCGAGCGCAGGGTTGATGGTCAGGGTCACGATGGGCCGTGCTGTTGTTGACGGTGGGGGAGTAACGGATGCCATAGTCACCACTGTATGACGTTGTTACCGCGCCATCGGCTGACAGTAGTCGGCTACGCGCGGGCTAGAGCAGGCCGGTGTGGATGGCATAGGAGGCAGCACCGGTGCGCGACGTCTGGTCGAGTTTGGTGAGGATGTTGGCGACGTGACGGTGCACCGTGTGCTCGCTGAGCACGAGCGAGACTGCGATCTCCGGATTGCTCAGCCCTTGAGCTACCAACCGCAAGACTTCGAGTTCTCTGCTGGAGAGTGGACCGTCGACCGGTTCGCCAGCTGTCGTGGCCAGCTGACGTGCCCGCGAGAGATCATCATCCGCCGCAAGTTCAGTCAAGACTTTCGTTGCGAGTGCCAGATGACGGTGAGCCGCTGACTTGTCACCAGAGGCGAGAAGGGCCTCCGCGAGAAGGAGTCGAGTGTGGGCTTCATCAAAGCGCAAAGCCGCGGCGTTGAAGTGTCGAACAGCCTCGATTAGCAGGGGAACTGCTGCCGCTGGTGACACCAGAACCGCATCGGCAGCGGAAGCGGAGGCGAGCAAAGAATCGGTGTGGGTCAGGTTTGCGGTCGTGCGAAGCTCATCCGCGAGTCGTTGCGCTTGCTCGATGTCGCCTGCGGCGTGAGCCACGACCACGGCGATGTAGAGAATGTCGGCACGAACGACGCGATTGTTGGGCGGCAACCGATCGAGGAGGCCGCGCAGCGCGGTCCAGGCGCTCTCGTGGTCACCGCTGGCCAGCTGGATTCGAGCGAGTCCGGCAATTGCCACCGGATGAAACTCGGCCTGGGCAAAAAGAGTCTTGGCCTCATCCAGTCGACCCTGGCGGCGGCGTAACTCGCCAAGCTGCACTACCGCTTCGAGACGAGAAGTTCGCTGCGATCCCGAGAGCCGTGTAATCACCCCGGTTAGTTCCTGTTCGGCATCGCTCCACGAACCTCTTGCCACCTGCACAGAGGCATATTGGATGCGGCACACGTTGAAGAGGGGAGTGAGGTTGCGTTCGGTGCAAATCGCTTCCACCCGGCGGCACCAGTCGGCAGCGCGAGTCACATCCTTGTTTCGGTTGCAGACGATGATGAGCCAGCAGCACACCTTCCCCATCCACATCGGGTCGGCAACATCACCTGACGTTGCGGCGGCGACCGAGGCGTCCAGCTTGGCCATCCCGCCGGTGACATCGCCGGCGCTTGCGAGCGCGACGCCCTGCAGCGCCATACCGACGACTTCGAGGTCTCCCAACTCCAGGCGGCGCGCGATAGCGGATGCGCGCAGAGCTGCAGACAATGCGCGCTCAGGATCGTGGCTGACCTCCGATGCCAGCTCCGCTTCTCGCACAGCGTGCCAGCCATGCTCCGCAGACTCGGGGAGACCGTCGAGGAGTGACTCTGCTCGTGTCCACCAACCGAGCGCAACAGCTTCGCCGTGGCCGAAAAGCAGCGAGTCCCAGGCCAAACTTGTGGCAGCACGCGCCGCACCGAGGGTGTCGCCGAGCTCGCGGTGGCGCCGGTAGGCGGCCTCTCGGGATCCGACACACGTCGCACCGTCGTCGAGCCACCACGCGGCCTGAGCTAAGCCCTCGTAGGCGAGGGGGTCTGCGGTCTCCTCTGCGACAGCGAGAAATTCGGTGCGTGCGACCTGCCACGAACCGGCATCTAATGCTGCTTGCGCTGACGAAAGGGACGTCATCCCTTTATTATGGCCCTCCTGCCGCCAGCCAGTCGGGTCTGCGCCCGACCGGCCTGACGACTGTGGAGGAATCAGGCACTCACTCCTGCCGCTAACGCTTTCACATCTGCGGTGGAAAGCGGGTTACCGGCGATGCCCCAGCTGCCGCTGTGGACCTCTTCGACAACACACCACGTGACAGGGCGCATGTTCTCGCCCTCGATTCCCACCATGGCGTCGGTGAGGCTCCGAATCATTTCTTGCTTCTGCTCATCACTGAACACATTTTCGATGACTTTGACCTGGATGAATGGCATGTCAATCTCCCTGTTTGTTGGCCCCACCCGGTGTGGAGCTTCTACAAACAACTCTGGGCTTTCTGGCGGATCCGCGCCTCGGCAGGACAGGCCAATCTGACTCGCGGCTGTCTGGCCCGATCGGGTCACGTCGTCCGCCGCGCCACAACACGAACGCCACCTCCCGCCGCGCTGGGTGCGCGGCGGGAGGTGGCGGGTGAATCGAGTTCGGTTGAGGAGTTTAGGCGTCGCGACGCTTGATGAGCGCGGCCGCCGCGATCAGCATCACGACGACCCAGCCCGCCAGAACTAGGAAACCCTGGGTGGCGTCGAGCGTGATCACGTCAGCGCCGATCGCTCCAGCCGCGGATCCATCGCCGATGGTGTACATGAGTGCACCAGCAGTGGATGGCAAGAACGCCGAAAGGTTCTGGGCCCAGACGGACTGAGTGATTCCCGCGAGGATTTGAAGCACCGAGGGAACGACAAGGATCAACCCGAGCACGCTCGCAATACCGCCGGCGCTATTGCGCAGGATTGCTCCGAATCCGAATGCCAACAAAGCAACAAGGGTGAGGTAGCCGGCACCGCCCACGAGAGCGCGCATCACTTCGCCATCCAGTAGCTGGCCCGCAATGCCCTGGCCAGACAGGATCGGCGCGGTCACCAGCGCGGTCACGATGATCGAGACGAGGCTGACCACGAAGGTAGCCACTGCCAGAACTAGCGCCTTGGCGAAAAGGGCAGGCAAGCGGGTGGGCACTGCGGTGAACGTGGAACGGATCATTCCCGTCGTGTACTCGCCGCTAGTCATGAGTACGCCGAGCACAGCGACGACAAGCTGCGTGAAGTTCACGCCGAATGTTGCCACCATCACGGTGAGCGATTTCTGCGTTTCGGCGTCAATCGCGGGGCTGTTGGAGGTGTCGAGGGGGGTCGCCATGA
>Ga0307487_1001835_pt1 | contig 14408 bp, 13 predicted proteins | sample CBIW12metaG_FD_203665 | JGI IMG/M metagenome (GOLD analysis project Ga0307487, IMG submission 203665) | Sea-ice brine microbial communities from Beaufort Sea near Barrow, Alaska, United States - CBIW 1.2 | ecosystem: Environmental > Aquatic > Marine > Coastal | place: USA: Alaska | collected... | reverse complement strand
GTGATCGCGTTCATGCGATCGAGCGCCATCACCTGCTCGCCGTCGCGCCACGAGTCGACCGCCGATTTCGCAATGCCTTCGACCAACGGTTCGTAGCCGCGCATCGCCGGGCCCGTGAACGCCGGCATCAGCAGCTTGCGGGCGCGCTGGTGAGCACCGTCGTCGGTCAGCAGCACCGAGTGTTCGCCCATGACTGGTTTGAGGATCGCGTTGCCCTCTCCGGCGTGGAACTGGCTCGGGTCCGAGGCGAATATCTCCTTGATGTCAGCTGGATCGGAGCAGACGATCATGGTGCGCGGTCCGGGCAGGATGTCGATCGCGAAGGTGTCGCCGAACTCCTCGTGCAGTTTGGGGATGGCCTCGAACCGGCCACGCATGAAGGTGCGCGTAGAGCGCCACGGGCCCCAGTTGGGTCCGTCCGGGATGTCGTACAGGTCTCGGTCGTACCGAGCGCGCCCACGGCGAACCATCAGGCTGCTTGTTCTGAGGTGGGCTGGTCCGGACTCGACCAGACGAAGTCGGGTGCGCTGACCTTCCGCGTTTCCCACCAGTACTGGAAGGTGAACTTGGGCCAGATGGTGCGGTTCTTGCCGTGGCTGTCGAGATACCAGCTGGTGCAACCGCCCTGGGTCCAGATGCCCTTCTCGACCAGGCGCTGGATCTCGGTGTTGAACTCGGTCTGCGCCTCGAGCGTCGGCTCGGCCGCATCGGCCCCGCGGGCCTCCATCTCTTCGATCAGCTTGATGATGAACTTGGTCTGCTGCTCGATCATGAACACGACCGAATTGTGACCCAGCGCCGTGTTGGGTCCGAGCATGAACGCCAGGTTGGGGAAGCCGTTGATCATCATGCCCATGTAGGTTTCGACGCCGTGTTCGCGGAACTGTGCAGCGAGGTCGACGCCGTCCTTGCCCTTGATGTCGAGGTAGTCGAAAGCATCGATGACGTGGAAGCCGGTGCCGTAGATGATGACGTCGGCCTCGTGTTTGATGCCGTTCGCATCGATGACGCCGTCGCTGACGATCTCGGCGACACCGTCGGTGCTGAGCTCGACGTTGTCGCGCAGGAACGTCGGGTAGTAGGTGTTCGACTGCAAGACCCGTTTGCAACCCAGGCGGTAGTCCGGGGTGAGCTTGGCGCGTAGTTCGTCATCGGGCACGACCTTCTTGAGGTAGCGCTTCACGATCTTCTCGGCCACCGGCAGGATGTTGAGGTGTCCGTTGAAGCCGACGGCGCGCGCTTCGAGGCTCCAGTACAGGGCATTGCGGTAGACGCGCTGCACCACGGGAGCCTTGGTGAACAGGCTCTTGCGCCATTCGGCGGTGGGCTTGTCCTTCTTGGGTAGTACCCACGGCGGGGTGCGCTGGAAGACGGTCAGCTGGCCGACCTCCTTGGCGATGATCGGGATGAACTGGATCGCGCTTGCGCCGGTGCCGATGACCACGACCTTCTTGCCGGTCAGGTCGACCGAGTGGTCCCAGCTGGCTGAGTGGAATGCTGGGCCGTCGAAGGTGTCGGCGCCGTCGATCTCGGGCAGGTTCGGGATGTGCAGCCCGCCGACACCGGCCACCAGGACGCGGCAGTCGTAGGTTTCACCGCTCGTGGTGTTGACGGTCCAGCGTTGGCGGTCTTCGTCCCACACGGCGCCGGTCACCTCCACGCCGAAGTCGATGTACGGGCGGATGCCCTTATCGTCGGCGACCTTGCGCATGTATGCCCAGATCTCTTCTTGACCTGAGAAACTCTTGCTCCAGTCGGTGTTCAGCTCGTAGGAGAACGAATACATGTGGCTGGGGATGTCGCACTCGCAGCCGGGGTAGGTGTTGTCGCGCCAGGTGCCACCGACGTCGTCGGCCTTCTCAAGGATGGTGAAGTCCTCGCGGCCCGAGTCGCGCAGTTTCATGGCCATGCCCATGCCCGAGAAGCCGGTTCCGATGATGATGATGTCTTTGGTGATCACATTCAGATACTATCGGTATCTGAAAGTCTGGCAAGAGCACATGACGGGAGACACAGTGGCGGTCAGCAATGCGCGGGCAACTCGTGGCGATGGGGACGGTGCGCGGGCAACTCGTGGCGATGGGGACGATGCGCGGGCAACTCGTGGCGATGGGGACGATGCGCGGGGGACTCGGGCCGAGCGACAGGCGCAGACGCGCCTCAAGCTCATCGAAGTGGCGCGCACCATGTTCCTCGCCGATGGCTACGCCGCCACGTCGGTCGACAAGGTGGCGCTACGCGCGGGCTTTTCCAAGGGTGCGGTCTACTCGAACTTCGCGGGCAAGGAAGAGTTGTGCATGGCGGTGCTCGACAGCATCCATCAGCTTCAGATCGACGGTGTCGTCGAGGCATTCTCCGGCGGTGGAGGCATCGATGCCCGCATCGACGCATTCGCCGAGTGGGCGCGTGAAGGCCTTGGCCAGCCACGCTGGACCGCTCTGGAGTCTGAATTCGGTGCGGTCGCGCGGCACAGCCCCTACGTGGCAGGCGCTCTCAAGGCACGCCATCGCGAGATCAGTGGGGCCATCGAGACGCTGATCGACCAGGTCACGACCGAAGCTGGTGTCGAGCTGCGCATGCCGCCCGACCGGGCCGCCACTGCCTTGCTCAGTCTCGGCATCGGACTGGGTGCGCTGCGCTCGATCGACCACACCGTGGACGTCGGCGTGTTCGCCGATGCCATGCGGTCCTTGCTGCGCTGACCGCGGCGGAGCACTCTGCCTCCATGCGGTCCGTCGCTTGTCCTCCACAAGGTTGAGGGGCCGTGCCAGTGACGGTCAGGAGGAGGTGCGCATGGCGCCCAGCACCGCTCGGTGACTCAGCCAGCCGACGACGGCGCGGTCGCCGTCAACGACCGGTAGCGGTCGGTCCGTGGTGTCGAGCGCCGCGAGCGCGTCGGCGAGCCGGTCATCCAGTGTCACGGGTTCTGGGTTGTCGCAGAACCTGCTGAGAGGGGCGTCGTCGTGCTCGCCGTCTGAGCGGGCCTCGACCAGCGCGCGGATGCTGATGACGCCGCGATACGTGCCGGCACTATCGACGAGGGCACGCTGGGCGGTTCCGTCCTCGGGCCAGGTGCGGCTCGCTTCGAGCACCGAGATGGAGTCGAGGAGGGGATGGCCGATGTCGGTCACGACGTCAGCGACGGTCAGCCCAATCAGGGTGTCGGCCACGGGGTCGGCTGTCAGGTCGACGCCGCGTCGGCTGAGTTTGAACGTATAGATCGTCTCGCGCGACAACACGTGGCTGACGCCGGTGGCCAACGCGATCGCCAGCATCAGCGGCAAGATGATCGAGTACTCGCCGGTCAGTTCGAACAAGATGACGACAGCGGTGATCGGAGCGCGGGCCGCACCAGCGAAGACAGCTCCCATGCCGATCAGGGCATAGATGCCGGTGGGGCCTGCAATGGCTGGCACCACGTGTTCGACCGTCTGGCCGAATGCCGAGCCCAGCATGGCGCCGATGAACAGGCTCGGAGCGAACACGCCACCCGAGCCGCCGATGCCGATCGTCAGGCTCGAGGCCACGATCTTGCCGATGAGCAGGACGAGCAGGAAGCCGATCGAATACGCGCCTGCCACTCCGTCGGACAGCACGGGGTAGCCGACGCCGTACATCTGCGGAAGCGCGAGCAGGAGGCAGCCGAGCAGCAACCCGCCGACTGCGGGTCTCAGCCATTCAGGCCCACGCCAGGCCCAGTCGCAGGCATCCTCGATGGCGTACAGGACCCGGGTGAAGACGACCCCGACCAGGCCGGCCACCAGGCCGAGTACCGCGAACAGGACGTACTGCTGGACGTGATCGACGGTGAAGGTGGGCAGCGTCAGAAAGGAATCATTGCCGAGCGCCGCTCGACTGATGATGCTGGCAGTCACGGCTGCGATGACGACCATGCCAAAAGCCTCGGCCGCGAAGTCGAGCAGGATCAGTTCCATCGCGAAGAAGACGCCGGCCAGCGGCGCGTTGAACGTCGCGGCGATACCGCCGGCAGCACCGCAGGCCACGAGCATGCGCAGGCGTGACTCGTTGACCTTGACGAAGGAACCGACGGTGGAACCAAGAGCCGATCCGATCTGGACGATTGGACCTTCGCGCCCGACCGAGCCGCCGCCACCGATGCACAGTGCGGATGCAAAGGCCTTGACGAGCGCGACCCTTGGTTGGATACGGCCGCCGCGTCGGGCCACGGCGAACATCACCTCGGGCACACCGTGGCCGCGGGCTTCGCGCGCGAACCGGTAGACCAGCGGGCCGTACAGCAGTCCGGCGACCGCCGGTGTCAGCACGACGAAGTACGGCCCCAGCGCCGATAGGTGCGGATGCGCCACCCGGCCGAGCCCCGCGTAGTCGGTGCTGCCGGTGAACAGCAACGTCATGCGTTCAATCAGCCATCGGAACGCGATGGCACCGAGGCCGGAGCCAGCGCCGACGACGAGAGCAAGGCCCAGCAGTCCGTAGCGAGTCGTGCGAACGAACGTCAGGGTGCGGGTGAGGCCAGTCGGCGCGGTGAGCGCCACACTGTCCGAACCCGCAGGCGTGGTGATGCTCAGTAGCCGCCGTTGGCCTTGAAGCGCGCGAAGCTTGCCTCGATCTCGGCCTCGGCCTCGACGCGACCGGTCCAGACTGAACCCTCGACCGACTTGCCGGGCTCGAGGTCCTTGTAGACGGTGAAGAAGTGCTCGATCTCGAGCCGGTCGAACTCGGGCACGTGATGGATGTCGCGCAGGTGCTCCTGGCGAGGATCGGTGGCCGGAACGCACAGGACCTTGTCATCGCCGCCGGCCTCGTCGGTCATGCGGAACATGCCGATGGCGCGGCATGTGATGACGCAGCCGGGGAACGTGGGAGAGGGCAGCAGCACCAGTGCATCGAGCGGGTCACTGTCCAGACCGAGGCTGTTGTCGATGAAGCCGTAGTCGGCGGGGTACTGGGTGGACGTGAACAGCGTGCGGTCCAGACGCATGCGGTGCGTGGCATGGTCGATCTCGTACTTGTTGCGCTCGCCCTTGGGAATTTCCACGGTGACGTCGAAGATCACGGCTGCCTCCTGAGGGGCTTGGGTGGCCGCCGCGCACGGGTACAACGGGCAGCGATGCCAATGGTTCGGTCCCTATAGTCTGGCGCATGTGGGAGGCATGAGGGCCAGCAGGGTGCCCAACCGATGGCGTCGCCGTGCTGTGCGCGTCCTGGCGCTGGTCGTGGTGTTCGCGGTGCTGGCGACGGTTGCCGTTGCCAGCCGATGGGCTTGGCAGGACGGCCGGCTCAACACCACCATCTGTGGCGGAGACTGTGGCCCGACCAACGTGATCGCTCCCGAAGGGCTCCGGGTGGCCGGTCGGGGGTCAGCTGAGACGTCGGTGGCCCCGCAGGTTTCGCCGATTGATCCTGATGCCGTGGTTGCGGCGGTCAAGGTCCTGCTCACCGACTCAGTACTGGGTCCCCACGTCGGTTTCGCGGCGGTCGCGCCGGCACCCGGTGGCCAGGTCAGCATCACCGACCGCGGCGATGGCACCGTGTTCACCCCGGCGTCGACCACCAAGTTGCTGACCGGGCTGGCCGCGCTCAGCGCGATAGATCCGCAGACCCGGTTCTTGACCACCGTGGTCGATACGGGTGACCAGATCGTCCTGGTCGGCGGCGGCGATCCATATCTGATCGGCACCCGCGACAAGAACTCGGCGAGCGTCGAGCGGGGCGAACTGGCCGAACTGGCTGAGCGCACCGCGGCGGCCCTGAGCGATGCCGGCCGTACGTCGGTGACGCTCGGATTCGATGACACCCTCTTCACCGGTCCGGCGATCAGCAAGGGCTGGGAGGACACCTACGTTCCGGGCAACATCGTGACGCCGGTCAACGCCCTGTGGGTCGACCAGGGGGTTGTTGACGGCACCCGAGCGCGTGACCCCGCCCAATCTGCTGCCACGCAGTTCGCGGAACTGCTTGATGCCGCCGGCATAGACGTCACTGGCGACATCAAGCGTGCATCGGCCCCCGACGCCGCCGATGTCGTGGCCACGGTGAGCAGCGCCACGATCGAGCAGATCGTGCAGGCAGTCATCCGCACCAGCGACAACCAGGCAGCCGAAGTTCTGCTGCGTCAGGTCGGCCTGGCCAGTGACCGACCTGGATCCTTCGACGGCGGCATCGAGGCGACCATCGCGACCCTGCAGAGCAAGGGGATCGATACCGCTGGCCTCACGCTGTTCGACGGCAGCGGGCTGTCACGTCGCAACCTGATCAGCCCGTCCACACTGGTCGACGTGGTCCGCGAAGCTCTCGCCACACCTCGCGGCGCGGCGCTGGTCGATGACCTTCCGATCAGCGGGTTCACCGGCACGTTGGCCAATCGCTTCGACGCGACGACCAGGGGATTGGTCCGGGCCAAGACCGGAACTCTGACCGGGATCCACTCCCTCGCCGGCTATGCCCTGGACGCTGACGGTCGTCCGGTGGTGTTTGCGGTCATGGCCGACGACACGAGCACGACTGACCCGTTCAAGGTTCAAGACACTCTCGATGACATCGCAGCGGCCATCGCCACATGTTCGTGCGGCTGACCCGAGCCGTGGTTGGCGGACAGCCAGCACCCCACGCCGTACCGTGGAGCCCATGATCGACTGGAACTTCGCGCAGTCCACCGCAACGCGGCTGTCCAAGCCCGGGCCGCAGATGTCGGCCGCTGAGGTCGCCGAGGCGGTCGCCGAACTACGTGAAGGAGCCCGCCTCTCTGAGGCGCCCGTGCGCGAGTTCACCGGTCTGCACGCCACCCACGCGCTGGGTGCGCCATCGCCGGTGCTGGTCGTGGATCGCCCCCGATGGGTCGAAGCGAATCTGTCGACGTTCCAGCTGATGATGGAGCCAGTCAACGCGAAGATCGCCGAAGCTGGCAAGGTCCCGTCAGGCATGACGCGGGCCGTCGGCGAAAAGGTCAGCGGAGCTGAGCTGGGCGCATTGATGTCGTTCATGTCCTCGAAGGTGCTGGGTCAGTTCGACCCGTTTTGGACCGGGCCTCACGGCGAGGGTGGCCGTCTGATGTTGGTCGCTCCGAACATCGTTGCTGTGGAGCGCAAGCTCGACGTTGATCCTCATGACTTCCGGTTGTGGGTGTGTCTGCACGAGGAGACCCATCGGGTCCAGTTCACGGGTGTCCCGTGGCTTCGTGAGCATCTGCGGGGACTCATGGAGGAGTTCATCGACGCCACCGACCTCGATCCGCAGGCGATGTCAGCGATGTTCCAACAGGCGCTGTCCGAGGCGGTCAAGATCGCCAAGGGCGACTCGGACGCCTCCCTCGGGTCGATGTTCCAGAACGAACGCCAGACTCAGATCGTTGACCAGATGACCGGCGTCATGTCGTTGCTCGAAGGCCATGCCGATGTGGTCATGGACGACGTCGGGCCAGAGGTCATCCCCACCGTCGCGGACATCCGCCGCAAGTTCACTCAACGGCGTCAAGGCTCTGGTGGCATCGACAAACTGATCCGCCGGCTGCTCGGCCTCGAGGCCAAGATGCGCCAGTACCGCGACGGTGCGGTGTTCGTCCGGCATGCCCTCGACACGGTCGGCATGGACGGTTTCAACGCGGCCTGGTCGCACCCGGACCACCTGCCGACCCGCTCGGAGATCCTTGAGCCTGCCTCGTGGGTTTCGCGCGTCCATGCGTAGAGATACGGCTGGCTGACTCGATGGGTGGCGCACTCGATCCCACGGTGGCATCTGCGCGAACCGCCGTGCGGGCCGCTTTGGCTGACCTGAAGCCCGGCAGTCGTGTCGTCATCGGGGTGTCAGGAGGGGCTGATTCGCTCGCCCTGGCTGCCATTGCCGAGTTCGTCGTCCGTGGCGGTGGGCTCGATGTGACGGCCGTCGTCGTCGACCATCGCCTGCAGGCAGGGTCCGATGACGTCGCCCGCCGCGCGGTTGCCCAGCTCGAGGGCATCGGCCTGCCGGCTCGCATTGAAGCGGTCGAGGTCGATGGCCCCGGCGGTCCGGAAGCGGCCGCACGCGCAGCCCGCATGGCGGCCCTCACCACGGACCCGGTCGATGCGGTCCTGCTGGCTCACACGCGCGACGATCAGGCCGAGACGGTCCTGTTGGGGCTGGGCCGCGGTTCCGGTTCTCGGTCGATCGCGGGGATGGCCCCCCGGTCGGGGGTCTTTCGACGGCCGTTCCTGGACATCAGTCGCGACGACACTGAGCAGATCTGTCGAGCGCATGGACTCACGTGGTGGGTCGACCCGCACAACGCTGATCCCGTCTATCGACGCGTCCGACTCCGCTCTGAGGTGTTGCCGCTGCTCGAAGACGTGCTCGATGGCGGAGTGGCCGCCGCGTTGGGCCGTACCGCCTCGCAGCTGCGGGCCGATCTGGACCACCTGGACGACCTCGCCGCAGCCGCCCACAGCCTGCAGGTGGGGGACCTCGCGGCGATGGCACCGGCGATCCGTTCACGGGTGTTGCGACGGGCGGCGCTCGACGCCGGTGCGCGCGCCGATGAACTCGCCGCTGGCCACATCGGCGAACTCGATCGGCTGGTCACCGACTGGCACGGTCAGCTACGTGTTGAGCTACCCGGAGGCGTCTCGTGCCGGCGCGTGGATCGTGTCCTAGTGTTCGGAGCCACCGCGCGGCAGTGACGAGTTCGCTACCCCTGTTCGCCAGTGACGAGCTCTGCGAGGAACGTGAGGGAGCGAGGGACGAGCGACCGAGGCGTGCTCACCCGATGGGCTCGAGTGAGCATCCGTCTCACGACGCCTCGCAGGCGAGCGGCTTCGCCGCAGCGCCCTCACGCTGCGTTGGCGCGAACCAACGTTCGGCCGCGAGCGGCGTCGGTTGGCTCGTGTGGCAGGCTGAGCCCGTGGACCAATCGCACGTCGAGGACGACCTCGAACTCGACCAGACCCTGTTCACCGAGGAGCAGATCCTCGGTCGTCTCAAAGAGATGGCCGGCGAGATCGAGCGCGACTACGCGGGACGTGATCTGTTGCTCGTCGGTGTGCTGCGCGGTGCGGTCATGGTCATGGCCGATCTGGCACGCAGCCTCAACCGGCACATCGAGATGGATTGGATGGCGGTGTCGTCCTACGGGTCAGGTACCAAATCGTCCGGTGTCGTGCGCATCCTGAAGGATCTCGACACCGACTTGCAGGGTCGCGACGTCCTGATCGTGGAGGACATCATCGACACGGGGCTCACCTTGTCCTGGCTCGTTACCAACTTGCGCTCGCGCGGCCCGGCCTCGGTCGAGATCGCCACTTTGCTGCGCAAGCCGGATGCCGTACAGACCGAGATCGACGTCAAATACGTCGGTTTCGACATCCCCAACGCCTTCGTGGTCGGCTACGGCCTCGACTTCGACGAGAAGTACCGCAACCTGCGCTGCATCGGCACCTTGGCACCCCACGTCTATTCCTGATGAGTCACCAAGTTCAACCCCCGGTGATGAGTCACCAAGTTCAACCCCCGGTGATGAGTCACCAAGTTCAACCCCCGGTGATGAGTCACCAAGTTCAACCCCCGGTGATGAGTCACCAAGTTCAACACTGCGCGATGCCGGACCCTGTACCGTCGGAATACCCACCATCACTAGGAGGAGTGGACCTTTCCACGCCCACCCATGAACTTCAAAAGCCTCTTCAAGGGCCCTTGGCTCTGGATCGTCCTCATTGCCATTGTGGTGCTGACGGCCATCAACTTCTCTTCGGGCGCCGACGGCTACAAAGAGGTCAAGACCGCGACGATGATCGGGTACCTCGATTCGGGCAAGGTCTCCGAGGTCACGTTCGTCGACGGCGACCAGGCCATTCGTGCCACGTTGACCGACGAAACGCAGGTCAAGTCCAAGTTCTTGTTGGGTCAAGGCGAGGTGCTCACCGAACGCGCTGAGGCATTGGTCAAGGCCAAGAAGCTCAAGTCCTTCGATGTCGAGGTCGCTGGTGCGTCCCTCGGCAGCGTCTTGTTGTCGATCCTGCCTTTGTTGCTGTTCATCGGTATTTTCTTGTTCATCCTGAGCCGCATGCAGGGTGGTGGCGCCGGTGTCATGAAGTTTGCCAAGTCCAAGGCGAAACTGATGACCAAGGACACTCCCAAGACCACCTTTGCCGATGTTGCCGGCTGTGATGAGGCCATTGAGGAACTCGGCGAGATCAAGGAATTTCTCGCTGAGCCGGCCAAGTTCCAGGCCGTCGGCGCCAAGATCCCCAAGGGCGTGCTGCTGTACGGCCCGCCCGGCACCGGCAAGACGCTGTTGGCCCGCGCTGTCGCTGGCGAGGCTGGCGTGCCGTTCTACTCGATCTCTGGTTCTGATTTCGTCGAGATGTTCGTCGGTGTCGGTGCGAGTCGAGTGCGTGACTTGTTCGAGCAGGCCAAGGAGAACGCCCCCGCCATCGTCTTCATCGATGAGATTGACGCTGTCGGTCGCCACCGCGGCACCGGCATGGGCGGCGGCCACGACGAGCGCGAGCAGACCCTCAACCAGTTGCTGGTCGAGATGGACGGTTTCGATGTCCGTGGTGGCGTGATTCTCATCGCGGCCACCAACCGGCCCGACGTCCTGGATCCTGCGCTGTTGCGTCCGGGTCGCTTCGACCGCCAGATCGGCGTCGATGCCCCCGACCTCGCCGGTCGCACCCAGATCCTGAAAGTTCACTCACGCGGCAAGCCGCTCGGCCCCGGCGTCGACCTGGAGGCTGTCGGTCGCCGCACGCCGGGCTTCAGCGGCGCCGACCTGGCCAACGTGCTCAACGAGGCTGCGTTGCTCACGGCCCGCAACAACCTCAAGGTCATCGACGACGAAGCCCTCGACGAGGCCATCGACCGGGTGATGTCCGGACCGCAGCGTCGCAGCCGTCTCATGAGCGAGAAGGAACGCCTCATCACTGCGTATCACGAGGGTGGCCACGCCCTGGTTGCTGCGGCCCTGCCCCAGAGCGACCCTGTGCACAAGATCACGATCATGCCCCGCGGTCGAGCTCTGGGTTACACGATGGTGCTGCCCGATGAGGACAAGTACAGCCAGACCCGTGCCGAGCTGCTCGACAAGCTGGCCTACATGCTCGGCGGCCGCGCAGCCGAGGAACTGGTGTTCCACGATCCCACCACAGGTGCGGGCAACGACATCGAGAAGGCCACCAGCGTCGCGCGCGCCATGGTCACCCAGTACGGCATGACCGAGCGACTTGGAGCCGTGCAGTTGGGCGAAACCGAGGGGCAACCATTCCTGGGCCGCGATATTGGCCACGCCCGCAACTATTCTGAGGCCGTCGCGGCGATCGTCGATGAGGAGATCAACCGCCTCATCACGACGGCCCACCAGGAAGCCTTCGACATCCTGCACGAGAACCGCGACGTCCTCGACGCCCTGGTGCTCGAGCTGATGGAGCGCGAGACTCTCGACAAGTCGCAGGTCGCCCGGATCTTCGAGCCGCTGCGACGCCGCCAGATCCGTCCGGCGTGGACCGGTTCTGACTCCCGCGTCCCGTCCACGGTGCCTCCGGTGGTCGGAGCTGCGGCCTCGCGCACGGCCAGCGACCAGAACGGTCACCACGGCACCCCTGTCGTGATCGGACCCGACAGCGGATCCGATGCCCCGACGCCAGCCGGACCCGATGTGCACGGCACGGGGGATCGGTTGTGACAGTGGATCTGCCTCGAGCCGAGGCCGCCATCCGGGAGTTGTTGTACGCGGTGGGTGAGAACCCGGACCGCGCTGGTCTCCTCGACACCCCCAAACGTGTGGCGAAGTCCTACGTCGAGTTGCTGGCCGGCCTGGACCAGACCCCCGAAGAGGTGCTGACCGCCGAGTTCGACGTGGGCCACTCTGAGTTCATCTTGGTCAAGGACATCGAGATGTGGTCGATGTGCGAGCACCACCTGGTGCCGTTCTTCGGGGTCGCCCACGTCGGGTACATCCCCGCAGAAGGGGGCCGGGTCACCGGCCTGTCCAAGCTCGGCCGAGTGGTCGACGTCTTCGCCCGCCGTCCGCAGGTGCAGGAGCGTCTCACCACACAGGTGGCCGAGGCCATCGTCGACATCCTGAAGCCGCAGGGCGTCATCGTCGTGATCGAGGCCGAACACCTGTGCATGGCGATGCGGGGCGTGCGCAAGGGCGGCGCCAAGACCGTCACGAGCGCCGTGCGCGGCCAGCTGCGCGACCCGGCCACCCGAGCCGAGGCCATGGGCCTCATCACCGCACGCTGATGGCGGTCGACCACCTGCCCACCGATCGCTGTCTGGTCATGGGGGTGGTCAACGTGACTCCTGACTCGTTCTCCGATGGGGGCCGCTGGCTCGACGCAGACACCGCCGTGCGGCACGGCATCGACCTCGTCGCAGCCGGAGCCGACCTGGTCGACGTCGGTGGAGAGTCGACCCGTCCCGGTGCCTTGCGCGTCGACGTGGACGAAGAGCGCCGTCGGGTGCTTCCGGTGGTAGAGGGGCTGGTCGCGGCCGGCATCACGGTGTCGGTCGACACCATGCGCTCCGGCATCGCCGCAGAGGCGCTCGCCGTGGGTGCCGCCATGGTCAACGACGTCTCCGGCGGGCGCGCCGATCCGCAGATGATGTCGGTGGTCGCCCACGCCGAGGCGCCCGTGGTGCTGATGCACTGGCGTGAACACTCCGCGCAGATGGCCGAGCACACCCAGTACGACGACCTGGTGGCCGATGTCGTGCGAGAGCTTGGCCAGCAGGTCGATGCGGCCGTGGCAGCGGGCGTCGATCCGACGCGCATCGTGGTCGATCCTGGTCTGGGGTTCAGCAAGACCGGCGACCAGAATTGGACCGTGCTGGCCCACCTCGACGCTTTCGCCGCCATGGGTCACCCCGTCCTGATCGCAGCCAGCCGCAAGCGGTTCCTCGGCGAACTACTGGTCACTGCTGGTGACCTGCGCCCGGTTGACGATCGTGAGCACGCTACCGCTGCCATCACGGCGCTGTGTGCCCGCGCCGGCATCTGGTGCGTACGCGTGCACGATCCGGTCGCCTCGGCAGATGCGGTGCGGGTCGCAGCCAAGCTTGATCGAGAGACGCGATGAGCGAGACAGCGCTAGCCGTGCACCGCGCCCTCTACGACGCCGTCGAGGGCGGCGATGCTGACCTGATGACGGCCTTGTGGGTCGATGATCCCGACACGTCCTGTGTGCACCCTGGGGCGCCAATCCTGCGCGGCACCTCCGACGTCGTACGTTCCTGGGTCGTGCTGATGTCCCAGATCGGGTACATCCAGTTCTTTCTGACCGACGTCGAGGTCACCACCTTGCCGCCCGGCTCGGACACACCCGACACAGCCGTGGTCACCTGTACTGAGAGCATTCTGTCTGGCGATCCCGATCAACCAGGTGGCATCTTGGCGGCCACGTCGTTCGGCGCGGCCACGGCGCAGAGCACCAGTATTCTGGTGCGCGGTGGCAACTCGGAATCTGGCGGAGGCTGGAAGTTCTGGCTCCGGCACGCCTCGCCGGTTCCCCCGCCGCTTGCTGCGGCATTCGATGACCTTGAGGAGCACTGAGATGGCCATTCCCGACGGACTGGACCGCATTGATTTGCAGGGCGTTGCTGCCTTCGGTCATCACGGATTGTTCGAGCACGAGCGTCGCGATGGGCAGATGTTCATCGCCGACGTCAGCGTGGGACTCGATCTGGGGCCCGCCGCACGCGAGCACGATCTGACCCTGAGCGTCGACTACGGAGCGCTGGCCCGGGCCATACATGACGCGATCACGACCGATCCGGTCGACCTGATTGAGACATTGGCTTTACGTATGGTGGACTTGGCGTTGGCCGATTCGTCGGTTCAATGGGTTAGCGTGACGGTGCACAAACCAGAAGCGCCCATCGCGGTGACGTTCTCCGACGTTGCCGTCACGATAGAGCGGAGCACGCAGTGACCGAAGCGCCGACCCCGTACGAGCTGGACGCCGACACCATGACCGGTGGAATGCGTCCCATCCGGCAAGCCGTCTTGGCGATCGGTTCCAACCTCGGTGACCGCCTCGACAAACTCCAGGGTTGCTTGTCCGCCATCGAGGACACTCCCGAGGTCACGGTCGTGGCCGTGTCCTCGATCTATGAGACCGAGCCCGTCGGAGCGCCCGCAGGCTCTGGCACCTTCCTCAACGCCGTGGTGCTGCTCGACACCACCTTGACGGTCCACACGCTGCTGGACCGCGCGTTGGCCATTGAGGATGCTTTCGGCCGGCAACGCTCCGAGGAGGGCGCGCCGCGCACCCTCGACGTCGACATCATCGTCGTGGGCGACCGCGTCGCTGAAGACGAACAGCTTGTGTTGCCGCACCCGCGTGCACACGAGCGTGGTTTCGTGCTGGTCCCGTGGCTGGAGGTCGACGACGAAGGCGAGATTCCCGGCAAGGGCTTTGTCGCCGACATCATCGGTTCCGTCGATACGTCCGGCG